>Ga0209336_10001015_pt1 | contig 13738 bp, 12 predicted proteins | sample LinPmetageLP32_FD_184042 | JGI IMG/M metagenome (GOLD analysis project Ga0209336, IMG submission 184042) | Marine viral communities from the Pacific Ocean - LP-32 (SPAdes) (version 2) | ecosystem: Environmental > Aquatic > Marine > Oceanic | place: Pacific Ocean | collected 2009-08-23 | reverse complement strand
TATTCCGATATCATAATCTATATCCAATGGAGAGTCTACTATAAAAATACCCATATTTGGTGCTAAAAATGTATTATCATATATGAACATTGATCGGTCTGAAAAACCTGATGCTTTATGTACTTCGTGTATAAGAGCCAATACTGCACCTATATAAGCACATGGAATAAAAAATACAAATAATATTAACGATATTGTAGGATACAATGTTATAAACAAAAGTACATGCCCCATTGCTATTGCGACGCCGTACATTCGTAAACTATTAGTAAATTTACTGATCACGCTCGTCTAATTCTTCCTTTATGAGAAATCTTACATATTCGTCTGCATTAGTTAAATTATAATCTGATACTATTGCAAAAATTAAAGTTATAAAGACAAGTGTCATAACGAACGATAGATATAAATTTATTCCGGCTGTGATCTTCAGCCATTTTATCATGTGTTTCATAGGTTCTATTAGTATAACAAGAAAGTATTAGGATGTCAAGTAATTATGAAAACTTATTTTGAATCCATTTAACACCAGCATATATTGTAAGTCCATATACTGCCATAATTGTTAATGGTATTGAGAATGATACTAATGTCCAAAAGTCTAATGTGAGTAATGTTTGTGTAAAGTCAATAATTGCTTCAGCATCACCTACAGGTTGTATCTCCCTTGTTGCTTCATCGAACTCCATACCTGCTTGTTCGAGTTGCATATGAAATTGGGTTTCAGGAATACACATCATACCTTCAGGACAATTTCCTTCTCCTGGATACTTAGTTCCAACAGGATTTCCGTATATATCTAAGTCCATTATTGGGTGCCTTGTGTGACTGTTACTGAACAGCCTCCTGATGTTACACATGTTTGACTAAGTGTGTAACTTTGATTTGTGGAGCCTTGCTGTAATAGTGTTACTGCGGAAGACTGGCTTCCGTATAAATTAATTGTGGCTGTATGGGCGCCGTCTCCTTTTTGCTCTCCATTTACATTTATTGGCTGACCTGTATTGGCATTTAGGTAAACATTTTTTACACCATTACCACGTTGTCTCCAAAATACATCACTATAGTCTGCATTATATAAACGTACATCCATTGTATGGTTTGCATAAAGTTGACCTGATACTTGGCTAAGTGTTACTTCTCCATTATCAGCATGTTGGTCTAAATTTATTAAATGGCCGCCATCGTTGTAATTACCTGCGGTGGCACAACTTGTATCATTAAGATTTATTAAATGGCAACCTTGTGATATTGTAATTTGATTATCGTTTCCCCAAACATGTAATCCTATTGTGTTACTTTCATTATTAGGACCGTCATTAACTTGGAAGGTAGTTATTTCGTTATTGTTGCCGTCAATGTCTCCACAGAATGTGGTATTGGTACAATTAACCGCTCCCCATAATGTGGTATAACCAAATTTATTTCTGTCACCAAACTGACTTACATTTACTGTATTCCCGTCTCCGTCCATGCTAAAGTAAACTTCATTAAAGTCACCTTTTTGTACTATACCTAAATTTAAATTATCTGCTTTAGCATAATTTAATCCTAAGTCTAGATTAATATCATTACCATCGCCTTGTTGTCCTATTCTTAAAAATAGTTCTGCACCTTCCTGATCTAAGGAAATAACATTATCGTCTGCTGTTGCAGTTAATGGTATTAGCAAACACATAGCCAATATAATATAACCTAATACTAGTAAAGGGGTATCTTTTGGTTTCATATTATTTAATTTTTCGTCTATGCTCATTGTTGTATAATCTCTATTTCTATTTCTGTACACTGGTTTATACATAATTCTATAAGTTTGCCATCTTCTAAAACTATTCTTGCATTACTACCCGAGTCTAATTTTATATCTTGTCTGTTTGCAACTTGTTTGGTCATATAAATTTTGCCATCAAAGTTATCAAATGTATTTATTTGAGTTGTAGGGTCTAACCCTATTCTAGTTCCTGTTATTCTATCTGTACCTGATTGACTTTGTTCTGCTAGTCCATCCACTTCTGTTTCTACAATATCTAGTAAATCTTCTAAAAAATCAACATCTAGTAAGTCTATATCTAATTCTGTAAATTCTAAATCTTCTGTTGTTTCGGCTAATGAGTCTTGCTCTAAAAAGTCTATATCTAATCCTTTAAAGTCTAATAGTCCGCCATCGCCTTTTAGTTCTTGTACTTGTTCTTCTTTTGCTACTGTTATTTCTTTTGGTTCGCTTACAATAAACATGTTGTCTATTGTATTTAAGTCTAAATCTATTATTGTAACAGGCTGGGTTGGTTGTGTTTCTAATGTGCTTACCATTACTGCCTGATAGGCTTCTTCTAAAAGTACTGTTCCACCTAAATTTGTAACTGTTATAGAACCACTTGGTTTACACCCTAGTTCTAATTTAGTATAATCATCACAGTCTGCATCTGGCAATAGTATTACTAAACTTCTGCCTAGCTCATCAACTGTGGTTGTAAAATCTGTTCCCCTTACACCAATTGTTGCTGTGGGAGTTTGTATCACTATGTTTTCTTTAGGAACCAATCCTAACCCTCCTGTAGCAAATCTGGCTGTACCTTGAACAAAGTTCATAGCCATTTTACTTTTACTTGGGTCAGGATCGTAAACGTATTCGTCTATTTCCATATATGTATGTTCTGTTAAACTAACCTGAGTCTCATCTATAAATTCTATTTTAAGTCTGCCATTAGTTGTTTCGATTTCGTCGTAACTTACGATTTGTTCTTCTATTTTTGCATCAATTTCTTCGCCTGATAGTCTAACAATGGAACCTTGAACACCACTTTGCTCAATGATGCCGCCGATAGGGTCGGCGGCATAACCTGTTCCTGTCATCAGCAATAGTACTGCTAAAGTATTAATCCTGTTGGATAACACTGACATTAGCATCTTCACTTTGTATTGATAAGTCAATAGTATTTGCACCACTTGAATAATCGGATGATTGGATAAACTGGTATGTACCGTTTGATCCAACTAACACTAACTTTAAGTTATGGTTAGCACCATCTAATTGATTCGAAGCAAATTTATTATCACTACCAATAATGTCAACTTCCCAATCCGCACTTACTGAGTTTATCTGTACACCTGCTAAAGAGGATGTTCCTGTTTGGTTAGTGTTATCCAAAGCCGCAATGACTTCTCCACTACCACCACAATCATTACATTCAATAGTATAATTGGTTGATGAGCCTGCACCACTCCAAACATTACTATTTGTAAAACTATCAGTAAAGTTGTTTCGGTCACCAATGATTGATAAGTCTACATTAAATGAAGTAGCCGCCGCGGCATTACTGCCATGGGCTATACTTACATCAAATGTGTTACCGTCACCAGTTATACTTGATAATATATCACCATTATCAGCATCTGCGCCACCGTTACTACTTATATTCATATCAAAGATGTTACTGCTACCACCAAAGTAAAAGTCAAGTGCCTGTGAGGACTGATCTAAATACCATGCACCAAATATTTCGTTATTACTTCCTATTTGTGCTATATCTATTTTCATTCCGCCACCACGTAATATCAAGTCTGAACTTGAAGCATCGTTACCGGCTACCTTGTTACTGTCACCTTGTTGAATAACTGTAAATGTCAAAGTGTCACCTGACTGATCCAATAACACTTCGTTATCGTCTGCCATTAGCATTTGACTTCCTGTCAACATAGTTACTACTGCGAAGACATTGATCGCAAAATTCTTAAAATTTCTTGTCTTCATTTTATTTTTCTCCATTAATGGGTTGATCCTTTAAAAGAATTTTCTTCCAAAGGGGTTGATCAGATGATACGGGTTCTTTAGATAAAGCCTCTAATTCCTCGTCAGAAAGTATTTCCTCTGAATTGAGTTGCATCCAGTAAGCACGTTCATCTTCTGCTACTATTTGCTCCCAATCGTCTGGATACGCTATTGTCCAATAACCTCTTTCATCACCTTGCTCTATAAGTGCCAACACGGCGGCCTCGATCGCTGATCTAACTGCCCATGTAACACTTTCATTCTGTGTCATACCGCTTTCAAGTTCAAGTAGTTCTGTATCCATATCGTAAAATCTAAATACGTCTCCTGTTAAACCTGTACTAAGTATTGTTTTGTATGTTTGTACGTTGAGTAAAACTTCGCCTGTCAGCGTACTGATGGCTCTAAGTGATATTACAACACTATCTCTTCGGTATTGATTCGCTGAACCTACACCTAAGAATCTCGCACCGTTACCGCCGGTTTCTATATTGGAGTCATACCCTATAATGCCTCCTTCTAGTACCATACCTGCAAATAACAATGGTTGAAGTTCTTGTGGAGGAGCAACTTTACTAGAATGTACTTCTCTGGTACTTCTAACAATTTGTCTCTCCCTCACTAAATGATCTAATCCTAATCCTCTTTCAACAACACGGAACCAAGTACCTCTTGGGTCATTTTTGGCTCCTGCTGATTTGAGGGCATCGATTAGTAATGCTTCTGCACCTTGAGTAACGGCAGTACTAAAACTTGCCGCTCCGTCTGTGCTTAATCTTTGTCCTGTTTTATCTGTAAATTGATAAACAGCGACAGTAGGCTTTACCTCGGCTGGAGGTAATCTACGTAATTTTCTATAAGTTGGTAGTTCTACTTGTTTTGGTTCTTCTATGCATTCTAAAAAGTCAGAATTACACATGGTGTCACCAGGGATTGAAACTGATGCACAGCCGCTGATGAATAAAACTCCGAAAATAGCCAACCAAATTGTTTTCATTATCCGCCTGATATATTCCCTATTCCTATTGGAATTGTTACTGTTGTTATTGAACCGTCTGGATCTACAATAGTGAGTACAATACTTTGTACTCCGTCAACTGTGACAATTTCATACGATACTGAATTACCTTCAATATCAAATGCACCTGAGGTAGAACCTGTACAAGTTACTACTGTTGCAGGATCACAAAACATACTATCTACTAGGCCCTTAGAAATTTGACTGTAAATTCTGCTTTCTAAATTTCTAATGAACTTGTTTATAGTTGAATTATTTTCCTCACGTTCTGCCGCCTTTAATGCCGCTTCTATATCGTCCTTGATTTTGTCCCTACGTGACTTTTCTTGGTTCTCAATAGTTAAGTAATGGGCACCTGTTCCTATGCCACTAAAACTAGGATTTTTAAACTTATGTGTTAGTTTGTCTGCATGTGCTGACATACTAAAAATTAATACTAAAAATGATAATGGTAAAATTAATTTCATTTCTTCTTCCCTTCCTGTTTTTCCAGAGCCTCTTTCATTTTATCTTGCTCTAGTATTTTTTGTGTTGCTTTGTATTCCAACACTACGTTTACTTTCTGTTGCAAACGTATCATATCCTGATCTAACATACGAGTTTTATCTATAACTCTTATAAGTGCAAAATGCATATCTTCTAATGCAGGATCTATATGTTCGCCAATAAAGTTCCATATAAAATATATAAAGTAACCAAGTCCTACAGTCATTACAACTGGAAAACCAAATTCAGAAATTAATGCACCTATATCTTCCATTAATCTCTCCTAGCATCTACTTTGCCATCTTCTACAAAGTTTTCTGCTCTTGCTATACGTTCGATATCTGGTCTTAATTCCAAAGCACTACTCACCAGTAAATCAATTTTCATCATTTCATTACTCATGGTACTTGCCCTGGCTTCTAAACTTTTACAAAAAATAGTTAAGGTTTTGACCTGATCGACAATACCTTGCATTATTTGTTTAATAACTAAAAAGATAAAAAATCCCATTGCCATACTTCCGGCGATGGGGGCTCCTACCTCCGCAATTAATTTAAAGATATCTTCCATGCTACTCCTTGTTTGTGTGTTACTAGTCAGTATTTATCATTTTTATGCAATAAAATTGCGTTAGGAAAACAAGTCAAAAAAAAGGAGCAAATAAATGCTCCTTTTAAATTTTTTGTATGCTTACATTAATGAAACAAGTACTTCAATAATTCCAGGGCCTTCGCCTTCTGGATGTTCGCCTATTGCTTTACCTAGGATTGTACCTGGTCTAGCACTATTGTTTACTGCCGCACATCCTGATTCTTCTGATGTAACCATTATGTCACCTTTCTCAACTTTTCCAACTACCTTACACGGTACTCTTCCTGTTAAAGCAACATATTGTCCTTCTGCTTCACTGTTCATCATATATGCTGGGTCTGTACTAATAACACCAAGTACTTTATGAGTTCCTTCTTGGTCACATGCTGTGGCTTCTTTATCTCCACCTAGCATTACAACTGTTCCTGGCTCATACTCTTCATCTGTTTCGTATTTCTCAGCCAAATCCGCATATTGAGCCTGTGTTGCTGTAGCAGTTATAGTTCCTGCGGCAAAGTTACCACTTCCATCTCTAACTACTGCTCTACTTGCTGTATTTGTACTTGTAAACACTCCAGTATCAGTTAAATCAACGTTTACTGTAACACCACCTGATGAACCGCCGCCACTTATACCTGATCCTGCTGTTACGGCTGTAATGTCACCAACTGTTGTTGAATAACCAAATGATTGGATCTTATCTTGAATAGCCGCCGCTGTCATTAACGTTGTATCATTATCTACAAAACTTTCACCACTTGTTTGTAATGTACCACTTGATAGTTGTGAAACTGTTAGTCCACCAACATTAAGTGTAACACCACCTGATGTACCACCTCCAGAAAGTCCTGTACCTGCTGTTACGGCTGTAATGTCACCAGTTGTAGTTGTATAACCAAAACTTTGTATCTTGTCTTGGATTGCCGCTGAAGTCATAAGTACTGAGTCACTATCACTAAATGATTCTGAACCAGTTTGTATAGCCGCTCCGCCAAAGTCACTAACTGCTAAGTCTGGTAGTCTAGCACTATTTAAAGTACCTGAACTAATATTACTTGCACTTGTAGTATCTGTTGTAGCCGAACTTGCTAGTCCACTAACTGCACCTGCACCAATGGCTATATCTACATTAGTTGCACCTGTGATACGTCCGTCTGCATCAACTGTAAATTGTGCTACTGAATCTGCATCACCGTAAGTTGCCGCTGTTACTGTAGTTGCCGCTAATTGTGTAGCACCAATACTACCTGCTGTAACACTAATCTCACCTGAACTTAAAGTAATACTTGTACCACCACTAAAGTGTGCTCTAGTTTCACCTGCACTTGGTCCAGTATATGTTATAACACCTGTTCCTGCACTATATGATAATGAACCATCTCCGCCTGAATCAGTAACACTGATATGAGCTCTAGTTTCTGCGGCACTTGGGCCTGTGTAACTAATAACACCTGTACTGCTATCATAACTAAATGATCCGTCACCACCATTATCACTATGGCTAATATGTGCTCTAGTTTCTGCGGCACTTGGTCCGTTGTAAGTAATAACACCACTTGTACTGTTGTATGACATTGAGCCGTCGCCACCTGCATCAGTAACACTGATGTGGGCTCTTGATTCTGCCGCACTTGGTCCTGTATATGTTATAACACCTGAACTTGAATTATATGAAAGACTTCCATCTCCACCTGCGTCAGTAACACTAATACCTGATCTTATATTTGCTGTTGTAGGAATCGAATAGTATGTTGAACCGTCATTTGTGAACTGCCAAACATCTGCACTTTCGTCCCATTGTAATTTAACATTAGTAGATGATCCACGTTCTACTTCAATACCAGCATCTTCAGAAGGGGTTCCTGCTTCGTTGTTATTGAGTACAATGATGTTATCATCAACTGTTAATGTTTCTGTATTAATAACGGTTTGTGTTCCGTTAATTGTAATATTTCCACTAAATATTGCGTCATCACTAAATGTTTTAGCACCACCAATACTTTGTGCGCCTGTTGTTCTAACAACTGAACTGTCAACTGCTACTGCATCTGCGGCAACACTGATACCGTCACCTTGTCCAACTGCAAAACCTCTACTTGCTGTGATGTCACCACCACCTGTTAGACCTGCACCTGCTGATAAATTAACACCTGAATGATCAATATGTTCGTTTGCAACATATCCACTTAAAGCATGGATGTCAATTGCGCCATCGACAACATTAATCTGACCTGAACTTAAAGCAATACCTGATCCTGCACTAAAGTGAGCTCTTGTTTCTGATGCTGTTGGTCCTGTCATCGAGAACACACCAGTTGAGCTGTTATAACTAAATGCTCCGTCGCCACTTACAAAAGTACCACTTACTGCCGCTCTTGCTCTTGCAGTTGTGTGGAATAAGTTTGTTGTGCCTTCTGTAATATCATCTGAGTCACCACTTAGTTCACCTAATGCATCTTTGGCCGCCACTTGGGCGTCTACGTATGCTTTTGTTGATTCTGCTGATGGTACATTAGTTGCACTAGCACCTGAGAAAGTATCAGAATCGACAATAGCCGCCTGTACTCTAGCATCTGCTCTGGCATTTGTATAATAAAGGTTACTTGAACCTTCTGATACGTTATCTGTATTACCACCTAATTCACTTAAATGATCTACTGTATCAACTTGTGAATCAACGTATGCTTTTACTGATTGCTGACTTGGTAATTTAGTAGCACTATTTGAAGACATGTCATCTTCATCAATTAATGCATTTGTAATCCTTGCGTCTGCTCTTGCATTTGTATAATAAAGGTTAGTTGAGCCTTCTGCTGTTTCGTCTGTTGTTTGTGCATCTACGTATGCTTTAACTGATTGCTGACTTGGTAATTTAGTAGCACTATTTGATGCTAAGTTGTCTTCGTCAATCAATGCATTTGAAATTCTAGCATCTGCTCTTGCATCTGTATAGTATAAGTTACTTGAACCTTCTGAAAGGTTATCAGTATCTTTAGCAGAAAATCCTGCATCTACTCTAGCGTCTGCTCTTGCATCTGTATAATAAAGATTTGTATTCTCTGCTATATCGGCTGTACTTGTTGGTAAACTAAAATATGTTGAACCATCATTTGTAAACTGCCATCTGTCTGTGCTTTCTTTAAATTGTAATTTTACATTTGTTGATGTTCCTCTTTCAACTTCAATACCAGCGTCTTCAGAAGGGGTTCCTGATTCGTTGTTATTAAGTACAATTAAATTGTCGTCAACTGTTAATGTTTCTGTATTAACAGTAGTCTGTGTACCATTTACTGTTAAGTTACCGTTAAAGATTGCATCGTTACTGAACGTTTTAGCACCTGCAACTGTTTGAGTACCAGTTGTTCTAACTACAGTATTGTCTACTGAAAAAGCACCACTACTAACATCTAAACCGTCACCAGCACTAACATGAGCTCTTACTTCACTTGCACTTGGGCCTGTATAAGTAATAACACCTGAAGTATTATTGTATGCTAAACTTCCGTCTCCACCTGCATCAGTAACACTTACTGAAGTTCTTGCTCTAGCAACTGTAAAGTAAAGGTTTCCACCTTCTGCTGTTTCGTCTGTTGTTTGTGCATCTACGTATGCTTTAACTGATTGCTGTGATGGAAGTTTAGTAGCACTATTTGATGCCATGTTGTCTTCGTCAATCAATGCATTTGTAATTCTAGCATCTGCTCTTGCGTTTGTATAATAAAGGTTATTTGAACCTTCTGTTACGTCATCTGTATCGCCACTTAATTCGCTAAGTGCATCTTTTGTTAAGATTTGGGCATCAACATAGGCCTTAGTTGCACCGTCTTGTGCCGCTACTGGATCATCTAAATTGTTGATACTGTTGCTGTTCATATTGATGTTAGATGCTTGTACTAGACCACCTACTTGTGAAATAGTCTTACCTGCACTTAAAACAACATCTGATTTAAGTTGTATACTTCCACCTGCTGTTAATTCAACATCACCTGTACCAGTTGTTAAAACACTAATATTTTGGTTGTTATCTGCACTAACTTGGATTGTACCTGAATTATCTGATAATACTTGTTGTCCATTAACGTATAATGAACCTGGTCCTACAAATACGTCTTTCCAAACATGAGTTGCACTACCTAATTGGAATGTATTGTTTGAACTTGGTATTAAGTTACCTGAAAATGCTTCATGGTCTACTGCTACTGTAACTGTACCTGATGTACCGCCACCACTCATACCTGAGCCTGCTGTTACGCCTTCAATATCACCTGCGTCATTGGTAAAACTAAATGCACCAGTACCGCTGTTATATGTTAAGTCGCCACTTGCACTAAACAGTCCTCTAACTGTTGTAGTATTAATTGCTACATCATTTGCATTAACAGTAATACCTGTACCGGCACCTACAGCCAATGTTGCATCACCTGAAGTTGCGTCACCGGTTAAACCTGCTCCTGCAACAATTCCTGTAATATCACCTTCACCTAATGCTGTAATTTCTGAATGTTTTGCTAGTCTGTGTCCACCTGCTGTTGAGCCATCATGTACACGGACTGTATTGTTTGTTGTATCGATCGTAATCTCACCCAATAGACCAGTAAATGATCCATGTTGGGTGGCTGTACCTCGACGTCTTTGAATTGCTGTTGCCATTTTTTACCCCTAATATTTCGTATTAGCAAAATTTATATAATGTATTTATCATTATAGTAAAATCCGCTGTTCTAATTCGTCATTTAAGTCCCTGACCTTAATCCAGGAACTTCTTATATTTTGTCCTCTGTACATGTTCACTGTACCCTTTAATGCTACTAGTGTCCATCCTCTTTTAACTCTTGGTATATACTCTCTGTCTATGTCGTAATTTATAGGCATTACTGGTCTTCTTAACTCTGACCCATCTTCACTTGTCTCATATATTATAGCATCTTCTGGTAAGGCAAAATTAGGACTTAAACTTGATACATATTCACTATGTAGCACACCTGATTCATCTTTCCATTCAACAACTTTATACTTTGTGGACTTTTTATTGTCCATATTATATTTGTCTTGCCAAATATTCCAACCTGTGTTACCTATAACTGCCGCACTCTCAACTACTACACCAATTATGTTTTCATTATCATCATTAGCATCTATAAGTTCACCTGCATCATTTATTGCAACTGTTAATCCTGTTCTATCTTCGTCTCTTGGATTACCATCTGCCCATTCAAAAACTTCTGCATACCCTGAACTATTACTAAAAAATCCTTTGTGTGTAAACGTTTCGCCTTGTCCAGTTACTCTAAACATACTTGCTTTGATTTCTTCATTGCAATTATTTTTAGCATCTATAAAATTATAGGCGTCACTTACATCTGATGCATGTTGTAAATTTAATACATTACCAGCATTGTACTTACTTGCTGTAACTATATTAAATCCATCTACATCAAAATCATTATTATATGCAGTAAATAAACTATTATCAGGATCTTGATTTGTTCCTAATAATACTTTTCCTGTACTGCCTACATTAAAACCCTGTCTATTTCCAGTACTTAATGCCCTGAAAATAAATGTATTTGTATCATCACCGTCGCCTTCTATTACAACACCTCTTGTACTTCCATCTCCATTAGTTGGAATTGGTGACTTTCCAGCACCTTTCATTCTAAAGTGTGCTGTACCTAATCCTGTTGTCCTTGGCGATCTGTTTCCAAAAGCCAATGCACCATTATTAGTAAGTGTAAAGACAACATCATCTGATTGTGCTTTCTTTACAGTTATGCCATCTACTGTGGCACTTATATCTACCAAACTGTTAGACATATTAAGAACTTGGCTCTCACCTCGTTGCATACTTTCTAACTGCTTTAATTTAGCATTAAATTCACTTTCTACTTCTGCCCTAATCTGTAACTTTAAATCTGTTAAATCTACGTTAGGAGTTTCTGCAGGTTCAAATTCAAATGAAAGTAATGTTTCCTCTAACTGCTCTTGTAATTCTTTCTTTAACTCTTTTTTAATTGATGCTAAATCTACTTTAGGCTCAATTTTTTTCTTAACCGTTTTTTTGGCTACTACTTTTTTATCTGTCTTTGTAGCAGGCTTTTTTGCTCTTGGCATGTGTGTTCCTGTTTATTTTTAACTTACTACTGCTCTATCTGTAATCCTTCTCCAGTTACTGCCATCACTAAATGCCATAACTGAACCACCAGTTTCATTACTAACATAAATCATTTGCCCTGGTTGTGCCGCATTTGGCAATGCACTAACTACAAAACTGTCACCTACTGGACCAAATACATCATTTATAAATTCAAAGTCACCTATTGCTGATGTTGTTTCTGCTTCATTTACTGCACCATAATCGATTGTCATATTTGCTGATGTAGTTATTAATCCGTAATCTGTTATAGACTCAAACAACACACCTTTTACAACACCTGTTTGTAAAGTATCTGTTTGTTTATCAAATGTAAGGGATTCATCTGCTCCCATACTTCCGCCATCATTAAATTGTATTTGGGTATTGCTACCTTCTACTGAGGCAACATTTGAAAAAGTTAATGTTCCGGAACCGTCTGTTTTTAAAACTTGATTTGCAGAACCATCTGCTGTTGGTAAGGTATAAGCATTATTGATAGTAGTAGTACTGCCTTGTACTTTAAATACTTCAGCACTATTACTTGCATTGTATACTTTAAAAATTGGGTCTGAGCTGGAACCGTTATCTCTTACTCTTAACTGGGTAGCAGTTCCGTTGCTATGGGCTACATCTAAGTATGCTCCACTAAATTTTAATGTTGGGTTTGTTCCTAATCTTAAACTACCATTTACAAATAGTTTGTCATTAGAAGCAGTTGAGCCGACGGAGACTGTGTCATTGCTACTGTCTACAAATAATGTACCAGAATCAACGTTCAAGTCTGTCAAAGTACTTCCTACACTTACCCAAGCATTGTTATAGATTTTTATAGTCGAATTAGAACTATCTACATAAACATCGCCTTGAGAGATACCGCTACTTGGCTGGGTGCCGGTAGAGATTTTAGAGCCTTCAGAGTTTTTCCCAATCTGAAATTCAGACTGCGTGGTACCTTTAAAATTTCCAAAAATCGCCATACTTTTAATATCCAGGTCAGTTCATCGAGTTGTGGTAAGGACATCATGCCTTACGAACCGATGTCTGTGTCCTCATGCAAAATACATGATGTCGACACAGTCTTCTCCGTCACATCTATTTATCTTTTTATATAGTTTTAAGTGGTTTTGATAGTTCTTCCCAACTAGTTTCGAAATCTGAGTCACCATCTGCATAACCCATTACACCTAATTTTTCATATTCAGGTATAAGTTCGTCTGTTAGTAGTCCTATTCTTTTTAGGTTGGGCATTATTCGACTGAATAATACATCTTGAAATTGTGTTTGAAATATATGTTCTTTCTGATATGCTTCTGTTTGTTCTATGTCCATGCCATATTTTTCCCAAACATCATATGCTCTTAATCTGTTTCTGCTCACAGTACAGGCCTCAAAGGCAAATTGAGCTCTGTCTTGGCGTTCTTCTTCTGTAAGTGTTTTTACATATTCTTCTAAGTAGTTTACGCCAAAGGTAACATGTCTTGCTTCGTCTCTGATAATATAATCTAACATTTCAAATAATACAGGATCACTTGTACCTGTTTTGGCGGCATTAAAGGCCGCAAGTGCCAATCCTTCTATAACAATTTGCATGCCAATAAACTTTAAATCCCAACGTGGGTCTGTGAGTATTTTGTCTAATAGTCCTTTTAGTGCTGTGCCTATAGGCCATGTACGTTTAATTCTAGTTTGTAAGTATTTGTTAAAGGCTTCTACATGTCTTGCTTCATCAAATGTTTGTGAA
>Ga0209336_10001013_pt1 | contig 13744 bp, 20 predicted proteins | sample LinPmetageLP32_FD_184042 | JGI IMG/M metagenome (GOLD analysis project Ga0209336, IMG submission 184042) | Marine viral communities from the Pacific Ocean - LP-32 (SPAdes) (version 2) | ecosystem: Environmental > Aquatic > Marine > Oceanic | place: Pacific Ocean | collected 2009-08-23 | reverse complement strand
ATCTTTTTTACACCGCCTGTAACAGCTTGTATAGCCGCTTTAAACTTAGAAGGATTGTATTGGTCTTCTCCAGCATCTAACGAGCCGTAGTAGTAATTAAGAGCCGCATCAAGGGTATCTCGCTTATCATTAGGCCCGTAAACAGTACCAACAATATCATTAAAATCTGACATATATCTATCAGATGATTTTAGTGTTGTAACTAATTTGTTAGCTAGTAAATCTTGTCCTTTAAATATAGTTTCTTGAACAACACGATTACCACTTGCCGCCGCCTGTGAGAATACACCCTGTTGTTTAGGTGCAATTTGACCCCATAAAGCTGAGTTACTACCAAATACATTAACTAATTCTATTTTTTCAGCAGGTGTCATTTGTGTAATTGTATTACTTAATGCACTAGCTTCATTATCTGTAAGCGGTGACACCGCAACTCCATAATGTGCAGAAGCTAATTTAGCTTGTTTTTGTCTTTTAGCAAATGCTTCTTGATTTGCAGGGCTATCAAAATCTTCAGCTAATGGATCAAATTCTATAGGCTTTCCTAATCCTTGAGCTACGTACATACTTATACCATCTTCTCTAGCTTGCCTATTGATATCTGCATTAGCAACTAACATGGCTTTATAAGCATCGGCACGATCTAAACCACCTGTTCGTGCTGACTCAAGCATTTCATTTCTAGCTTGCAATGAAGCAGTAGCAAATATTCCTATTTCATCTGCTAAAAATAACTTTTCTTCTAAAGGTGTACCTTTAGCCATTTCATATATAGCTGTTCTTTCTTGCTCATCAATAGGCTGTCCTAAAGTTCTTGATGTAATGTAATCTTGTACTTTTTCAGAAGCTTCTTTTGTTAAAACTGTTTTGGTTGCTTGTAACCTTGAGTTTTGTCTATTTAAATCTTGTTGTGCGCTAATTTCAAATGATCTTAATTCTTCCTGAGAGTAGCTACTAGGAATTGATTCTTTTAACATTTTATCTAATGCTGTCATAGCGGCAGAAACACCATCTTTTTCAACAATAGCATCTAACTTTAATAAACGAGTTTGCTCATATATTTTATTTTTTAATTTTCTTTTGTCTTCTAATACACGACTAGCATACTCAGGACTAGCTTCAGCTAAAGCATCCATAGTAAGCAACAACAACTCTGACTCAGAATTAACTAACTCTGTATCTCCTTCACGAGCTAAGTTTGCAATATTTCTAACACCAGTATTAATTGAATCAGTTAATGTAATTATATTTTTGTTATTAGATTCAGTTAAAAAGTTTTTGTTTAATTTTTCTTCGGCAGAAGATATTCTGCTTGCAAGAGCTTCGTTAATTCTAGGTTGAGATTCAGGAGGCAAAAGGTTAACAGTAGCTTGCCTGTACGCATTAGCATCGCTTGCAAAACCTTGTGGATTGTCTTTGTACTTTTCTTCTAATTCTTTTATTTTTATATCAGAATCAATACTTATTTCTGCTAAATATGCATTAATAGCATTACGATTAAATACTTCAGATCCATAACCTTTACGAGTAGGAACTTCGCCAAATACTTTTTGACCTTCTTCGTCTACAGTAATAGCTTGTTCTACAGCTTCTTGTGCTTGAGCAGGAGCCTCACGTTCAGCTTTAGCAATACCAAATTCTTCAGCTATACCACCTACTTGCTTTGCTAATCCAGCAAGAGCTTGCATACGTTTAGCCGCAGAGTCATCTACCCCTGTAGGGCGGAACTCTCCATAAAAACCAACACGTTGTTGTCTAGGTTGTTTAGCCATTTATATTTTCCTATTCGGGCATAGCTTTTGCAGTTTTTCCAGCTCCATCTAACAAAGTAGAAGTTGCTCCTATATTAGCGGTACTTCTAGCCATAGCTCCTTGTCTGCGTAATTGAGCTTGTTTTAATTTATCGGATACAGCCAGCATACCTTCGCTTGCGCTAACTTGTTTTGCGCTTTCTAAAGCAATACTTTTAGGTGTTACACCAGATACTCCACCAGCCGCCATAGACACTGCATTAGCCGCAAGGACTTTATTTAACTCTTGCCGTCTTTGTAATTCACGAGCCTCTGCCGCTAACTTTTCTTCTTCAGCTTGACGCTCTAAAGATTCCTGTTGCGCTTTACCAGCTTCAACTTGACCGTAAACACTAACTGCGGTGCTAGTTGCTATTGCCGCTACTATAAAAAATGACATCTAAATATCCTCTGGCTCTAACAAAGCCTTTTCTATCTCGTCTATATCAGTTAAATATGTAGGATGATATGTAATCCAAACACAGTCTGTTTCAGCGTATATAACACGCTTAGTTTGCGGAATAGTTTCTCCCATAAACGGAGCTTCTATATCCATGTTTCCAAATTGGCTAGATACTTTACATCTGCCTTTTACTACCATGTACAAGTGTGTAGTTTTGTGTAAAGCTCCTACCAAACATACGCCAGCAGGAATAAATAACTCTCTTGCATACAATCCATCGCTAAAATGATGTTTTGTTTCTAACTCTATTGTGTCTCCTTTTAACATAAGAGACTGTAATTTTATAATATCATCTTGCGCTGTTACTTCATTCACGAACTAATCTCATATCCAATTGCTTGCAGATGGAATGGTGTTGGGTCTGGTATTGTAATAATAGGAGTAACTTCTCTATCCCATCCGTTACCACCGTGGTTATCTTCTATAATTCCTGTAGAAGGTATAAGGGATGAGTTTAAAGGGCTATTCCCTGCATCTCCAAACGTTCTAACAGGTACTAAGTTTCCATCTATATAAACACCAGCACTATTGTAAACACGCAGATTCATGCGATCTATACGCTTCTGGTTCAATACTGTTTGTGAGCCATTAGGTGATCTTGTGTTTAATGGCATTCCTCTAATTTCACAGTTAAAGTTTTGCCCTACTTCTATCACATCTGTTAGTGCGGCTTCAATAGATGTTAATGTAATTGTTCCTGTAGCACTTACTGCTCTAGAGGGAAGACTACTATTACCCGCTACAACCTCTACTGTATCTCCAGCTAAATGTAAGAGGCCAGACAACGTAGTGCTATGTGGTGTTGTGTATTTAACACTGCTGTCCATTTTGTAATCAAAAGTCATTTGATCTATAGTAAAACGATTTATATCTCTCTGGCTATAAGTAAACAATGTATTATTTACCGTTACACACTGTTTAAATAAATCTGCTCCGCCGCTGTTACGTACTTGGTTAAACTTTGTATAACCGTTTATATCTTGATCACGCAACGTATTTAAAACAACAGCCGTACCATCTTGGTTAATAACAAATACATAGTTAGCATCTTCTGATGTTGTACTTGTTACTATGTCCATATCAACAGGACTTACTATTAAATGTGACGCTAATACTGATAAATCAATACTACGATATGCATCTTCATTGTAGTCATACAAATATTGTCTTAAACTCCTACCATTGCGATCTACAAATAAAATAGCGCCATCTAATGCTGTAGTAGGGACGTTAATACTAAAACTACCATGCTGTGTTTGTTGTTGTATATTAATTGTTGTAGGCGTGTTACCTGTGACTTTGTACTCAGCACCCTCTGTAAATATTTGTAATCCACGATCACCTACAATATCTACAATATCACTTTGCGATCCATTTATACTTACAAAAATAGCCTCGTCATCATCGCCTTCTTCAAGATAAAAATCTAAAAATGATCCAGCTTTAGATGCAAAAACACTTTGGGGTTTATCTCTTGTTCCACCAAACCATAATCGCCCACCAGCAAATACACCGTTTTTAGGATAGCCTCTAGTAACACTCCATACATCTTCTTTACGTGAAACGCCTTGAGTAATATTGCTAAATGCTATCGAATTGTTAGTTCCATCAAGCTCAGATGTTGGAAATGCAGACCACTCTTTAAAGTTTTTTGTAGACTCTCCAGATACAGTAATAACAAATGCAGAGTTTCCTCCTGTAACAGCAATACCTGTGTCACCAAATATAGGCATTTCTTGCAAATTCTTTTCAATATTAAATGCACTAGATGCGGCATTTCCTGTTAAAGTAATATTTTTACTTAGCACACCTTCAACATCTATTTGAAATCTATCTCCAACACTAAAATTACTAAGAGTCATAGTTGTTACATAGTTTGTAGGAACAGGACTAGAAGAATCATTAAAATCAAACTGTGGCACATTTAAAAATGGCGCGTCATCAAATTTAAATATATTGTTGCCGTTTAAATTGTATATTAATCGTTTAACAGGCACATTTTCGTTAAACATAAGTAATACGTTTTCATTACTTGCTACACGATTAGGAAAATTAGTTCCTATGTCTGTCGCTACATCTTGCTTAAATGTAGGTATGTCATTTGCAACTTGATATATTCGCAAATTGTTATTAGTAAATAAAAGCAAATAACTACTGTTAATGCTTATTTCAAATTTATGCATTTTTATTTGATTAGAAAACGCGCCAGTTACATTGTAGAAATGCATCTCTGCTAACGAAACATTGCACGTACCTAAATCTGTAGTGCCAACTCTAGCCAATCTCCAATCTTGGTCTAAGAAAGGGGTAGGCACACCACTGTTTAAAATGGTAACTCTAAGTGTTTGTTCAAAATCAGTTAACGTAGGAACATTAGCAACCGTAATCCATGCACCACCAGTTTGCTGATATTGGATAACAAACTCATTGCTAGTAGCATCAGCAGTAGTCAATTTAATGTTTATTAAATCTATGTAGGCAATAGTTTGTTGGCTGGTAAATTGATAAGACGCGACAACAAAAGGATTAGTAGTTCCTATTCCTGCTGTAGTAGTACCAAAAGTTGTAAGGTCATTATCATTTAGATTAGCCGCAGTACCACCATTGGGCATAGTAGCTGTAGGAGCAGAATACTTAGCTACCACTGGTGCTGGAGTTGTAACAAACTTAAACCCTGCTCTACGCTTTACTCCTCCTTGTGGGACAGTAACAACATTAGTAGCAGTTTGTAAGCCTTGGTAGTATTGATCAAGATCTGTTCGACCTTTTACAATTGGCGATAACTCACCACTTACAAAACTATTTTGCAAAAAGTGACTTTTAGCCATTAGAACCTCACATCAACAAACGGCCTACTGGTAAGCGGAGTGATAGGATGTTGTTGAGAATCAGTGTAACGCGCCATATTAGATGCGTTAATATATTCTTCATTCATCAATTGTTTGGTAGAAGCACTGTCTCTAATAGACATAGCAAAATCTTTAGCTAGTGCGTACTCAACCATTTTAGAAAAGTATGCGGGCCATGTAGCCTCAGATACAGTATAGATGTAATCGCAGAATAAATTTGTGTCATAGTTACAGTAAACGCGATCACCAAGAATTTGGTAATTAATGCTAGGGTTCATTTTAATAAACACTAACAAGTCAGATGGCAGTTGATACATAACATCGTATTCAGTGCCTACTGGTGTTTCATTAATTTTAGATAGCTGTGCTTTTTTACGTGCAAATCCCCAACGATACTTTGTAAGCTCATTGTGGACAATGTTGTCATATAGATTGTTAGCAACAGTTTGTGCGCGAGTGTTGCCAGTTAACGATGTAATAGGCAAATCACCAATTAAAATTAAAGCATTAGAAATTAAATTGATTTTACTTGCCATAATAGACCTTTATGTAGATAGAAAGGGGGCCGAAGCCCCCAATCAGTTAGGCATCACCAAGAGCAGTGCCAGAAGCCAAATCAATAGAAGAAGTTCCATTGTTTGTTTTTACAAAAGTAGCAGTTACCGCAACACCGTCAGTATCAACAACTAGAACAACATCACCAAGATGAAGTTCACTGATAGCTGAAAGCATATAGTTAGCACCTGTTACAGTTGCAGGAGCATCAGTAGACGCATACACCCACAATGGGCGAGAGTTTCCTGAACCACCAATTCTAGATAAACCAGATCGTGCAAAAGCCATGATAGTTCTCCTTATACGTTATCTTTGTATTCGACTTTAACTAGACCACCGTTGTCACGGACAACAGATCCAGCTTTGAGCATACCGTTGCACAAGAATGAAGTGCGCTCTGGTACATAGTCGATTGATGTTTTCATGTCGATGCCAATAGCAAGTCCAACAGCATCTTTCTGGAAGAACCAAGAATCAACAGTGTTTCCAGCTACAGTCAAACCACCTTCAGTACGATCTTCAAGAATGATGAAAGTAAATCCAGCTAGGCTGTTAACATCACCAGTTACCAAAGCTTTAATAGTCTGGTAATCAGCGTTAGTTGCTTTCTCATCTTTTAGAAGTCCACCAAGACCAGCAGAGTTAACTGCCGCGTATAGGTTAGCATTTTGTACACCGTTCTTACGCAATGCAACTTGAGCTTCAATAACCTTGTTCATGCTTAGAGCCAATCCACCGTGAGCAATGTCAGCCGCATCAGGATTAGAAGAGTTCATAGCATCAATAACAAGTTGATCACAACGACGGCCAAGTGCCCCAGCGATAGTGCTTGCTAGTTCTTGCTTCTCATCAAAGTTAACGTCTTGTTGGTCAAAGATGTCAGTGTATTCTGGAGCGTTCCAGTTAGAAAGTGTGGCAATCTTAAATTCGTGCGCTACGTCCATTGGAGTTACTAGATCAGAAGTAGACTTCTGGTTAGCAAGACCTTTGCCCATGCGACGGAACTTGTAAGTGTCACCAACTACATTGTTACGAATAGTAACAGAAGGCTTCATTAGCCCCATGCCTTGATAGGCGTGTTTTACCATAGAGTCAAACTCAATGACTGCTACGGACGATAGTGTTTTACTCATAATAATTTCCTCGAAAAAGAGTAATTTAAAAAGTTTTTCAAGGTTTTAGCTGAGTACCCAGTAAATTGGTCAGCATTCAACCTAAATTTACTGGGCTATAGAGATAGGTATCCAGTTTTTGGATTATACACCTTTTATGGTATATCAATCAATGTTTACTGTGCTTCACCCCAAGCTTGCATAAGCTTCTGTATTTTACGCTCATGCTCAATGTTAGTGCTACGCAGTAAGTTCCCATGATCATCTTTCTTAAACATTTCAGCTTCGATAGATTCCCATGACAATCCAGCAGGGGCTACATCGTTTTCAGTAGGCAGTTTAACAGGTGCAGTTGCGCCTACTAACATTTCGATTAGTTGAATGTTTTCTGCTGTTGTTACTAAATCTTTTGCTTTTTCGTAAGTTTCTGCATCAAGGTTATTTTTCATAAACCCATCTACATTGTTAATACGATCTTGCGCGTTATCTCCTAATTTAGCAATTTCTGCTTCTTGATTAACTTCTTGTACAGCATCATCTTGTGCAGATAATAACTCCCATGCGCGGCCAAAGGCTTCTTGCGACATATTTGTATCATCTGCAAAAGTTATTAACTCTTGTAATAATGCATCATCATTTTCAATTCCTTCAGGATGCATATAACCATCTTTAGGCGTACCTTTAAAACCTCCAAACTTTTTTTCTAACTCAGCATATCCTTTAGCTTGATCAGCCACGGATTTGTACTTGTTAGCATTAAACCACTCTGGGGTTTCTCCTGTTCCTTTTACATCTTCTGTTAAAAAATATTCACCTTCTGCTACTTCTGGGGTTGATTCATTTAGCAGGGTATCGCTTTCTGCGGCCTGTTGTTCCATAATCGTTACCATTTAGTTATAAAATTTCAGCTTGTTGAATTTGATTTATAAGAAATTTAACTACGCCCGCTTCACCATTATGGTATGCAGACTCGTAATTAATGTTTGTAGAGGAAAAAGAAGTATCATTGTTGTAGACAAACCTAGCAGTCAGATCAGCTAATACTCGCTTTCCATCCTCATCATTAAAACACCGATGATATGCTTTCGCAAGATTAGCTACTTTCTCTCTGTTTTTAGCGTTGTCTTTTTGTGCGCTTTCTACATCTAATTTAACTTGTTCAATCTTGTCCCAAGTCATACTTGAGTTTGTCCTTGCATTGGTGGCTCACCAGTATCCATGCCTTGTTGTGCTACTTGCGCTCCAGCCTGTATTATTTGCTGTTTTTCCATAGGGCTTCTTACTAATTCAGCAGGCATACCAGTTTTTTCTGCTACCCATGTTCCAAAGTCTTCTAACTTAAATCCTATTTTAGCTTGATCAGGACCAGCATTTTGTAATACAAACTGTACAGCTTGTTGCACATTAAGAATGTCTTCACTATCTTGTGCGCGAGCTAACGGTGAAGTAAATTTAATTTCTATATCTCGACCATCTAATTGTAAAGGCTGTAACAATCCTCTACGTGTTAATATAGACGCTACACGTTTTATTATAGGAATAAGTACCTCTGTTTGCAAACGTCCAAATGCAGAACCTATTCTTTTAGCAAGCTCTCTAGACTCAATAGCTACTTCTGTAGCAGATCTAACAGCACCACTAGGATCTCTAAGATCGTTAAACAAAGATCGTTTTATAGCCATTTGCATATCATTAATAACAAATTGCGGTAATTGTAAATTAGCTCCTGTATCTAATCGACGAATAGAAGGATTAGACGAGTTATTAGAACCAACTGGAATAACAACCCCCGGACTTATGCTAATATTGTATGGATTAGTTACACCATCATCCGTAGCTGTGTACATTCCTGCAAGGTCTATAGCGGCTTTTTGTAATGAAAATTCTTTTGCTTTGTTTAAAGATTTAACATCAGGCAATGCTTGTAATGCTGGACCACGGCCACGTATCTCACCAGCTACTTTAGAGTAACGACCAGTAACCCAAGGGCTAGATGCGCCAAAGTCTTCCATCCAGCTAATACGATCTTCTTTACCTACCCATAAGCAACCGTAATAAGTCTTAGCTTTAGGCAAATAAACAACGCCTTCACTGACATCTACTTCAGACTCAGGATGACTTTTAATTTTTTCTGCAATTTCTTGTGATGGCTCAAATCCTTTCCACTTTCTAGATAGGTCACGTACCTTTACTTTAAATCTACGCCAATGTGTTTCTACATTCCCATACGGACCTTCTTCAAATGCAATACCTTTTTGTGGAATAGCAGTAAATATAATGGGCATATTGTTATCAAGGTCTTCATCTATTCTTAAAGTCCCTGTTCCTATAAGAAGATCAAGAGCGTGTTCATAGAACTGTGTAGCAAAGTTAGATCGATTAATGTAATCAAAGATAATATCAGATTGTTCTTCTAGGTTAGATCTTATATCTTCTTCTGATACGTTGTATTGACCATTTTTTAACAATAATTTAACTTGATTAGATGGTTCTAATGTAGCCCAACGAGACCATATAGGTGCGATGTTTTCTTGTAACTTACTAGCACCTTGTTGAATAGCTTCTAGCGCAGTAGAGTCAAAGATTTTATCCATTTTCTTTTGACCAGCACGAGAGTCCTCAAACAAATTTCTATTAGGAAGAAAGTATTCATAAGCATCATCAAGTTGATCACTCCAATATGTTGCTCTTTCAAATGCTTTTGATTCACGCCTTTTAAGGTCTGTTAGAGAACCTAACTCTGCTGGTAATTTCATCTAGTTTTGCTCGCTGTTCTTCTATTTGCTGACGTAACTCCAGAATAACCTCCAGCCATACTACTACTGCCTGTAGATCCTGCCCCCATCATGCTACGTTTTGCACCACCACCAGAAGCTTTAGTTGCTTGAGCTAATAAAGAAGATGCACCTAACTTACCTCTAGCCGCGGCCTTTAATCTTTTTTCACTGTCTTCTATTTCTTCGTCTAACATACGTGAAGTTCGCTGTTCTGCGGCTAACTCCTGAGCAGTAGGCTCTGGTGCTTTAGGTCGTTTTAGAAATCCCATGATGTTTCTCCAAATATTTTAACAATTGATATGGCGTTAAGATAAATGGGTTACAAATGCCCAATATCTGCTTAGTATGTCCAACACAAGTATTCAGCATAAATAACGAATGCTGATTATCTTTAGGTTGAATTTTTAAAATAAACTTACTGCCGATTATACTCTTTTCGTCAGTCGTTGTGAATAAATCAAATCCACTACAATTTTTAGCAAACACTAAAAAACCTTGTCCAGAGGGTTTAACCACGTAGCAATGTCTTATATCTTTCTTTAAATAACGACTCCACCAGTTAGTTTGATCGTCTTCAAAGACAACATAGACATCAGAAGACATTAAAATTAACCTTTGCTGTAACAGGTTTAGAAAAGTTTTGTGATGCCCGTAGTGCTTGTCTGCCCTCACCTTCGCCTTGTAGTGCGTACTCTAAGGCTTCAACAGGGTGTGAGTATTCATTCTTATCGGGTTCATCAGTGTATCTTTCACCACTGGCTTGTACTCTTCTATAACAGAATCCACCTTGCAATCCTTTACGGATCATAGAAGCTTTAGGTAGGACAGTGAATCTAGGTTTACCATCCATGCACATTTCTTTCATAGGGACTTCTAATGCGGCTCTACGCTTAAGAGGGTCATTACTTTGTGTAGGTTGACACGGAATCCCTGCGGCTCGCATAATTTGGAAAGGTGTTTCAGAGTTAGATTGGTTTTTATTGTTACCAGAAGGATCACCCCAACCTTTAAACTCGTGTTCAGGGTATGTTTCTTCAATGTATCGTTTTAACGTAGGGGCAAAGTCAACAGCACCAGAGTCAGTTAACACCATTTCATCAAAACATATCCAACGGCCTATAGATGTTCTTTGAATAAATGCACAAGCAGGGGTACGACCAAAGTCAAACCCTAAGATAATAGGGTAATCAATAGAAGGTTTAAATTCTAAATGCTGACAATGGACTGAATCCGTATACATTGGGTGTACAGGTTTACCGTTAGAGACAAATCCGTATTCATTAGCTAGATTTACTTTAATCCAATCATCTGTTTTCCCTTGTAGTCCTCTTTCATAATAACTTTCAGGAAGATTTTCAAGGTTCTCAGCGTTTTTATTAATAATCCAATCTTCACCATCTTTTAAAACTCCACCAGATTGCCTAAAAAATGACCAGTTATTAGGTCGTTCTATCTCTGCTAGTTTAAAATACCAATGATCTTCATCAGGAGCGTTACTATCTCCTATAATTCCATGATGAGTAGGACGTGCGCCCTCTTTGTTAGAGGGATATCTACCATGTCTAAGGTCTAACATATCTAAAACAGACTTAGAATGCTCTTTAGTTTCGTTTAACCACACCCATGTAGTCTGTATACCCCTAGCTTTCTTAACGTGTTCAGGACGGTCAAACGCAATAAACACAACATCACAGTGGACAGAGGTTCCATCGTCTAGTTTAAATCGTATAAAGTGTGTAGGAGGCTCTTTATTACCTTGTTTAAAGTCACCTAACTCTCCGTGTATTTCTAGCCAATCTTTAATCGTAGTAGAAAACAATTCAGAATAAGTGTTACGAGCCGCAATAACCCTAGATAAACGGACATTGTAGTTTTTATGTTGCTTATCTTTAACAGGTTCCTGTTCGCACATTAAGTCAAACAGTTTAAGAATGCATTGAACTGTTTTACCTGAACCCAATGGACCCATAATAAAAGAGTTTCTTGCACGGCAATCATTAAAATCTTGAAGGACTTGGCCTTGAGGCATCAAGTTATATTCGATTCTCATTTTGACCAGTTTATTTTATCGTAATTAAGTTTGAATGTTTCTCGACTACTGAATGTAGACTTTCTAGGGTGACTACCCTTACCACCATTGTATTCAGGAAAGTGTCTATCTCTTGTTTCTTTGTCTAACTTATGAACTAAATTAGGACCTTTCTTGCCCATTTACCATCTCCCACATATACACTCTTCTTCTAAACAAACACACTCACCAGACATCTTTTCATGCAGTATATATAAAACTTCCTTCATTGCATAATGATCTTTATCTATTAACGCTGTACAAAATGCCTCTATCAATTCGTAATCAGAATCCGTAATAGGCTCATCTGTATTTAAATCAATCATCAGCTAACCAATCCTTTATAATTAATGACTTTGCTAATTCTAAATAAAACAGCTCCTGTTCACTTGTAAGCGTACTTCCTACCTCTACCCCTACATCGCCTATACTTATTAAAAGAAAGTCCTTAGAACGCTTTATATGAGCTTCTATGAGGTCTTCTGCATCAGGTCTAAGCTTTATTATAGTCATTTAATTTTTTTTTGCGGGGGACATATATACATCACATCGCGCCACTTTCGGGGATGGGGGTCCCTTTCTCATTGCGCATTGTCATTGTTGCCGCCATCGTATCGCTTTCGATTGACTGAGATCACAAGCCCTTCATCTGGGGTGCTGACTTCAGTGGCTTTTAATTTAGGCGTAACGAACTCCGCTATCTTTCCCCATGCGACGATTGACTCCTTCTGGTTGGTAACTGATGGTTCATTCTGGGCTAACTCATCCAGTGTCACGGCTTGTTGTGCCATCTTCATCACTGGGTCGAAGTCCTTACCGTACATTGCTTTGAGTCTGTTCAGTAAAAAGGTCTTATTCTTTCCCAGCGCTCCTTTAGGTCTTGCCATGTCTTATAGTCTCCTATTCTTTATTTCTACGCCCTTGATTCAATTGATCATTTTTTAACCAATTTGGTCAATATTTAACCAATTATAGCATTAAATAGCTGTTCTTCGCCTTATATATAAGTTAATTAGAATTAATTTAGTCTACAGTGTTGACACATGGCAAAGGATCAACTAGGATGTTTACACACAACAAAGGAGATACAACAATGACAAATTTAATAGGCATTGAAGATACCAAAACGCGTATTCTCAACGCGCAAAACTCGCTAATTGATTTGTGCTCTAACTACACTAAAGAGCATGCTCCAGAGTTGGCCGCCTTATTCATTCAAGAAAAAGCAGTTAAGCTAAATGTAAATATAGGCGCTTACAAATTTACACATGGTCGATGGCTTGACGATGAAGTAATTCAACGTTGCATTAACAAGATAAATAACTCACCTGATGATGGCTAATGGGGATTAGTCGAAACGCCTTCGGGCGTAGTGAGACCCATAAACAACAGAGGATATATAAAATGACAAAACCAACAGTTAACCAGATAAGAGAGTCACTTGCACTTGGTCCATATTTCTTCAGCCGAGACACATTGAGATTCTTTGGACAAACTATGTCTAGTTTTAAAACAGAATGGCATGATTCCAACATCGTTAGACTTTACGCTCCTATGAAAGATAGTTCAGGGGATAAAATAGGAACTACTGAGCGTTTTATTAAAATAGAAAATGATAAACTAATCGAGGTAACAGTATGAACTCTGTAAAAGTAATATTTAATGATTCTAAATACAATTACACAACATCTGTCAGCGCCCAATCAACAGAACAAAGTTGTAAAGATTACTTTGTCAATTATGCGTTTAACATGGGCCAGTACCCTAAAGATGACTATCAGAGATGTATAAACATTGAATTTATAAACAACATGGAGGAAACAGCATGAATAAGCGTACATTGATGAGCGTACAGGTAATAGATTTTTATCTTGATTGGTTCAATAACTACCTGACGGCGGAAAAAATAGCAGAACATCATGGGCTGGATTTAGATGATGCAAAAGCATTGATTAGCATGGGGCGATATATGCACCATAGACACGTTGAAATGATGAATAGTGAGGAAACAGCATGAGCAAGATCAAAGAAGATATTTTATCATTACGCGCACAAGCTAGGGCCGCACGTTATCTGGCCCTTAAGACTTGGGAGAAAGAAGAAGCCAAGGATCGACAGATGGACAATGTA
>Ga0209336_10001012_pt1 | contig 13745 bp, 21 predicted proteins | sample LinPmetageLP32_FD_184042 | JGI IMG/M metagenome (GOLD analysis project Ga0209336, IMG submission 184042) | Marine viral communities from the Pacific Ocean - LP-32 (SPAdes) (version 2) | ecosystem: Environmental > Aquatic > Marine > Oceanic | place: Pacific Ocean | collected 2009-08-23 | reverse complement strand
TTTTGAAGAGTTTGATGCTGTTATGGACGGCTATAAAGCAAATATTTTAAATGGCCAATATGTTAGAAATTCTAAAGGCCAACTAGCAATTACTCCAGATGGAATGGAAGCATTAGGATACGGAGACAGGGTTAAGACCATTCAACTTTCTAATGGTGATGTTATGCCTCAACACACAGTTATTGACGAAAGATCTTTTAACATGAAGACAGGAGATTTATCAGATTTGACTGGGGCTCTAGGTCCAGTTATAGGCGCTGTAATTGGAATGGATCCTAGGGTAAGAGGATTAAGTGGCTTAACAAAACTACTTGGTGGAAGACCTCGAATGGAAAGAATGTTTGCTGCGGCTTTTGGTAGTATGTTTGGGGAAGGTACTGAAGAGTTTGTAGATGCTATGGAAGGATTTAATAAAAAAACCACAACAGAAGAAGCTAATAATTTAGGTAATGAGTTTCTTTTTGGTTTTGCAGGACAAGGATTAGGTGAAGGTTTTGGCGCAGCCTATAAACTTCTTTTAGGCAAAAGGGGTACTGATAATATGAGACTTTACAATCAAACTGTACAAGGTAGATCTGTAAATGATGTTAGAAAATTAGATGAAAGTCTTGGAAGAGAAGCTACTGAAAAAGAAATTAGAAAAGCGGTAAAAGATGGAAGAGTAAAAATACATTCATTTAAAGGTGTCCCATCGCAAACAGCCTTAACAAGACCTTTGGTTGGTAGAAGTCAAGCTGTTGCAGAACAAGTTTTAGGAAGTAAAAGAGATGTGCCAACAGGTGGTTATCTTTATGAAGAACTTGATTACATGTTACAAGACATTGGTTTAGAAAGAGCTTCTTTGCAAAGTTATTTAAGCGAGGCAACAAAAGAAAGCCTCGATACTCAAGTTAAAGCAAGATTAACAAAATTAATAGAAGCTGAAGACGTAGTAACTAAAGATTTAGAAAAGTTATTTAATAACATGACTGAAGACATAGTTGATGTAAATTTGTATGGCGACTCTCCTCAAGGCCAACAAGTTGCTGCTCAAATTAGAGGTGTTCTCCAAGAAGCTCAAGATTTTATTGGCAAAGCTGCAAATGAAAGATACAGAGCTGTTGATGAAAGTTTTAAAGTATTACATCCAAGAGTAGATTATTTAATTCAAGCAAATATTAGACAGCACAGGCTTCCTGAAATAGAAAGAATGATTGCTGATTTTAAAGAAACAACTAACATTCCCTTGGGCTCTACATTTAAAACTGAAGCAGAAAAGCAAAGCTCACAAGCAGCAATCAGCGTTATTGAGCCTATGATAAAAATGATGAAAAGCAGAGATCGAATAACTTTGCAACAAGTTAGGAATGACCATTCCCAATTAAGAACTCTTTTAGAAGAAAAAGGAATTGATACTTATACAGCAACTTTGGTAAGAAAAATTATTAATAAACTTGATAATGGAGGAGGTGGTACTAATCCAAAAGATTACGACAGTATTATGACCGACTTCCAAGACCCTAGTAAGTTTATGGCTAAATTAAATCCTTCTACTGGAAGGCCTTGGGCAGATGATATTTTAGAGCCAAATGGAGCTCTTAATCTATCAGCAGTTAGATCTGGAATAGCTAAAGAAAACCCTGACTTTTTAGCAAATGAATTTGCAGATGATGCTATGGCCGTAGTTAATTCTAGAGATGGGGTGGGCAAAATGCTTGTTGACAGTAAGGGCAACCCACACTTTGTAAGTATAATGGATGACGCTTTAAGAAAATCACCAACTAAGGCAGAGTTAATACAAACAACTGATGCATTAAAAGGTTTGAGAGATGCTAATAGAACTTTTTATGAAAGGCAGAAAGTGTATGACAGCAGTAAAATGCAACAAATTATTCATAGTGGAAAATTAATTAATTCTTGGGATGAGTATCAAATTTTTGATAGGGCTATATTGGGTGGTACTGATAAAGACTTGGCTAATATTTTTAAAGCAGCCAAAGAATATGATGGGTATAAAAATGAAATATTAAAAGCAGGAGAAAAGGCTTCTAATTCAGAAGGCGAGTTAAGAAAAAACCTTCAAAGAAGATTGTTTCAAGATGCTTTTCAAGAAGCAACACAAGATTCTACCCAAGCATTAGATTTTAGTGTTTTTGCAAGATCTTTTAATAAATTTAAAAATAAATATCCAAATAAATTAGAAGTTTTATTTAATGGTAAGGGCGAAGTTGTTTTGCAAACACTTAATCAAATCAATAAATTACACCCAAGATTAAAACCTATGGATGTGTACAAACAAATAACTAAAATGAAGCTAAGTAACCAAGGCTTATCAACATCACAACCTGGTTTAAATTTTATTAGAGGCCTTCAAGAACAAGCTGACGCATCTGCAAAAACATTAAAATTTGAATCTAATAGAGCAATAGCAGACTTGCCTAATGTTGGTTTAGATGAAACTGTTACTAAAATATTTAGACCAGGAAATGCATCAAACATTAATTTGTTAAAACAAACAGTTAGCCCAGAGGTATTTAAAAGTGTACAAAACACTAGCATGACCAAACTCTTAAAAAAATCTGTTGATATGGGTGGTAATGGGAAAATTACAGATCTATTTAAACCAGCTCAATTAAAATCTGTTTTAGATAGTTATGGTGACCCCTCTCTCCAAGCTATGTTTGGTAAAGAAGTTACTCAAGGTTTAAGACAATTTCAACAAACAATTGATGCAACAACCTTTGGTGAGATTGGAAGAGGTGGAGCTGCAGGTACCTTGATTGCTGCGGGTATTGCTGTAAACGCTTTAAACATACAAATGTTGCCTGTTGTTGCAGGACTGGCAATTGTCAGAAACGTTTTTAGTAAACCTGGAATTGTTAAATTTATGACTAGAACAGACAGGGGTGCTATTATTCAAACCATTGATGCTTTTGAAAAAGCTGCAAGACAAGAAGGTATAAGGTTAATAGGTGGAGCAGTAACTGAAGGTGGAAATATTATTCAAGGAATAACAGGAGATGCAGTTGCTGAAGCTCAAAATTTTGTAAATACATCAGACGTTGCTCAGAATATAAAAGGTGTTGCGGGAGAAGTAGTTAATACGGCTAGTGATGCAGCAAATCAAATGCAAATTGATATGCCAGATGTACAAAGTTTTGCTCCATCTCAAGGATTTGATCCTGCTAGAGTTGATTATAATGATAGGCTTACTGGCCTAAAGCCGTAGATATGTATACAAAAGGTTGGTTTTGGGATGATACAAATAAAAGAATGTATCGTTGGCATGATTTAGAATTACTAATGAAGGAGAGAAAAATAAAAAATGAGCAATCAGAAAGTTTACGACAAAGAGACGAAGAAATTTCTAAACAAAGATGAAAAGAAATGGATTGATAGACAACGTCTTTATCAAACAAGCCATCTCTACAACGTTCCTTTTATAAGAAAAATTGTAGAAATGTTTGATGGTAAAATTATTTTAAGTTCTATAAAGAAAAGTTTTTAATACCCTATTTCGTTTCTATCCATACCCAAAGGCTTATCCGATAGGCAAACCCAATCCTCTAATGGAATATGTATGTAAGGCTCATTGTCTTCATCATATGTAGGAGTTTCATTTACATTCATTCTTACGTCATAAATAAAATCTTTCTTCCACTCATGCATGTAAATACCATCAGTCATTGCATAAACTATAATAAATGGAACACCTGTTCCAAGAGCAAAAGTAGAGCCTCTTCTTAGTTTATTTGTAGATAATATTAAAGTGTCATACTTGTTAAACTCAAAGGTGCGACATTTAACTTCGCACCAATAACATTTATCTTTTGACTCAATCCAGTAATCTAATGAATAAGTTGTGGGTAACTTAAAACAAGATACGCCCCATAATCCTTCTAAAAATCCTGCAACTCGCTCTTCTCTTTTCTGATCGTGATGTGTTTCTAAACTAGGCGTCTTCATAATTATTCCTCAAAGAAGTTAGGATCAACAGCAATAAACCTTTTAGTTGGTCTGCCCTTGCCTCCTACTTTAATTTCAATTTCCTGGATTTCCCCAGCATTTATTAATCGTTCTATTATTTCTTTTACCTCGTATGACTTCATGCTTCTAAATAGTTCATGCCTGTCAACTTCTCTTTTAGATATTCCCTCCTGTTCTCTTGACCTTATAAAAGACAAGACTTGTTTAATTTTTGTTTCATTGCCACTACTTGCAACCTTATCTCTACAGGCCTCAATAAACAAAAGATCGTAATACTTTACATAATTTATAGCCCATTGAGTAATGTCTGCTGTAATCTTTTTGGCGTCTGGGTTAGATGCTAATGTGCATAAAAGAGAAAGCCTCATTGCTTTTTCTCTAGATCTAGATAGTAATGGCTCTAAGTTATCTCTCTCAAGTATGTCTTGTCTTTTAACTATCTCCCTAGCAAAGTCTTGCAATAATTCTTCTGATTCTTTATCAAAATCTAAAACTATAGGATTTAAATCAATCTCTGCATTATCACGCATTACATCATCAGTTTCGTTTCTATACCTTCTAATGTAATTAACCCAATTAGTAATGGTTATAGGTGCTTTAGTAAATTTCTTTAAGTCAGAAACACGCCTTGGTTCTTTTGATTCTATTACCATAAATCTGTTTAAAAACCCGTCTGCAATACGACCACCATTCAAAGCTTTGTAAAAGTTTTTAGGGACTGATAAGCCAACCAAAGTAATAGCTGGTTTGTGAGTTACCCTAGCCATCATTTGCTCTTTGTATTGTTCTTGGACGCCCATTAGAGAGTAGTTATCTGGTCTTAAAGTTCCATGACATCGACCCCAAGCCTCCATTAACGTTTGTATGCCGTCTTCTTTGTTAGTGTTGCCTTGGTTGCTTATAGCCTCTAATCTTTTCCCAAACTCATCCATAACTGTAATTTGAGTTGGCCTCATTTTTAAAACTGAATGAACTGCACCACTTGATGTGTAGCCGTCACCTACGACTAAATTTTGATGTTCTGTAGTATTTAATATTTGCTCTACAAAAGTTTTTATATTTTCTTTACCTTGGCCCGACTTAGCAATACACATAAAAAACAGAGATGAAAAGTTATTCATGTTTGTTCTATATATCCTTCCGCAAGTAACACTTGCTAAAGATAAAGCTGCAACCAAAGACAACTCAGGTTGAGGAACTTGAGCAATACTTTCGCAAAACTCAAACATGTCTTTTAATAAACCTGGAGGATTAAATAAATCCTTTGGTCTTTCTATAGATTGTTGTGCTTGTACGAATAATGGTGCTTGTTGATTTTTTCTGTCGTGTGTTGATTTAACACTATGGACAACCATATCTATTTCAGCTTGTGGTAATGGTGGGTTGTTTTGTACATTCCAAGATTGCATAAAGAATCTTATAAAATCTACGTTTACATTTTTAGATATTAAATATCCTGCAAATCTTGCGGCTTGATCATTTCTACTTCCTTCTTTAACGCCGTCTAATGAAAATGGTGCTGTTGCATTCTTACTTACATTTTTTGGAACTCCAGTAATCTTTACCCATTCTTGCTCAGTAAAGTCTGGAAGATCTGTAAAATCATGTAGATCCCATTCAACTAAAACTTGTGGCCTGTAAACTTGTCCATTCGCATGTCTGTTATAGGGTGCTATTATTAAGCCACCTACACCTCTTATGTCTATAAGTCTTTCAACAGGAGTGTCGTTTGTTCTTCTTGTAGCAAACGTAGTGTAGTTTTGTGGGTTATTATAGTAATAATGCATACCCTTGCCAGTTATCACCTTAAAAGGCGTTACAGGTAGGTTGTCTTCAACCCAACCCATACTCTCTGGACTGTCTGCATCGACTACTAAAAATTTCCCACAAACTAACGCTACCTGTAAGTTATCCCTATCTTTAAACCAACTTTCAACTAAAGACTCTTCTGGTCTTTCAGTTTTATATTGCTCCCACCCTCCGAGAAAAGAGGGTGGTTTTTTATTCGATCTTTGTAGGGGTACTACATTTAATCCTTCATTAAAATAAGCTAATGCTATATCTAACGACGAATCATTCTCGTTAATGTTAAGTTGAAACATTTACTATGCTTCAACTATATCTTTCATCTCGCCGTAGATAGATTCATAATCTAAACGACCATCTGTTGCTCTAATAATTTTTTTAGCTTGTGCAATAGATGGTTGTCTATATCCGTATCTCCACGCTTTGATTGACGCCTCAGAAATATCAAATAATTTAGCAGCCTCGGGCATACCTAAAAATTCAATATATTGTTTTAATGTATATCTTTTCACTTGTCTATCCTTATATTGTGGTTGAATGTTAATGCCCTCGAGCTTCTTGAGTTCCCTGGATGATAATGTTTTGATTCTAAAATAGTAATTAGCTAACCAAACAAATTCCTTATTACTCAATCTACTCCCTCGAAAATATTAATTTTACACATTGTAGTTTTTTTATGTATAATAAGTCAATAGAGGAGGACTCAAAATATGAGCATAAAAGATAGAATAGTAAGCCCTGATGATCTAGTAGATAAACAGGGTGCAAAGATACTTGTATACGGCGCAGCTGGATCAGGTAAAACAACTCTTTGTTCGACAGGACTTGGAAAAATTTTGGTTATAAGCGCCGAGGCAGGGTTGCTTTCAATCAAAGACTGTAAGAATGTAGATGCCATCGAGGTTAAAGAGGCATCTGAGGTAATGCAGATCCACGATTTGTTGGTCAAAGGTGAACTTCAATATGATACTGTTTGCTTAGACTCGATTTCAGAGATAAGTGAAATATTATTAAGTTGGGAAAAATCTCGTAACAAAGATCCGAGGGCTGCATATGGAAATGTGCAAGAATCTGTTACTAATGTTATGAGAGCGTATCGTGATCTAAAGATGCACGTTGTTTTTGTCTGTAAAATGGAGAAACAAAATGTGGACAATATCATGTCATACGAGCCTAAAATGGTTGGCACTAAATTAGGCCAATCTATCACTTACTTCTTTGACGAGGTGTTAGCACTTCGTGTTATAGAAGACCAAGATGAAGACGGCAAAATAATTAAAAAGAGATGGCTTCAAACTGAAATAGGTCAAGGGCATACTGCCAAAGACAGAAGTGGAAAGCTAGAATCTTTTGAAGAACCAAACTTAGCTTCTTTAATTGATAAGCTAGGTTTTGCTGTAGAGCAAAAACAACAAAGTACGGGAGGTACTAATAATGAGTGATTTTGAAGGTGTGGACTTTATAACTGATATGCCCGAAGGGACTGGATCTACTGACCCAGCTCCAGAGGGAACGCATGGTGCTAAAATTATCGAGGTTGAGAAATATCAATCTCCTAATAGTGGCAACTGGACTTGCAAAGTAGTTTTTCAAATTGATGGAGGAAAATACAAAGATCATAGCGAATGGTATAATCTTTGGCATCCTAATCCAGATACGAAGAAGTTATCTAATGCTTTATTTACACAGCTAAATTTGGCTACTGGGTTTAAACAGTATCCAACTGAGTTTGTATCTTTGGTAGGAAGAGATCTTCAGTTAAAGATGTATCAAATTGAAGATACTTGGACTGATAAGGATGGTAACCCAAGAACTAGTATGAAAACTAAGATATCCAGAGATGGTTATGTTACTAGTAGTATGGCTCCTCCATCTTCACCTGGAGATAAGCCTCCTTTTTAATAGGGTGTGTTTATTTTAATAAGGGGCGAAAGCCCCTTTTTTATTGTTTTAATTTACAGACTTTTCTTTATTTTTTTAAGCATTCGTCTTGCCTTTCTATTCAAAGGATTTCCGTTTTCGTCAAACATGTCAGCTAATGATTCTGCCTTTCTACAGGTTCTTCCATTATTTGATGCAGTCTTCTGGGTTAGAAACGGATTTTTATTTACCTCTTGAGTATTACTCATTTTATCTTCTCCTTTTTTATTGTTTGTTAAAAAGATCTACAGTTATGACTCTGCCACTTGCATAACTTGTTTTTCTGTATTTAGTGTCTTTACTACTTTGATAATAGTATTCAGTTACTGAGTTATTTCTTTCTTCTAACTCAAGTTCTTTTTTTCTTTTATTCTTAGCTTGAATGTCTTTTGGATATGCCATTATTTATTATGCTCCTTGGCGATTGCAACGCCTATTTGATGTATTACTTGAGGTACTATTGCGTTTCCTAACGCTTTAAGTCTGTCCACCCGATTGGGTATCCCATCAGCCACTCTACCCACATTGGGTTCAACTGCCCATTGACTCCCATCATTTTTAAACGATTCGGCAATTGGCCTTGGTGTCTCGGTTTCTCCATCAAGTGTTTCATGCTGTTCTGACCTTTGTAATCCCTCGCTGCTGGAGTCGGCCATAGTTTCTTTTTCTCCTCGTAATCTACTGCGTCCGATAGTTTTGCCCCGAACTTCTGACCCGTTCCCTTCCTCGCTACTGAGTAGCCCGTCTCCGTCTCCGTTACATAATCCCCCATTCCTGGAAAGTAATCCGTCGCTTTCGGAGTCGGCCATTTTCTGTAAGGATTCTTGCTCTGACTGTCCGTTACTGCCGCATTCAGATTCCATCCGTGCGTTCCCTTGATCATACTCGGACTTGGTTTCTCTGCGTAAGCCATTCTCGATGTTGCTCGAGGTGTTGGCCATAGCTTCTGTTCCATTAGATTTGTCGTCGGATACCCGTGATTCACTTGTTCTGCTAGAGATCCTGGAGGAACTGTATTCCTCCCCATTTCGTCTCTCATTTTCTTCCTTTTCTCCAAGCCCTCTTTCGATCTCTCCGATATGTTTGTCGCACTCGGAGTCAGCCACATTTGATTTTCCGATAATCCAGACTCTATCTCTTCTATGGGGCGCTTCGATACCGCAAGCTGGAATAACAAACGATTGCGTGGAGTAATTTTCTGTTTCCAAGTCAACACACACATCGTCGAGTGCCATGTTGACGAAGCCAGCAACGTTTTCGATAATGACCCAAGTGGGTTTTTTGGATTTAACAATTTCAAACACATACGGCCAGAGGTGTCTGTCGTCTTCTTTTCCTTTGCGATTGCCCGCTTGACTGAAGGGCTGACATGGGATCCCTCCACAGAGGAGGTCAAATTCTTGAATAATTCTTTCTGGTTCATTTCCTATCTCCTTTAAATCTTTGTATATTGGTGTATTAGGCCAATGTTTATTTAATACTTTACAACAAAATTCATCCACCTCGCAAAAAGCTACAGTTTCAAAAAACCCTGTTGATCCTAACCCTAGCGAGAATCCACCGATTCCAGAACATACATCTAATACCCTAATCATCTAAGAATCCATCGTTGTCTATAATTAACCAAAAAGCTATGGCTAAAAAAAGACCAACTAAAAAGACGATTGCAATAAATCCGATTAAAATATAAAAAACTATACTCATCATAATTCTTCATAATATTTAATTAAAGAATTTAAATACCAAGATGCTTTTTTAAGATCCTCTATATTAGAGTTTTTATACTTATACCTATGGATATATTTAATTATTGAGCCTTCTAAATAAGAAGGAAAATTAGATCCTAGCTGCTGTTTAATGTAATTAATACACTCAACGCCACCCTCGTTGTAATGAGGGGGATGGTTTACTTGTATGTCTTCTTCGTCAAATGGTGGGAAGTTTGCCTTAATCGTCATTTAAATCTATCTCCACAATATTAGGCGAATTGTAAACGGACGCCTCTTTTCCATTCAGTACATTTTTGTACTCTTCAACCATCTTACTTAAATGGTTCCAACCAGCTTCTAAGTCTTCTGCTTTCATAACAAAGATCTTACTTGCAAAAGGTTCTTTCTTTTCTTGAGCAACAAAGATAAAGTTTTCTACTTTAAAACCAGCTTTCTCATAGCCTCTTTTGTACCAAGAAGCTTGTAAGTCATATTGATATTTTTTAATGGATGAAATAAATCCTTTCATAGAACAATCTTGTGTAGTCTTGTAATCAATAACACTTATTGTTTTTGGTGAGTATGGAGAGTCTACGGGATGCCTTATGACATCTGACTTGACTTTTAAAAGAACTCCGTCTTCTTCCCAAAATATAGCTACCTCGTAAGGAGATGTAAAATCGCTTGGGTATTCGTTATCGTCTGGGTTTAATAATTTTTGGCCTTCTAATAGCAAAGATCGTTTCATAGCATATATCTTGTCTCTGTCTGAGTTAGATATTACTGTCAATCCTCTTGATTGATAATCTTGCTTTAAAGATTTATTTGCATTTGTGTATGGAGATCCAACTAAACAAGCAACTGTCTCATTGAACTCTTTTTCTCCCTCAACAACTAAAGCATGAGCTGCTGTTCCAAATCTAAGAGCGTGACTATCTTCAATTGTTTCATGCAACGCATGTAATTGGCTTTGTCCAAAGCGTCTGATGGTTGAAGAGGAAACACCAGGAGACATATGATAAAAGTTATGCTCCATATTAGGGAAGTAAATCGCATCTCCAATTTCCTTGTGTTCTTCTTGCTCTAGTATTTCAGGCAGTTTTATTTTCGTCATCTTTTTCTCCTTTTTTTGAAATCTCATGGGCTATCTCCAGCATAAGCTTTTGCATGTCGGCCATAAGATAATTTAATTTATCATCCTTGATGATGTTGTCTTTGTTTTCTAAGTCCATATCAATCCTCCATTTGCATTATACATACATTTTCTATAAAATGTCTACTTAAAGTATGATAACTAAAAAGAGAGGTTAATATGTCTAAATCAGGACAGCTATACATGGACACTCAAGATGCCTTTGATTGTGCAATTGATGATGGTTTTGAGGATGAGAGCGAACTTGCGTTAAATTACGCAAAGTATTTTGAAGAGTTTACAGGTTATAAACCTTCAGATCCTTTGTATGATTGCAAAAGAATCAAGAAAGAGAGAGAGAGCGAAGTTCAAAATATTTTTTAAGTTTGATCTTCAAAAATCCAACACTATCTTTTACTAACTCTCCGTATGTCCAAGAGATAGTTGCTGACTTCAAGGGGGTCAAGTTGGGAACCCCTTGCTTTATATAAACAGGAGCAAAGATGGTATTACAATTAAAAGGACACTTAGAGGGTTCTGGTCACATGGATATAGCCGATCAGCTATTAAATAGTTTTAGTGAAACTTATAAAATAGACTTAACTGAGTTGTCTATTAAAGAGATGAAGGATGTTCTTAAATATAATGATTGGATTAGATTGGCCTTTGCAATCAAGTATGGAGAGCAGCTACATTGAAAACACCAAATACAAGAAAATGTAGGGTATGTCAGAAGGTTAAACCTTTAGAAGCTAAATACTTTAATAACAGATATGAAATTACTTCTACCCCACCTTTTAGATGGGACTGTAAGGTTTGTTACAACACTAACAAAAGAACTAACCCCAGGTATTTTATAAGTAAGATGTTGCAACACGCAAGAAATAGGGCTGAGTTATATAACAGAGACTTTGATATAACTGTTGATGATATATACATTCCAAAAACTTGCCCTGTATTGGGTATGAAATTGGTACATGGTTGGGAAGATGATGAGAATTCCCCTACTCTTGAAAGAATAGATAATAACAAGGGCTACCTTAAAGAAAACATCATGGTCGTATCGGCCTTATCAAATAGAATAAAAAATTCTGCTACTCCCAAACAGATTCTTACTGTTGGATGGTTTTATAAAAAATTGAAAAAAAGAATAGCAACAGAAAAAAGAGCAAGAAGAATATCTTTGCGGATCTTCAAAAGAATTAAAAATCTTCGCTCTAGTGGGGAAGATTAATGTATTATTAGGTATGGGATTAAAAATAGTAGACATTAACAAAAAAAGAGGTAAACCTACTATTGGAGAAATCATAGACTCTTGCGAGAGTATGCTTAGTAATTATGAGATTAGAGGTGAGACTAGGTTAAATGCAAGTCTAACTTTAATGTCTTATGCCTTCTCTCAAATACTAGACTCTACAAGCAGCGAAGATACTAGCCTTCATTATGTAAATGAGATCCTCTCTAACTACATAGATCAATCTGGAATGATAACTTTTATTCCCGAGTTTGATGTTAAATTTGACCCAGATACTCCATCAAATTAATATTGTCTTATTTTTGTCATAAATGCATGACATCTGTATCCCCTTCTACTAAAGGCTTTGACAATTATTTTATTTTTTTCATTTTTGTCAGAGAGAATAAAGATAACTGTATAATTTAATAGATTATAGCTTGACGGGACGGGATTAAAGTTCTAAAATTTTGAGAGTAATACTATAAGGTTTAGTAGGGTGGTCTAGTATTAATATCTGGTCTTCCCGCAAGCTGGGCCAGATGGATCTACAAAACAATTTGTACAAACTCTCATTACTACCTTACAATTACAAGTAATGAAACAAAAAACAACACAGCCTGATGATGATTTGGAATATAATCCTATTATAGAGGCCGTAGATGAACCTCCCATTGAATATTGCAACCTAGATAAACGCCTCAATCGTAGGCAACATCTGTTTATATGGCACTCTGTTAATAATCCTAGAATGTCTTTTGTGGACGCTGCAACTAAATCTGGCTATAAAGATCCTCGCCAAGCAGCAAATAAACTAATGATGAATTCTTTGGTCCGAAGTGAATACAACTATTTGATGAACGAGGTTAAAAAGAAATACGAGTTAAACTACGATAGAGCAGTTCAAGATCTTTATGATATAAGAGATAAAGCCTTAGAACATGGCTCTTTTAACGCTGCAATTACAGCACAAAACTCTTTGTTAAAAATGGGTGGGTTAATTGTGGATCGCAAAGAAGTTAAATATGGCCTTGTGGATCAAATGAGCCGAGAAGAAGTAGAGAAAAGACTCAAACAACTCCTCGGTCAAACTGTTAATGCTGAAATTACTGATGAATCAGTCGATAGTGTTGGTGTCGTTCCCGTCCTCGGAAAGATAGATGACAATAAACAAAAAGATACAAAGATAAAGCATTAATACAAATCTTTTATATCAACCTTCCCGTAAACTTCTTCAAAACTAGCTATAGCAGTTTTTAAATTCAAGTTCACTTCTCCAGACACTCCTCTGTTATGGTTAGTTATAAAGTACCAACTTTTAAAGTTCTCTGCGTGTTTTTTTTCTGTATCGTATTTAAAGACTTCGTATTCTTTCATTCTCTTCTCTCCAAAAGGGATTGAGTGATCTGCTAGGGGGAAATGACATACTTTCAAATAACATAAGGAGTGAAAGCACATCAGTAAACAAACCACTCAATCGTTAATTATAAGTGTTTACCAAATGTGAAACAAGAATTATTCTACAAATGTAGGCTGATTTACAACATTTAACTTAGCTAAAAAGTTTTCAACATCACCTAATATTTCATTGAATATTCCTTGGCCGTCCTCGGTATAAGAATATCCAACCTCATCATTACCCAGAAGATAACTGCAATAAGATTTACCCAATCTATCTTGCATAATTTGATCTGCAAAATCGCAAGTATGCTCAACATAAATTTCTGATGGCACACCTATCATAAGTTCATCAATTCTTTTTTGAGCCTCTTGCTTTGTATCAAAAGTTTCACCAAGAGGGGATATTTCCCACTCACCTACGCCATTCTCACATTTAACTATTATCATTTTCTGTCTCCTTAATTATAATTTGGTAAACCTTTTCTTCTGTAAACAAAAAAGTATTCTTAATATCTTCTTGCTCATCAAAATGCCCTAAAGATTTTATTAGTTCTTCAACTATCATCTTTGTTCTCCT
>Ga0209336_10001011_pt1 | contig 13748 bp, 21 predicted proteins | sample LinPmetageLP32_FD_184042 | JGI IMG/M metagenome (GOLD analysis project Ga0209336, IMG submission 184042) | Marine viral communities from the Pacific Ocean - LP-32 (SPAdes) (version 2) | ecosystem: Environmental > Aquatic > Marine > Oceanic | place: Pacific Ocean | collected 2009-08-23 | reverse complement strand
TTCTTCGTCTGCTCGTATTTCTTCAAGTACGGCGGTTAATTCATTAAATGCTGTAGTACTTTCGGCATTTTTAGCTAGTATCAGCAGAGTTTCTAAACTTTGTCTACTAATCGTACTCATCGACTTAACCCGTAAATTTCGACAACGAATTTATCGTCGTTATCGTTAAGAATAACTTCGTGGTCGAGTCCGAGTGAATTTTTTATAAAATACTCGACGCTTTGTATCGCGTCACAGCGTCGGCAATCGATATCGATCGTATACGGTTGATTCGTATCTTCGTCGACATCGTGTATTTGTTGTATTTCCGACCCACATTCTTCGCAAAGCGGGGGACAATCCCCGCCTTCTTGTTCTTCGATACGTCGAGCGTCATCGAGTTCGCGTGCTCTATCTATGTCCATTTAGTTCTCCTTTCTATTAATAAAACAAGTCTGGTAGTTGATTTAATTCGCGACAAAATAAAACACCCGTGGGGGATCGCACTTCATCAAATCTATTTCTCCAGTTGACCAACAAAAGGAGATTTACACCTTCGTTGGCAGGAAACCGACCCTGACGCTACCAGTCGCCTGAGTTTTATGCCCCCCATGTTCATTCAGACGATGCTTCGTATTGTAAACGTACCCACATCTGGTCTGTAATTTTCGGTAATTCTTTGTAGAGTACTTTATAATTTCTACATCCTAGTAAACATTTTATTACCGCGTAACCCTCAAGGTGTTCGTCGGGGGTTTTCCAGCAACGACAATCATCGTTGTAGCAGAGGGTGATATCAGGGGGTAACGACTCATGAATTGCATCAAGTTCATCCGTTTGGTCGTCATAAAAGTCTTTAAACGCTGCATCTAAAAAATCCTCATCAGAATCATAAGAACGACGATATTCGCTATCGTATCTTATTTGTTTACCTTCGTATTCGACAACGGTATCTAATGTACCGTCGTCTACGATTACCGCACTCATTCTGTTTGCCCCCGATGTTGTTCAGGATAATAGCTCCCGCTTTTGCAATATTGAACTGCGTAACCTAGCTCGTAACAAACGACACGAGGCTCAGTCTCTATGAGCTTGTGGAAAAATAAAATACGGTCGCCTTTTATCTTTTTAGCAACCTTTTCGGCTTCGTCACGCGACTGGAAATATTTGACTCCTTTTGAAATCATGAGTGCGTATATCCGTCTGTTTCGATACCTAGCCACATATTTGGTACAGCGGCCATAATGCAATCGTCATACGTTGCTTTATGCACGTGTTTAACGACCCAATCGGTAAACGTCATATACGCGAAATCTGGGTGCTGGCTATCCAACACGTGTTGTTCGAAAACCTTTACAAGTGCTTTATCTTGTTCAGGTGTCGGTGAAAGCTCTGTTAGCTTTTTTACTGGTGTAATAAGTTCCATACATTCTCCTTTCTAATCGGGGCGCGGGTAGCGCCTACTAATAAATAGTACCCGCGACTTTTAAGACAGTAAAGCACTAAGTTGCACTAAACGCCATAGCGGTAAATGCCGCGACTAATAAGCCAGTAATAATTACTGTTCCTGTAATCGCATGCCAAACACCTATTTCAACTTTTGGTATCGGAAGCGGATTAGTAGCTCCTTGTCGTTCTAAAAGCTTTTCTAAGTTTTGTTGTAACTCTTCCATATTAGTAGCGTTTTCTGGATCAGGTTTTTCTATCCGCTCCATAGTAGCTGCTGCTTTTTCGAGTACTTTCTTAGTATTATCTTTAGGTTTTGGAGATTCTGTTTTTTGAACCGCATCTTTTATAATTCTAGCGGGAGGTAATTCTGAAGTAGGATCGTCGATAATTCTTCCGAGTTTCTCTATAGTTTCTTCAGAAGCTTTTAACAGGCCGTTTTCGATACGCCCTAACGTATACATAGATCTAGCAAGTGCAGTGGTACTCGCTTTTTTCTGGTATTCTTCATATGTAGAAAACCTATATATCGGTTTCGATCGCGACCCGTTAGAATGAAAATGTCCTGGAGAAACACAAGAACTTAAAACCATCTTTTTAAAAACAGTTCGTTCTATTGGTTTACGTTCAGTGGAATATTGTTTCCAAATACTTAAAGATTCTTTATGTAACGTAGCTAGTGAAGCTACACCTCCGAGATTATCTAACGCTTCATAAATTATGAAAAGTCTCGAATTAGCATATTTTTTAGGAAAGGGAGCTATCTTTTTCATTCTACTTTCTCCTGAAAGTTATGGGGGCTTTCGCCCCCGTTATATTATTTAACTTCAACGATAAACCCTTCATCTATAAGGGTTTTCTTGTAACAAGCAACAATACGCTTCTTCTGTTTTTCTGGGTTTTTAGTATTGGGCATACTAATATGTCCTTCTTCAACACCTAGATCAACAACTTGCTGCATTGTAAAGTTATCGCGGTTAAACGATTTCTCTTCGATATCTTGTATCGAAATAACTAACGCCACGAACTGTGGTGTTTTTACTTTTGTACCAGACAACTCTTTATCTGTGTACTTAAAGCGTTGAGATATTCGACCACGAGTCGCGGTTGAAGATTTCGTCACTTTAATATTTGTAATAGCGGCTTTTGCTACTATTGCTTTTGCAGCGGGGGCTGCTTTTTTTACAGCGGGGGCTGCTTTGTTCTTGGCTGTTGCCATGTCGTTCTCCTTTCTATGAACTGTTATACTTTCTAAGTTGGTTATTACCAACATTTATTACTTTACTAAACATTACCGCGAAAGTAAAGCACTATCGATCTTGATTAACGTAAGCCGAAGTAGGTTCACCCGTATCAAAAATATCTATTCCATTTTCTTCGAGCATATGTACAAGTCTTTCACTTAGCTGTGATAATTTCGCAGCTTGTTTTGATTGCTCCATCGCGAGAGCTGAGATTTGTACTTCTAATGCAAGAATATCTTCTATACTTATTTTCATTGTATTCTCCAAACGCGAACGCCGCTGATTTTGTTTTCTAATTTAACACGGCAAGTAAATTTCCAAGCCGGATCTTGTTTTTTAGCAAACGTCCGTGTCGATTGGTCAAGACGATTCTTTAACCTTTTCGACGTATCTTCTTCGTCACCTTTATCAGGTGCAAAGAAAAACGAATTGTTTACTTCGAACTTATGCCACGGATAACTGGTACTATTTCTAGTATCAGTTGGTACTGGCACATCTACGTCAGGCTTAAAATTAGCCCATATGTCATCAGACATTTATATCTCCTTCTGTTGCTGTAATCCATTCATTTAGATAATCTAACGATTGAATATGTTTTGATAAGTCACATTCTTGTTGTAACATTTTCATAGCAAGTACGCGAGAGAGTGATCTCGCGTGGTCTTGCGATTCTTGAAACTCGCTTAAAGCTCTATCAAGAAAAGATTTATCGGAAAGTTCGTGCAACGCGCACCATACTTCACTAATCAGTTCTTGATCTACAACTACTGAGTTTCCTAACTTTACAACTTCTCCCATTACGCTGCCCTTGCATAGTCTATAGCTAAGTTCAACGCTTTAGTTTTAGTCGCTGATCCAGTACCGAACATCGCGTTGTATACACGATTTCCTCCGCTACGTTGATGGTCTTCTACAAACGTAACAGCGTTTAGTGCACCCCACCACGTTCCTTTAGCCGACTTAGCGTCTGCTCCTGGAGAACTGGTTAAGGCTTCAAATACTGTTGTAGCTGTTTTATTAAGAACATCTTGTAGAGGGCCGTCTTCAGGCTTGTGATCTTCGAGTATTTTCGGCTGATATAGCTTAGTAATAAACTCAAGAACTTTACCGTCAGTAGCTTTAGTTTTTGCTAAGAACTGAGCAGCTTCTTTAAACTCTGCACGACGTTCATATACCGCGCCCATAGTTTTAAGTGCCTCTTCTTCTCGAACGTCATCAAACAAAGTACGGTGTGACATACGAAACTCAGCTTTTGCTGTTTGTCGTAATGCTAGTTGCAATGTATTGCTACATACAACACGGATTTCGGTATCTCGTATAGACATCGCATATCCTGGTTCGTGCGGCTGACGAAACAATGCGAAACCGTTTATCTCGTCACCTCCTGGAAGTTCGAAACTATCGTTTAACCTAGCAAGAGCGAAAATATCTTTACCGCCTCGTAAGCTACCCGCCGTCTCCATAGAGATATTGGCGTGTTTAGCGAACTTCTGGAAGAAATCAAAAATACGTTCGTTTTGTATAGGTTGATAATCTCGCGAACAAGTACCTAAGATGGTATCGTCGCTGTCGCGCATAATCGCAAAACGATCAGGGTGTTGCATAATCGAAGTTACGATTGGGTTGCCTTCTTCGTCTTTGTCATAAGACGCTAGGGGTTGGTCTAGCGTATACAAAGGTCGTTTTTCTACTGTCCAGTTAAGGCCAGCGGCAAACATCATTTCATGGGGCATTAACGTATTGTCAACCTCCACACCTTCGCCGTGCCAAGGCACTTGGCCTGTCCACGCCATACTTTCTACTGCTGCTACCATGGGTAGTCTCCTTTATTTGTTCTACTTTCTAAGTTTATGGTAGCGGTTTTACGCGCTACCTTTAATAGCCTAACTGCCGAAGCCGCCATAGTAAACCACTAAAACGTAGAATTTAAAATGAATTTAAAGAGCGCGTCCCATTCGTAAGGAGCGTTAAGAGTAAGCGCAGATTCGCTTTTCCAATTTAGTTTTTGTATCTCTTCTAACGTGCTAGGCTGGAATAATTTTATTTCTTTATTCTTTCTAATCAACACGAAACAGTTGCCTCCTGCTTTTATTCTATTGTAAATCCATGCAATCTGGAACGGGCTAAGTTCTGATTTTAATCCCTTGATCGATTTCAGCTCGATCCAAATCTCTATACCTTGTTGACAATAGTTGACATCAGGTACTCCTCGACCTGTTCCTCCTGTCTCGATCCGCTGAACGTGCGCTTCTTTAGGAATATGTGGTTTTAATAAGGCCCAGAACTGTGACTCTTTAGCCATTAGTGGTGTGTCGGTTGTTCTTTTTTAGATAAAAATTCGAAAACTCCTTCTCGATCGCCGAACATATCTAACAACTCAAAAGCATTTTTTCTAAGGATTTCCATCATTTCTTCTGCTTCTTCTAACGTATAGTTTTGCAGATGAATAAGATTTACTGATCCTACAAAAACCATTGCTCGATAGACCTCCATCATATCTACAGCACCATCGCTTCTCATTTCATCGAGCCATTCGTGTAGAGAATCAAAAATAATCTTTCTTTCTTCTTCGTCCAAGCTACCCTCTATCACTTTTGTTTCTATGCTCATAGTAATAATCTCCATTACCTTTGCGTACTTTAGTAATTATCTGCCATACTCTTTGTTTAGTAATGTCAAATTCATCTCCGATCTCTTTCATCGTCATCTCGGTATTTTCGTACATACTAACTATAGCTTTGTACGTTTTTTCATAGAGTTCGATCTCTTTTTTACTAATGCTTTTTATTTTCATTATTTTGCTTCCCCCCAGTTTATTCCTGTTTCGTAATCTACAACCAGCGGTACTTTTAAATCTACACAGTTGACCATCTTATCTATAACTAGATCCGATTGATCTTTATTAAAGATCGAGTAGTCGAGTTCATCGTGTATTCCTATATGTGGAACCATTCCTTCTTTCCACAAATCTCGCATTGCTAGTTTGGTCATATCTGCAGCTGATCCTTGTATCAATTTATTGAGAGCTTTATATGTAAATGATCGTTTTAGATTATCTCCATACTTTTCTCGAGCTTCTTGCTCAGGTAGTGGAGTCTGTTTTTCACCGTGTAAATATCCGACTGGTTCCCAAAGATCGAAATGACATTTCCGACCGCCGAGTGTTGTTATATACCCGCGCTGTTCTCCCATCCGCGTACACATATTTTGTATACCTCGTATAAAAGGCACTCTTGCATGATAGGTATCTAAAAGTTTTAACGCTTCGTCTGGTTCTAATCCGAGTTCGTTAATTAGTTTTTTCTGACCCATCCCATACGTTAGGCCAAGATTAATATTCTTAGCTTGTTTGCGAGGAATTCCTGCCATATCTGCTACGATCTGATGGAAATCAGCACCTTCGTTAGAATAAGCGTTTACAGCATCTGCGGCTCCTTCGAGTCCGAGTAAAGATGCGTAATGAACTGTAATTCTAGGTTCTTGTTGTGAGTAATCGAATACGCCCCAAGAGGCTCCTTCTTCTGGTATAAACAAAGACCTAATCATCTTGCCTATTTCTGGATCTCGAGCAGGAATCTGCTGTAAGTTTGGATTAGAATAACTAAACCGTCCTGTTACTGTGCCGCCGCCATCGTTTTTTAACGGATGCGCTTCTGCGTGTATCCGACCGTTATGTGAATACTCTAAAATTGCACCTTCGATAAATGTAGTCCTCGCTTTATTTATCCTGCGAGCTTCTACAATCATTTTCGGTAGATCGTGGTCGTGAGATTCGAGCCACGGGCCTTGGAAACTAGGTGCACCTTTTTCGGTATGTGGATACCAAATATCGTTAGCGTCGAATGCTTTTTGTATCGAAGCACTCGCCCAGATATCTACGTTGATCCCGAACCTACGTTTAATTTCTACTAATAGCTGTTGCTCTTTTTTAGATAACTTTTCTGAAGTTTCTTCTGCTCGATTGGTATCAATTCGAACACCGCGCCATCTCATCTCGATTAATAGCGGTATAAGCTCGCATTCTAGATCGTATATTTTCTGTAGCCCCTCGGCCTCTATACGCTTACTAAGGAGCCTCCAGAGCTTTAGGGTAAGAACTGCGTCCTGTTCCGCATACGGCCCCACATACTTCGCTGGGAGCGCGTACATACCGCTCTTTGCATTCAATCCCCACGCTTTAGCTGCGGTTTCTAATAATGTTTCGTCTTTTTCTTCAGCTAATAAATCTTTACCTAAATTATTTAACGAGTATGACCGTCTGTTTTCATCTAGTAACGGGGCTGCAAACATCGTATCTCGTAAAGGACAAGTAAGGTTTATACCTTCACGTTTTAGCCATCCGATATCATAAAGTGAATTATGGAAAACCATCGTACCCTTATGATTTTCAAAGGTTCTTTTGAGCCATCGTAATACAATTTCTTCTTCTAAATTGCCACCGTTCTCATGTCGTATCGGTAAGTATCCTGACCAATTATCAGATGCGATAGCTATCCCGACAATATGTCCATCGCCGATCGCCCATCCTGGCCCACGATTAATCAGATTAGGGTCGTAAGTTTCTAAATCGACTGCGAGCGTTTCGTGCGGGTCAAACTTCGGTAGAACTTGAGGAGCTATCCAATCGCTTTCAGGTTGGATCAGAGGGATCTGCATCGTTTTCTTCCTCCGAATAACTAGAAGGCTCTGCGCCTACTGAGAATCTAAGATGATGTTCGACTAAAAACAAATACCGTCTTAAATCTCCGATATCGTCGAGCAGTCCGTCTTTGCCGTCGAACTTTAGCCCTGCTTCAAATACATCGTAATTACAATGCTCAGCTTGTTGTTCAATGCGATCGAACTTCCTAGCTAACATCATAAACGCGCCTGTACCGCCTCTACGTTTCCAAGAATCGCCGTAAGACTTTTCCGATTCGATCAAACTAACAATGTCGTTCTGAGCAATATTTTTCATCTCAGTCCATTTAACATCAAGACCCATTTTTGTTTCTCCAATTAAATTCTCGTTTTTTGATCCATTCGAAACAGGCTTCTTGCCAGTCTTCTGCTTGAATTTCTGCAAGAAAGTCGTAACACTTTTCATACTTTCGATCCTTATGTGCTAAATATGCGCGTATCATTGGTATTAGAACTTCTGGGAAAAACTTGTTTTTATACCCTCCGAACATTGAAGGCCAACTATCTATTAGTTCAGGGTTTCCTGATATTCTTCTAGGAGGAACAACTGATGTTACAAAGTTTGAACAATCTAATAAGAAATTTTTAGGGTCGTTGCATAAAGGATAGTGTTCGTGAGTGTATCTAAAATCACCGTATAAACGGAATGGGTTAGCCGAAAGATCTTTTACTTTTTCCCATTCGTTATTCATATAAACGTGGAAACTATCGCTTACTTGATAATACGGCCCCATTGGTACTCCGAGTTCAGCAGCTATATATTCTTGTAATACCGACATATGTACAGCGTTTGCACCGTAAGCCCCCCAGATCATATCATTCGATCTATTACAAACTGTCATCTGTAATTTATCATCTCTAATTTTAAAATAGATATTAGTATTACAAGGAATATCTTTACTCACACTACCTAGATCATCAACAGCGTCCCACATTTGTAAAACAACACGACGAGAATCAGGTTCCTCCATTAGCTCGTCTACTACACTGTATAGCTGGTCGTATTTAAAATGTGATCTCCAACGGTATCCGTAAGACCCGTTTAAAGTTTCACCTTCATCTGAAAAATTAGCCATCCCTGCATTAAAATGCGTTAGCTTTTTAAGATCTTGCGATCCTGCTAACATCCAAATAGCTTCGTATAAATGGAAAAAAGGATTAGCGTCTCTTTCTTTAGAAAACAACACTCTCTGCCATGGTTTGTGGTAAACCGTCGTTACCGGAGATATAGCTTCCCGTGTTATACCGTTACGACTTTCTTGTGTTCTATAATTAGTTTCACCCTGAAATAGATCGACTCCTCTTATTAAGGCTTCGTTTACATTATTAACACTAATCACTTTCATATAAGCTCTCCGTTTCTTGTACAAGAATATATTGAATTTGCAATCTATTTAGTTCAGTGCCTTTTACAAACGCAGCCCAATGAATCGCGGTAATCGCATCGTTCCATGTATTAGCCATGTCTTTGTTTTTTATACAGTTTTCTAAAAACACTCCGTAATTTTGCATTACGAAATCGGTATGGTTTTCATCTAAATCTGTAATTAATTCTTTAAGTTTTCCCATCTACTTTCTCCATTCTCTATGTCCTCTATTAGAGGACGATCTTTCTGTGCGTAGTTATACACACTTCGTGTTCTACCTTGTCCTTTTAATATACGAGAGTATTTATCAAACTCGCATAATCCTCCTTCTACTTCTCTCATCTCAAACGGATAGTTAAACTTACTAAGATCTAGTTCTTGCGAACACCAATCGTATAAGTCTTGCATTTCGCTTTGCCAATCCCAAGATCGTTTACAAAATGTAAGCTCTCGACCCGTTAATCTGTTTAATCCTCTCATTGCTCCTGGGCCTGGATTCCCCCAAGTGCAGATATCTGTTGCGGTATCTAACAAATAAGTATGTCTAAGGTCTGTAACCATCTCGTAAGATACGAAAGGCCCAATGTACGGGTACTGTAGTAAAAATTTCCACGCTTGTTCTAGCGTTGTAAATGATTCAAGTTTCCTAATAATATTTTCTCGATCGTCCCAGATATGTGAAACACATTCTGTTACGCCCGTAACTTTATCCATACGATTCGGACTTTTAACAATATAGGCTCCTGTAATCCATTTAGGGTTCTTTTTAATTTCTTGAATAGCTTTTTCTCTATCCCAGTGGATATGCAGATTGTTATCTAATAGTGTCCTACCTGTTTCGATTAGATTAAAAAACCGAAAAGCTATCGTAGCCATAAAAACTTCTGGTTTATCGCGCAGTGGTTCTCTCATATGACTACGAAACCAGCGAGTAGTTCTATCGTCTTCTCTAAATACCTGACAGAATTTAAATTCTTTTAAAATAGGATCACTCGTCCAAGGAGGCTCTTGACGAGCCTCCTCTTTTAAATAACGAATACGCTCACGTTCTTCGATCCAGTAGCAGTAGCGGTTAAGCTCATCTGCAATAAATCTATTCACGGTTTCTTTCTCAAAATCCATGCGCAGTTATTAGATACTTCTGGGAAGAAAGTCGCGGCAGCTACTCTAAGAAACTGTTTACCGTAGCGTTCTTGTAGTTTTTCGAATTGATCAGGCCACAACCGGAACTCTCCGTTTTCCTCGTCTTTATGCATTGCCGCTTTTAATTTAGGCATCTGACAAAAAGTTCCTACTACGGATTGTAAATACCACTGTCGATCTATTTTAGTAAGTTCTTTTTTAAGTTCTTGAAAACCCCATTCGTATATATGATCTTCTGGAAGTTTATCGTTAGAGCCGTCATGGTTAGGTGTTGAAACGTAAATCAAACCTCCTGGACGTAATACTCTGTTCGCGTCGTCTAACCACGCTGAAATAAACTCACTGCCCATATGTTCGATTACTTCTGTAGTCCAAAAGAAATCTACAGAGTTATCAGGCATATCGAAAACAGGGTTAGTAGTTAAATCTTGAATGTCGATTTGACCATTAAAGTTAGCGAACCATGTTGAATCTTGTACGAATCCAGTAGGGCTGCTATAACCAACTTTTTCGTTTAAACAAGCAGGGTCTATATCAACTCCGCGATAAGATGCGATAACGTCTGACTTTTTAACAGTGTAAGCTTTATATAAATTTCTAAGAACCCATATTTCACCGCACCCTGCTTCGAGTACGTCGATAGGTCTGCCTAGACGTTTAGCTTCTTCGATACACAAACTAGAAATTTTATCGTAGCGCGTCATATGAGTAATTTCGTCAGGACGCCAGTTACCTAGCATATTGCCGCTGGCAATATCCATACGGGTGTTTTTACTGTTGTTGACGTTTTCGTCAAGCTTTTTTCTTATAGAGGCCATTAATTATTCCACCATGTTGGTTTTCTTGAAGGGATTTTATCCCATTTTGCGAAGTGGCTTTTCTCGTTAACGAGATAGTTCCGGTACGAATCGTAAACATTTTCTGTTTTGTATTCATCTGGCATTGCTAATGCAAAAGTTTTAGGGTTGTCGGGTATATTTTTTAATCTCTTTATAGGAAATGGAATATTCCATAAACCGTGTTTAAGTTTCTCTGACCTATGAAACTTTAAATAACGTGCACTGTATTCTTTACACAGTTGATCGAAATGAGTACAAAGCCAAACATAGTTTTCTGGAGCTTCTCTAGTCCATACGGTACACGGATGGTTGAGATACGCCTGTTTATACAACCCGTGCTTTTCTGAGTATTCGTCATCGTAAACACGCCACGCTGTAGATAGCATTTGAGCAGATTCTAAGATCATTTTAACAACGTGTTTATCGCATTGTTCTTGCGCACTTTTTTTAGGACACTCGTCAGTTACAAATATATTCATATATTCTCCTTTCTAGGTTTTACTACTTTACTAAAATCCTCTATGAAAGTAAAGTACTAAATAGCCCCGCCTTTCGCCACTGGGACGGGAACCAGCTTTCCACGGAAGTTTGGTCTCCCGTTGGCTAAACAGTCCCGTCTTCGGCCCACTGGACGGGAACAGTGTCGTTAGGGGAGGTGAAGCCCTCGGCCTAAACTAAATTTGAAAATATTTTTGAGTTTGTGGCTCAATTAAAAATAAGTTCTCTTTCGCTCTTGTTAACCCTACATAAAATACCCGAGATTCGTCATCAGGATTTTCCTGATACGACTTATATATCCTGTTAGATATATCTGTCAGTAAAATTACGTTCTCTGCTTCACCACCTTTAGCAGCATGAATCGTAGATAATTTAATTCTAGGATCTTTTGTAATTTTTTCTCCTCTTCTAAGCATCGCTCTAATATAACTTCGTTCCGAAACAGGAATTCCTTCGAAAAGATCATACCAATATTCTTTTTTTAAACTAGGAACATACTTCTGAGCTTGTTCGAAAGAAACATTACTATCAAAGTCGGTTCTTTCTAGGGAGTTAGGTACTTGTATCTTCATATAATTTAAGACTTTGGTAAGATCTATGATAGGGATAACGCCTCCCTTGCGTAATGTTTCCCAATCTCTAACTGCTTTTACCTTTTTCTCTGATACGCTTGTTCTATTTTTGCTTTTATAAAACCAACCTTCAGACCTACAGTGTTCTTCTATCCCGTTTAGTAAATAATTAGTCCTAGCTAATACTAACCACTGTCCGTGTTCCATATCTATAGATTCATATGACGGTTCCCACGAAACATGGCCTTCTTCTTTTCTAGGGTTCCAGACTTTATGTACCCGCGAACCTACTTGTTTGATACAACGCTCGGCAAGGTTATGAATAGATTTAGGAACTCTGTATGATTGTTTTAAAATCATCGCATCTTTAGAATTACGAATTAAATAATCAACGTCTGCCCCAGCCCAACGGTAAATAGCCTGATCGTCATCTCCTGCAATATAGATTCTATCTGCTGATTCGCATAACTTCCTAACAACCGCCCATTGTAGCGGCGATAGATCTTGTGCTTCGTCAACGAACATAACATCTAATTTAGGTGCACGACCTCTATCTAAAAACATCTGTAACATATCGGTATAGTCGATAAGTAATCTGTCTTTTTTAAACAACTGTAATCCGTTAGCGAATCGTTCTAATTCAAACCAACCTACAACATCATCAGCATCGTGCCATTGAGACTCTAAACTGATCTGTCTCATACGAGCGAGGTTTTCAATAAACAATAACTTATCGTCTTTCGAGATACTCGAGATATGTCCTTCTTCTGAACTAATTGAACCTGTAAGCCGTAGGTTTAGTTTCTGATTTAACTCTCCGATATCTCTCGAACCCATCACACTTTCTTTCGATAAACCTAGTTGGAAAAAACAAAGCGAATGTAAGGTTCTAAAAAACGGTAATTGTGATTTAGATATTGCAAACCTAGACATCGCTCTGCTTTTACCTTCCTGTACCGCTTGTTTAGTAAAAGTAAAGAATCCGATATCTTCAGGAGAAGTCCCTCTATCTAATTCTTCTTCTAACAAACCTAATAGCGTACTGGTTTTACCTGTTCCAGGAGGGCCAAGAATTATTTGTGCGTCCGACTTTAACATTATAAAGGACTGTCGTTAAAGTCAGGCAGCGAATGAGATTCGTTCTGCGCTTGGAACTCTGGTATATGCCAGACGTTTGCGCCTTTACCCTTAATATTAAAGAAATGAGCTTCTCCTCCCATATTCTTTAACTTCGCACTTAATTTATTTCGAGGGTAATCTCTAAAATTCTTACGGTGTAAATAGTCCATAAGATCAGCTAACCTGAAATAAGTTCTATCGTTATCTGTCCATGGCTTACCGAGCAGTAATTCATCACGCTCTCTAGCTGGTCGCTCTGTACAAAAAGTTTCCAATAATTCGTTAAAATGCCCTTCGGTCGAAGCATCTTTCGGTACTTCAATAATCGTTAGCGTATCGAGTAACTGCTGGATAATAGTACGCCATACGTTATCCCGTACTTTCGGTGGGATAATATTTAAGCTGTCCATACATTTACGTTGGAACCGTGTTTGGTTTAACAGTTCTTCGGTTTCTAACTCTAACCTACCGCCTTCGACATCTAAGAACCATATCGGGGGATCACTATTCTGTTTAGTAAGATTACTAAATAGAGGCGTACCTCCAGAAGCACCGATACCGAACTTCCTAGTTCTACATAAGGGACTGTTACAATGCCCAGCTATCGGCTGATCATTACATTTATAGAAGTAATCTTTTTTCTGCACTTGTTTCGAAACAGTTAAGACTTCTTGCGCACTTAGCGGAGGGCTAAAATGTTTATGGTTTATTTGCTCTATCCTAGATTCCCAATCGTCAGGAAACTTTTTGCGTAAGAATACCCCTACGTTAAATAACCCTGAATTACGCATACCTTTCGGAAACCCCTGAGCGATCAGGTGTTCTAAACAAGGCGGCGAATGAGATAGCCATTCCGAATCT
>Ga0209336_10001010_pt1 | contig 13749 bp, 27 predicted proteins | sample LinPmetageLP32_FD_184042 | JGI IMG/M metagenome (GOLD analysis project Ga0209336, IMG submission 184042) | Marine viral communities from the Pacific Ocean - LP-32 (SPAdes) (version 2) | ecosystem: Environmental > Aquatic > Marine > Oceanic | place: Pacific Ocean | collected 2009-08-23 | reverse complement strand
ATATTAACTCATTAAGGTCCTGGAAATAGTCACAATATACTACCCCAGGTGTGTGTATCTATGTGTTCTTAGTTGTTGATAGGCTATACAGGTTATGATTACCTTCGTTTTCTATTTCTTTCACTAAATTTCTTAGGTTGTATAGGTCTTTTGTAATTACCTTTCATGAACTCTTTAAGAACATATTTAGCGTCTCCGTGTGGAAGCCAAATTGCAGGTTGTGTTTTAGCTCTTCTTCTTATTCTTTCTAGTTCTTTTAAAGCTTTTGGGTAAGCTGGTGTATTCTGGGGAATATTCTTAATAATCCAAGCCTGTACACCATCAAGGTCTGCTCCATATTTATTTACTATATGGGTGTTATCCAAATCATTTATATATCTTTCTTGTGCTCTTATTTCAGGAAAGATAGTTGCTAATCTATCGTAAAATTCAGGGTCTTCCTTTGCCCATTTATCTAGTTTTTTTGAATTCTCTGTGTTTAAAGGTGTAGCAACTCTAAAGGTATCCTCTGCCCATAATTGTGATTCGTACCAAGATGTATAAGTTTTACCCGTATCGTGGAAATATTTAAATATATCATCAACTTCCCAATCATATATAGGCTTACATAACTTAACTCTTGTGTTGTTCGGACTTTGTGAAATGTAATTATCATACAAAGCATTAACAACAGACCTGTATCTTACTAAAGATTCAGAAGCTCTTATTCCAGTCATTATGGCTACACTACCTTTATACTTTTTGGCAATGATGTTATCTACTGTGTATTGAGTGTTTACTGTTTTTGTATCACTTAAAGTCTCTGCCCAGGATGGTTTAGGCCTCATCCAATTTCTATCTTTAAAAGGTGTCCAAAAAACAATAGAAGTACTTTCTCCTAAAATATACTTTGTACTTCTTAAAGGTATCGCATACCAAGTTAAATTACACCAAGGTTGCTGTGAATACCATTGAACTGTATCTAATACAGCTGTAGGTACTAACTCTTCGTCTCTAAAGATTACATCTATACTGTCATATCCTTTTTCTTGTGCTACTTCCCAATGTAAATTAATGAGAACAGCTGAATCTTTGCCACCTGAAAATGATGAAACTACATTATCATGCAAATCATATATATGATGTATTCTTTTTTTAGACTCAGTTAAGACATCTGTGTCTATAAAGTTTCTTTGTCTTGCCAATTAGAAGTCGTCTGCACCTTCGAAATCAAGATTATCAATTATTCTCGTACGCATAGAATTAATTTCATCTTGAGCTTTACGGTCTAGCAGTCTTTCGATAGCACCTGTTATAGTTCTAGTTACTGTTAGCTTTTCATTCGGTGTGAATAGCTGATTCTTTTCACAGTATTCTAGAAACTCTTTAGTCTCACTTATTAGTTGTAACGGTGTCATTTCTTTTTCTTTCATTCTTCTTCTCCATATATTAATTTTTTTATATGACTATCTAATCGTTCCGCATGAGTGTCACCATGCTCCATAACTCTTAAAAAGTCTAAGAATTTATAAAATACTTGTTGTTCATATTCTGTATCAAACATGATGTCAAAGTATTTATTATCTTCTCTTTCTGCTTCTTCGTATTCAGGTTTATCAAACTCTAAAGAACTTTCTGTATCTTCAAACATATCGTTCATATCTTTGTTAGATATTCCTAGGTCTGATAAATCTGCTGTCGAATCTTCAATCATTTCTATTGCCTCAAGTAGTTCAGGAGTATTCCAACCACCGAGTTCTTCTAGTCTGTTATCTGCAATTAAATAAGCCATAGCATCTTGTTCATTCTCTATATTTACACCTGAGACAACAGGAACTAACCATTCTCCATCTTTATCTTCTTTGAGGTGATCTGGGAGACTTAAGCTTTTCTTTTGCATAAGTTCTAATGCTTTTTTTCTTCCATGACCTGCTAATAACTTACCTGTGTTGTAATTTTTTATAAAAGGAGTTACAAAACCAAATCTTTCTATAGACAACATAATCTTTTCTATGTCGTGATTTTTTGGATTTTTAGGTTCAACTTCTAAGTTAGAAAGTCTTAACCATTCAATATTTAGTTCATCACTCATCTGTTACTCCCTTTACATGTTCTACTAGCCTTCCAGATACACTGTTAATATCTGAATTGTCTTTGAGCCACTCTAAAAATTTAAACCAATTACCTTGTTGTGTTGTGTCATCAAAAACCATTCGATATTTTATTCTTGGGTCTCCGAGTCCTCTATCTGTATCATCAGTCTCCCAATCAGCTTCTATGTTGTCTAGTATTGCTTGTGCATCAGTGTGGTCAAACCCAACACCTTCTAAGTTATCAATATCTTTTAACATATCTAATAAAGCTTTTTCGTCCCAACCACCAATCTCTGATAGCTTGTTGTCTGCAATAAGATAAGATAAAGCTTCTTCTTCATTTTCAAAGTTAAGACCTGTAACAACAGGAACCAACCACATACCGTCATCATCTTTGAGTATTCCTCTAGGTAGTGAGTATTCACTCTTGTACATATTGATTAAAGCTTCAAGTCTTCCATGACCTGCTACTAGTTTTTTAGTATCATCGTTTCTTATTAAAGGAGAAGTAAATCCAAATCTTTTTATAGCTGTAATCAAAACACCTATGTCGTGGTCTTTAGGGTTTATGTCTGCACCTAATATCTCATCTATGCGTATGTATTTAACTTTAGGTTCCATTTTTATCCTTCCAAAAATTATTTTTAGCTTCTTCTATATACTGTAATTTTTTACCTAATGGGTTGAAGTTAACAGTTTCTTGTTTTCTATATTTTGCAATTTCTTCAATCTGTTTTGTTCTAAATTTAGTATATGCAGTAAAAGCAACTGCTGTATTATATCTAGGGTAAATAGTAAGTCTTTTTTTTCCTACATAGTTATGTATAGATTGATATGCGATTGTGCTACCTTGACAAAACTCATCAAATTCTACAGGTGAACAGTTTAAATCTTGCCAGTAATTTCTCCACTTCTCAGGTTTTAAAACATATATATGCTCATTAAATTCTTTTGTGTTTGGATAAAATTCTTGAAACTGTTGAGCCATTTTGGTATATTGCTTTAAGGATTTAAGAGTAGGATCTGTTGTTCTTCCTGACAAAAAATAAGAAAGTGTGGCACCTCGACTAGCAGGTAATCCAATCAAGGAAGCCAACGCTTTGTAGCTCATACTAGGATGCTCTCTCCTAATTGTGCTTACTATTTTTCCTAAAGAATTAGCCGAAAGAAGTTTTAAATAGTCTTCTTTCATTATCTAAATCTCGTTATAGGTAATTTTCCTGTTGCTTTAGCCCAAGTTTGTATATCTTCTTTGTACCATAAAGGTGTCTTACCATTGTTAAGATAAGCCTTAGGTACGGGCATTTTTTTTCTATGAAGCCATACAGCAACTCTGTTAGGCTTCACAGACAATAGTTCTGCAACTTCATGTGTAGAAACTATATTTTCCATTTAGAACGGTGCTTCGTTTTCAGCTATTTGTTCCATTGGTCTAGCCACTGGTTCTTCTGCTCTACCTGTTGCAGGTAAGTTAGAACCTTGGCTTACAACTGAACCACCTTCTGAGTCTGAAGCATAACCTTGGCTCATACCACCAACCTGGGAATACTTGAGCGACACTCCTACATCTTCAGCAACAATTTGTGTTGAAGACCTTTTGATAGGATTACCATCAGCATCTTTGCCACTCTCATATTGGTTAATTTCTACCCTTCCTGTTACAACAGCTCGAAAAGATTTCTTTCCTCCTGCGACAACAGACTTAAAGGTCTCGTCAATGTTTTGTGCTAAATCTCCAAAAGCTACAAAATCAAACCACATTGAGTCTTCATCTGGACCTTTAGAAACAGCTAATCTTCCTCTGCAATAAGCATTGCCATTGCTAGAGAATTGTAAATCAATGTTAGTTAAGTTACCTTGAAAGGTTCCTTGTGTAACTGCCATTTTATTTCTCCTCGTTATATCTATCCCAATTATCTTGGATAGCTTCTATTACTTTATTTAGTTCGCTAAGACGAATAATACATAGCCCATCACTTGTGCCTTCTGGCATAGCAACCATCATGAATGGTTTGCTTTTCCCATCACCGCCTATCGCATCTTTAACATTTGCCCATGATTGTTCCTCAGCTTTAAGAAATCTTGTATTGATAGGTCCAACTTGTTTTCCGCTCTTTACTTCGATTCTTACAGAGGAGTCCCAATTCTCTTCATGAGCATCTGCTCCGTGAAATTTTCTAGAAGGTATCTTAAGTTTTTTACGAACTGTATTTTGTTTAGTCCTGCCTTTAGATCTGTTTCTTCTATTGATACAAGTACGACATTCACATTTTCTTTTAGGAACACCTGTGACTTTACATTCGCCTTGTTGTTTTTTCACACTGTTAGGTTGTGATATAGACTTGACTCCTGATTGAACACTTTTGCGTTCTTTAAATTCTTCCCAGGTTTCATTTTCTACATCCCAGCCTTTGTTGTTAGGTTTATCTATATATCCTGACATTGTAATTCAATATTACACTATTTTAAAAGAATAACTTCGTTTTAAGAATTTTCCTTAAGTCTTTCTTCTTGTTTTTTCTTCTCTAAAGAAGATATAGAATACTGAACAGCTCCAGGTTGTTTAGTGTCTAGAGCATGCCACCATTTCGCTAAAGCAAGAGGTGTTAACTCTGTGTCTGAACCAAATCTTATTCTATAAGCTTTTGCTTTTGTAAAGATTTCGTCAGGAGTTGCACCATACTCTTTCAATTGTGACATTGCTACATGAAAAGTTTTTGTCATTGCTTTATTACCCTTAGGGTCATAACCACATACATCAACCAAAGGTCTGTATAGTGGCTGAGTAATGACAGCTCTCTTCTTTTTTATAGGAACATCTACAGAAAAAGAATTATCCTCTACTGCTTCTACTACTACCTCTGTTGGTAGATCCTCACTCTTTTGAGGCTGCACATCTACAATCTTTGTAGATACATAATACTCGGGTGGTTCCCACTTTAATATATAGTTGTTAGATTTTTGATGTCCGTCTTCATATCTTCTTTCAATATGAATACATCCTTTATTTTCTAACTCTTTAATTCTATTAATAATTGTATTACGAGAAACACCTAACTTGACTGCAAGTGTAGAGTGCGAAACAAAAGTCTCCTTAGTTTCGTTATTTGCATATTTAGCTAAGGCACCATAAACCATGTAGGCTCCTGCTGATAATGATATATCAAGGAGCCATTCAGGTATCATAGCAAATTTAGTAGTAGCTTTAACAGAGAACTTTTTCTCTTTAGCCACTAGGAAATTTCTTTAATGTCTATGTTTATATCTTTTGCCAATTGAATATCAAGAAAGTATTGGTCTTGAGCCCACAAATGTAAGCCAACACCTAATCTAGCTGCTGCTCTTTTAAGAGCGTCTGATTCCATTTTCTTGAGTTTTTCTCCTGTACTATCGCCGTCAAATGTTTCAGTTCCTGTACCACATACTGTAACTTCTTTACCATCTACCATTGCTTTAATTTTACCCTTAACAGCAACGACTTTGTCGGCTTCATATATAACTTCATAATCCCAACTAAAAGCACCAAGGACTTGTAAAAGTCTTTGTGTTATAACTGCGTGATTTATGTAGTCTTCTTCTCGATTACCCTTCTTAATTGTTCTAACCAATTGTGAAGGAAATTTTTTAGCTAATCTAAGAATGTCGTTCTTTATTGTTGATTCACTCATCAGTGTCATCTCCTTTATCTATTTGTATGAGTTCAGCCTCGTCTAATCCTTGTAAATACTTAGGTGCTCTATTTATAGGCACAATATTTACACCAGGTACTTCTACTTGTTCAAATAGAGATTCCATGATTACCCAAGGGTCTTGTCCTCTTTGTCTTGCGATTGCCTGTATGCCTGTAATTCTAAATTCAGGTCTTACAACTTTTTGCCAATCCTCTCCTAAATAATCTAAAACTCTACTTTTATCGTAAGCTTTCCATTTATATTTAGGTCTACCAATAACAATATCATCATTAAATCTTTGTGCAGACTTATACACATTTCCTTGTAATCTGTCAGACAAGATTTTTTTAATGTCTCTTAAGTTTGATGATAGTCTCTCAATCCCTTTCATAAGATCATAGATTTCTCTATTAGACATACCTTCTAAATCAGAGACAACGAAGTCTTCGTCATTGTCACTTAAGTACTTTTGGTCATCAATCATTTCTTCAAGATGAAGTGCTTTAGCTCTTTGTACTTTTCTATAGCTAGTCATTACCTTGCCCTAGCGTATAGTGATATTTGTATTTCAGTGTTAGTAGAACTTCGTATACTTCTTACAGTTGTATCTAACTCTCCGTAAGTCTCACGAGCATATTTTCCACGCATATACAAATTAAGTCTTGTTTTCCTTACAAGCTCTTTGTTTTCTGTTTTTATCCAATCACTGTTGGCAACTAAAAACCAAGCTCCTAGGTTAGACTTTAACTCTTGCATTACAGATTCGGTAAATATTTCATTTTTTCTACCAGAACCTGACCTTGCAATGTTAGGTAATTCATTACCAATTTCTTTTAAATTGGTTTGATAATTACTCATATTATCTTCTCCTCACTTTGTAATCTAATATTACAACTACTAAAAGTGTTTGTAAACTATTAATACAGAAAAATTTGACTAGAATAGAGTATGGAAGAAAATAGTAGTGAATACAGAGTCTGGATATCATCAGACAACATAGAAAAATGCGTTTTTTGTGGCGAAGTATCTATGGGCATACATATGTCTTCTTGTCCTTCCAACTTAATATCTCTACACGAAGGTCAGGTACAGCTCTTTACAAGGCTACATGATGAAGATAGAACAGAAGATGAATATCACTCTGATGTAGGTAAGCAATTAATGTACGCAGCTGATGCAATTATCAAAAGTCAAAAGGAGTGGAGTAGAAAACATACTTTAGAAAAAATGGAAGATGTATTCAACAATTGGAGTTGTATTACAGACTTTGCAGAAGTTCTTTTTGACTTAGAAATTGTTCAGACAGCTACAGAAGTTATCGACTATTACAAAAATCCTACAATGTATGAGTCTGAATTTCTAATCTGGTCTGAATATGACTTTCCATTTTTTGACGAAGGTTCTTGGTTTGATTTTAGAATGCGTGTAGAATTGCTACACAATGGAGACACAAGAACAGAGACTTGATAGCGTAATTGCTTTACTAAATCATTACGGCATTAATGTTTTTAAATTAATACAAACATACGAAGATTCAGAATTTTTACTTCGCATCCTAGGCCTTGATGCAACTTGGGATGAGGAACACGATAAGAAATTAGAAAAATTGCTACCTGGTACGGCACATCATAGAGACTCAAGGTCCTTAAAAGAATACGCAGAGAGTTTAATTAGAAATTGGTTGGTAGAAGATTTAGTTTATTACATTCTTAAAGGCTACAAACTAAATGTAAAAAGAGAAGGATCTGATAGCAAAAGACAATTACTTGAAGGTAAGTCTGTAAGTGGTGCACCTGATTTAAAGGTAGAAGATAAAAAAAATCTTTGGATAGAAGTAATAGCTAGTTATACACCTTATTGGGAAAAACAAGGAGTGTATGATCTTAGAGATAAAAAGCTAATTAGTTTAAAAAATAAAAGTAAAGATGACCCTACAGTCGTTTTAGGTATCTCAGTACAGAATGGACAGTTCTTTATGCAATCAATTGATAGTTCTATTGAAACATTAGATGAGACTGAGTGGGAGAAGTTTGGAAATAAGTATACAACTAAAGTTGTATTCCCTGGTGGTAAGCCTAATTTAAAAAACTTAAGCAAACTTCCTAATCTTGTACTAAACATTGTTCAAGAAAAAATATATAAACCTTTAGACCCAAACAATAAATTAGGTAGTTTTATGCAACAGTACTTTGAAGTTCATAGAGGTGGCTGTATGGTATTAGAACCTTTAGAGGAAACAACTCATGTAAAAATGAGAGCAGTTACAAATGATATGCAACATTACGCTGTTTACTATCAAGAAGCAGACGCAGAAGTTGGTAACAGTACAGTTAATATTCCCTTAGACCATATAACAAATGATTATGACTTTGGTTTTCAATATGACTTTAATGAAAAAGACAAGATACTGTTTTGGGAAGGTAGTGTGCTTAAACATCATATTGTTATGAACCTAGAAAAGCATAAAGTATGGGAAATGTACCTAGATAAAGACAGAGAAAATCTTTTATTACCTGCGAAATATGTACCAAACATTAAGGTTTTACCAATTTCCAAAAAATTTCAAGAAATCATGTAACCTTTTTGTCTTATTGAGTGTCTAAGTTGTAGGGGTAAGAAGAAAGCATTGTTTAAATAATGATAAATAATACTATGCTTACCCCTATTTTTTAGAAATGGAGAAATATGTTATGTGAACAAAAAGCATTGTTTGATTCTTTGCCAGCAAGCAAAAGATTCAAACATCAAATGGAATGGGAAGGCATAACCTATCAAGGTTATTGTGATGTCTTAGAACATAAAGAAGAAGCTAACCAGATGTATGACTGGATGGATTTTGATTTTTCAGCAGAACATACATTACATAGTGGTGCTTCGTGTACTTTTGTGTCATGTAACTGTAATGAACCCTGTAGCATTCGACAATTAAGAGAGAGTAGGAATGAACGATGAGTAACGAATATAATGAACCTGAGTTTCCTAAATCTAATACTCCTAGAAAAGTTAAGATAACTTATTCTATTACAGGAGAGGTAGAGATTAGAGATATGGGAGACGAGTATGTGTCATTCGATGATAAAGACCAACAAGATAGCCATGACACAAGACACTTTATAAAGTGGTTTCAAAATAAAATTAAAACAAGAGGTTTAAAAGATATGGATTACAACATAGTTATCAGAAGTAAAGATATGGATGATGATATGTTTAATGAAGTAACTAATACTAAATCTAGAGATAACTATAAAGATGGGGAGAAGCCGTTCTAATGGAAGATACTAATAGAAAAGTAAAAACATTTACATTTCACGATAGTGTAAACGAAAGTATGGAGTGGTATACACCCCGTCCTTTAATTAAAAAACTAGGTATAGATTTTGACTTAGATCCTGCAAGTAGTGTATCAGCTAATAGTTTGATTCAAGCTAAAAATATATTTACAAAAGAAATTAATGGATTAGAACAAGATTGGTTCGGCAATGTATGGCTAAATCCTCCTTATGGAAAAGATGTTCCTGTATGGTTAGAAAAAGCTATTTACGAAAGTAGAGCAAACAATGTTCAAGTTATAGCATTGGTCTTTTCAAGAACAGATACCATATGGTTTCACAAATTTGCTACAAAGTTTGACCAAATATGTTTTATGAAAGGTAGATTAGCTTTTGTCAAAGCAGAAACTATGGAAAAAGGTAGCACTAGTGGAGCTGGTAGTATGTTACTAAGTATTGGAGAAGATATGAACACTGCTGTTAGAGATGCAGAATTAGGATTTATTGCACAAGGTAACACAGTAGGAAGGGGATACAGTGAATAAGTATACAGTTAGAATTCTTGGTACTAAAAACTATATTGCAGACAGTTTAGATCATGCAAAATCTATGGCTGAAAAAGATATAAAGTATATACATCCTAATTGGGATGTACATATAAACGGTACATTAAACTTAGGTCCAATAGGTAAAGACTAATGTTCTGTCAATTTTGCGAAATATTTGTTGGTGCTTCGATAGAAATGTTAGCACCAGCAGTACTTTGCGATGATTGTAAACAAGGTCAATTACAGTCTATTAGAGCTAGAATGGATTTAGATGAGTGACGGTAATGATATTTATTGGGATTTAGCAGAACTAAACCCAAAAGCAGTAGTTTATGTCGAGTATGAGAATGCTTACGCAGGATATACTTGTAATCAATATGGTTTTTGGGTTGCTGTTTACCATAGCGAATCTGTAGAAGAAACAATAACAGCAGGCCTACTCGCAGAAGAAAAGTTTATTGATGAATGTATTAACAAAATTGATGGTCAAGTTAAAGAAAGCGAAGTACAACAAGCAGTATTTAAATTAGCTTCGATAGAAGCAATGAGACAAGCGAGTGTACTTGCTGACTCCTGGATGAAGGGAAAACATAATCCTTTTATGTTACATTTACCTGAAATCATAAACATGGAACAGGCTGAAGATAAAATATTTAGGAAAGATAATCTTGAACAGTGACCCTTGTTTTAATGTTGAGTGGTATGACGCAACCACATTTAAAGCAAACGATTGGAATCCTAATAGAGTTCTAAAAGCAGAATATGAAATACTTGTAAGAAACATAGAAGTGTTAGGTTGGGTACAACCAATAATTGCAAACAAAGATTTTACTATCATAGATGGATTTCATAGATGGAAAATATCTACAGAAGAACAAAGAATACTAAAAATATATAAAGGGAAAGTCCCTGCGGTAATTCTTGATGTTGACACTAAGACAGCAATGATTTTTACAATAAGAATGAATAGAGCTAAAGGAGTTCATGCTAGTAATGGAATGCAGTCAATTGCTAAAAAATTAGTAAACGAACATAAAATGACAGAAAAAGAGCTAGAATTTGAATTAGGAATGTCTAGTACAGAAGTTGAATTGTTACTAAGCGATTCAGTTTTGACTGCTAGAGACTCTAAAAACTGGAAGTACAACAAAGCTTGGTACCCAATAGAGGATGGTAAAAAGTATGGCAAAGCGACCTGATAACATTTATTCTTGGCTTTTAGCTAGATGGTGGCATCATAAGAATATATATAAGGGAGACAAAGAAGTTAACTTTAAAGATTTATTAAAAATATTAGATAGATCTGAAGAGTGGATAAAACAACAATTAGATGACATGTGTACCGATAACGATATTATGGATAATCAATTATTCAGAATAAGAAAATATCTTAGAGCAGTTAGAGAAGGAAGTATTAAGTTCGACATGACTGATATGCAAAGTCATTATGATTATGATTTACTTCCTAAAACACACAAGTTTTATATACAAGATATAAGAAAGATGAGGAAAAATGAGCAATTCGGATAAACCAACATACGAATTCTTACTAGACCAAGACATAAAAGCTATCTTGTTAGACCAAGCTAGGCAAGTTGAAACATTATTAATTCAACACAATATATTTAGACCGAGCAAGTTACAAGACTCAGCTGCGTATATGGAATGGCAAAACAAAGAAACTATGATACAAAACAGCTTAAAGTCTGTGAAAAGAGCGATTCTTGAAAGTGGCTATACCAAAGAGGATTTGTTGGAATTACTAGAAAATTCCTAAAAAACTGTGTAACCTTTTACTAAGAAGTGAGTCTAAATAAGTAGGAGATAATGTATAAGTGGATCTTATGCGATTGGGAAGATGTTCAACATCTTCGTAAAATTGCTAAAACAGAGGGACACAATGTAAATCCTAGTATCAATACTGTGTGGTATGGCCTAACTAATAACAAAGAATATGTTGGTAGTGCAGGTATTTTGCTATTTGCAAAACAAATAGCAAGGCTAAAGAGTATGTATATACTCCCAGAGTATAGAAAACAAGGATATGGAACTAAAGCTGTTGAGATAAGAGAGTCTTATGTCTTCAATACATTAAGTTATAGAAGACTAGATGTTATATCTAGATTCAAAAAGTATTGGCAGCAAAGAGGCTACAGAGTAGCTGTAACAATAAACGACAATAAAGACCATTTATTTATTACAAGTAAAGAATGGCAGAAAGAAAATGATGGTAACTAATACAAAAAATACAATTAAACCTTCTAATGATAAACTGCAAACAGCAGATGATGATTGGAAGATTAGGATGCAAGAAAAAAAAGCTAAAGAGCAATGGAAACAAGACAATGCACAAAAGCTTCTTGATAAATATGGATATTTCGGTGGTAAAAGATTTCTAGGTACTAACAAGAATGGTACAGAAGTGTGGATAAAGTTTAAGTGTACTGAAGATACAATTGATATAAAAGTAACTAATGATGATCTATTTGCTTGTGAACCTGTTTATAAGGTAGAGGAAGACATAGATGGGTTTGAAGTCAAGGTTAATGTTGGTGGAGAATACGCCAATGCCAGGTATCAATACTTTTACACAGATAGTAGATACAAAGACCATGAGACTTATGACCCTGCTGATATCAAACCAAGCAAAGCAGGTAAAAAAGTTCGTTCAGGTAGAGTAACTCACACAACTCTGTTAGCATTACAGGGAATTATTAATGAATGTGAAAAATTTACTTTGGCAGGGAAAAAACCGCCTCGTTCTGTTTATAGACAGCTTGCGTGGACGGTACTTCCAGGTACATGGAATTGTGCGATTGATATACCACAAACTAGTTGGACTAATCTGTGTGATATACAAAACTATACAGACCCTAAAGACTACTATTGGTGGAATAACATATAAAAAAAGTTTGGGTGGGGTACATTTTTCGATGTCTCTTTTAAAAAATAGATGGCATACCCTGTTGGAAAAGCGTCCTCACCCAATTTTTCTAATTACAAAGTATGTAGTTAGAAAAGAACAAGAAAGATATTATGGGAAAGATTAATTACAAAGCCGTATTTGAAGAAATAGAACCTTTGTTGCCTGATTTAGAAGGTAAGTTAAAACATAGTCCTAAACTCTTTGAACAAAACTCAACGCCAATACTTGGTGGTTGGACTAACGACAATATTAAGTATGGAAAATTAGTTATTAGAGTACCTATTTTTGAACTTAGTCCATTCTTTAACAGGAAGAATGAATACTATAATGTACAACAAGCAAACAAATTTGTAGAAATTACAGAGTTACCTCTTTACTTTAATATGGAGACAGGCCTAAAAGTAATGCAATTCAGATCCCCTGAAATTTATATGCAAGACCAAGACATAAGCTTTGACCATATAGCACTAGCTATTAAAAGTTTAAATCAATTAAATGGTCATGGGATACAGGCAAGACAAGCTTTTAACATGGATGAAGCACTTGCTTACTTTAAGTATCAAGAAAGAACAGAACCTATGTTGGACCCTAAAACTCAATTATGGGTACAAAATTTTTATAAAACATTTTTTAAACAACATAAAGCAACAGAGTTCTCTCACAACGACCCAACATTCCCAAACTTTACAATCACAGAAGAGCTTATTGATTTTGAATATTCTGGTATGTCACCGATATTGTCCGACTTATGTAATATGCACTCTTTCTATATTGACAACATAGAGTTCGAAAACTTTTTAACAAAGACAGAAGCTCCTTTTTCTGATATGCAACCTCTTGTTATTTTTTGGATGTTCTTCTGGGGGCAGTGGAGATTATCTAAAGGTTTCTTACCAGACAACAAAACTGAAAAAGAAGTTAAAAATTATCATAGGCAAGCTAGACTAAAACTTAATTACGCAAAAGAATTGCTAGATGAGTATATGGAAAAAAGGTATTAGATTTCTTCCTCAAACTCAGTATCGACATCGTCTATCCATAAATCTTCTAAAGACTTAATCACTTGAATAAATTCGAGTTTATGTTTCAACCAGGTATACATATCCTTGGCGAAGAATCCTATCATAAAGTAAGTAAATATTTCCATAAGGGTTATTTCATTGTATCATAACCTGTATAGCCTATCAACAACTAAGAACACATAGATACACACACCTGGGGTAGTATATTGTGACTATTTCCAGGACCTTAATGAGTTAATAT
>Ga0209336_10001007_pt1 | contig 13792 bp, 17 predicted proteins | sample LinPmetageLP32_FD_184042 | JGI IMG/M metagenome (GOLD analysis project Ga0209336, IMG submission 184042) | Marine viral communities from the Pacific Ocean - LP-32 (SPAdes) (version 2) | ecosystem: Environmental > Aquatic > Marine > Oceanic | place: Pacific Ocean | collected 2009-08-23 | reverse complement strand
TCGAAACGTACTTCTCACAGAGAGATCGTGAGGCGCTTGTTGCATAACCCTTGGATCATTATAGTATCAACAATACTTTTTTATAGAAATTATGAACTTAACTCAAGACACAAGACCAGATTTAGACAAGCTGTCGGTAAAACCTGACAAGCTAGGGCTTACGCCTGCGTGGTCATATTCTGCGTTAAAGGTTTTTGAAGAATGTCCCTACAGAACTTACATTAGCCGTGTAAAGAAAATAAAAGAACCGTCTGGCCCTGCTGCTGATCGTGGCACCGAAATACACAACCAAGCTGAAGACTATGTGTCAGGCAAGCTAGGCGAAATGCCAGACACACTTAAAAAGTTTGAAGATCAATTTGAAGAACTACGCAGTTTATACATCGATGCCAAAGTAGAACTAGAAGGCGAGTGGGGCTTTGACCTTGACTGGAATCCAGTAGGTTGGATGGAACCCAAGACATGGGCACGCATCAAACTCGATGCTCTTGTCCATGAAGATGAACAATCAGTGCGCGTTATAGATTACAAAACAGGCAAGAAATTTGGGAATGAAATAGGCCACTCACAACAGTGCCTACTGTATGCCATCGGGACATTCTTCCGTTACTCACAAGTAGAATTTGCGCAAACAGAGTTGTGGTATCTCGACCAATCTGAAACTACCAAACGACAATTTACTAGAGCCGAAGCCATGAGCTTCGCTCCAGGTTTCTATAAACGCGCAGTTGCCATGACAACCTGTACTGATTACGAACCTCGCCCAAGCAAAAGTAATTGCAAGTGGTGCTCATTCAAAAAAGGTGACCCGCCTGAATGTTATTGGGGGGTTGCCTAACCACCTCTGCGACCTCAGTCAGATCATACCCCGACGCGCGTTGAGGCTGTTACTCCTTCTGCCTAGACGCAACTGACTGGGGTCGCAGAACCCGACAGGAGATAAATTGAAATACTTTTACGCCGATGACACACACGGGATTGTCGAGTTTGCTTTCAAAACTGACCCTCCCGAAGCCGAGTACTGGACAACTTACAAACTAAAAAAGTCAGACATCAAAGTTGTCACAAAAATGGATCGAAGCGCGGCTGCAGAAATGCGTCAGAAAATCTTAAAAGATATTTTTCTCACTGAACCTAACGTCAGATCTACAAAAAACATGAACTAAAACTCGCTTCTGTTTAGTATCAACGATACTATTTTAATCTAATTAACCAATCAATAAATATGTATAAACCATTTGATCATCAAGTAAAAACTACAGAATTCATCCTTAACAAACACAAAGTAATAGTCACATCAGATCCAGGCACTGGTAAAACCCGAAGCGTAGTCGATGCCTACAAAGACTTGCCCGATGACAAAGGCCGAATGCTGGTCATCGCACCATTATCTATATTGCAAGCAAGCTGGGGTGACGACATTGAAAAGTTCCAACCTAACTTAAGTTACTCAGTCGCATTTGCAAAAAATCGCGACAAAGCGTTTGCAGAAAACACCGCCATCGTTCTGACAAATCACGACGCCGTAAAGTGGCTAGTAAAAAACCCAAACGTGTTAGCCAGCTTCAACACTATTTGCATTGACGAGTTCACGGCGTTCAAAAACAAAGACAGTCAACGCAGCAAAGCCATCGCAAAAATCATTGAGCAGTTTGACTATCGAGTTGCCATGTCAGGTACGCCTAACAGCAATTCAATCCTAGACATTTGGCACCCTACCCTTTTGGTTGACGGTGGTGAACGCCTAGGCCATCGCTTCTACTCATTCCGCGCTGCCGTCTGCACTAGTCGCTTCAACGGTTTTGCTAACGAATGGATAGATCGCGACGACGCTGAACAGATCGTTGCTTCCGCGCTCATGGACATCAACATTCGATTCAGTCTTGAAGACTGCATAGACATGCCCGAACAAACAGTGTCGACCATGACAGTCACACTGCCTCGCGGGATCATGAATCAGTATGTAGAACTTGCTAACGACTCAGTACTGCATACCAAAGCTGGAACAGTTAACGCTGTACATGCCGGTGCCAAGGTTAAAAAGCTACTACAGCTTTGCACTGGCGCTATGTACGACAACGAAGGCAGCGTTATTGGTGTCCACGCTGACCGCTACAACTTAGTTATGGAGCTAATAGAGCAACGAGCACACAGCCTTGTTGCTTTTAACTGGACACATGAACGCGATCACATGGTCGCTGAGTGTGAAAAACGTGGCATCAAATACGGTGTCATTGACGGAAGCGCCGCACCACATAAACGCGCTGACATTGTTGATCGAATGCAAGCCGGTCAATTGCAGGTGGTGTTCTGCCATCCACAGTCTGCTGGGCATGGCCTAACGATGACTACCGCTACCTCAATCATTTGGGCCAGCCCCAGTTACAACGCCGAACACTACCAGCAATTCAATCGTCGCATTTACCGAGCAGGTCAAACCAAGCGCACTGAAGTGATTCGTATCGCTGCAGAAAACACTTGGGAGCCAGATGTGTACGAAAAACTGGAAGGCAAGCTCGGACGCATGGAGGAGTTACTGACGACTCTTTCAAACTTAAACAACCTTAGGCAAACAGCATGAAGCTAATCACCAAAGAAATCGAAAACAAACTAATCAAAAACACAGAACTACCTGAAGAAGAACGCAAGCCCTATCTCAAACTATTCAACCCAACGGGGGCTGCTACATGGCTTATCTCAGAAATTGAGTACGGCAGCATTGAAGAAGGTAACGCAATTTTCTTTGGGCTCGCGGACTTAGGAATGGGCAGACCAGAACTTGGCAGTGTACCCATGCAAGAACTCTCTTCGTTCAAAGGGTTCCTAGGTTTAGGCATCGAACGCGATCTGCATTGGGAACCAACTAAGAGCCTAACTGAGTACTGGCGCGAATCACGAACAAAAGGGGCAATTCTTGCATGAACCTAGACGAAACAATCGACCAACTTAAAACGGTCAAAGAACAAATCAAAGATCTCAACAACGAGGTCAAAGAACTCAAAGCGCGGGAAGACGAGATCGCCCGTGACTTGATGGCAAAGATGGATGAAGCGGGTCTAAAGCGAATGGCTAATGACAACGCAACTATCTCTGTCGCAACTGAGCTAGTACCTAATGCCGATAATTGGGACGAAGTATACGGCTTCATTATCGAAAACAAGTTACTAGAATTTTTGCACCGCCGGTTATCCGCTACTGCAATCCGAGAATATGTGTCCACTTATGGAGACATTCCTGGGCTGAGTATGCGGGAACTGACAAAACTTAACTTCCGATCTCTTTAACTCAACCTCAATAATTATCCAATAATTAATCATTAATAAGGACAATAACTATGGCGAATCAAGCACTAGCACTTGCCACTGCTGAACTACCTGCTCACTTAAACATAGAAAGCAGTCGTGGCAACGAAAACGTCGGCGCTAACATCACTGTTCCGCGCATCAAGCAACTGCAAAAAATGTCAAACGAGTGTGACAAGCATCACCCAGCGCACATCAAAGGCGCTGAACCAGGAATGTTCTGTAACACGGGCACAAGTGAATTATTTGGCGAAGAAATCTACGCCATCTCAATTAACTTCACGACTGCTTTTAAAGTCTGGCGTGCCATAGAAGCTGGCGGCGGCATTGTAGGTGAATACCAAACTCTTGCCGAAGCAAACGAAGCTATCGAAAATGCTGAAGGTGAAGCGAGTAACTACTCTGCTAACGAAACCCACACACACCTATTGGTTCTTAAAGATCCAAAGACAGGTGATCTGTCGCCTCCTGCTTTAATGGACTTTGCTGTATCAAAGCTAACTGTCTCTAAGCGCTGGAATACATCAATACAGATGAAAGGCGGTGATCGTTTTGCTTGCTTATGGAAGCTCAGCACAGTCTCAGTCACATCAAAAGCAGGTAACCAATACCTCAACCTTGATATCGACTCTGTAGGCTGGGTACAAGAAGCTGATTACAAAGCTGCCGAGGCGTTGTACGACGCTCATGCCTAACGCATGAACGAACACGGTTTTGTCAAAGCCGTGCACCGTCATCTTTCACCTGATACTTACAAGTGGAAGATACACGACACGTATACCGGCGGGGTACCAGATGCAATGTATGCTGGCCCCGCCTGTTTACTTTTTGTCGAATATAAATTCATAAAGAACTTACCCAAACGGAAACAGACCCCGATAAAAACTGGGCTATCAGCCCTCCAACAACAATGGTTACAAAAAATGTTTGGTTATAAAGTAGTAGTAATGGTTATAATTGGTTCCTGCCAGGGTGTTGCAGTTATTAGCGAACCGCCATTTGGTAGGGAACTCAAAAAAACCGATTTCTATGCGATTACTGCGAAGGACGTAGCTGATTCTATAGAGGCTACCGTTCGAGGATACGAAAATGGACTCTTCAAAATTACCAATACCAGTGCAAAATTTGCGCAGGCTATGGGAGGCGAAAAAAGCTAACGAAAACGTCACCCAAAACGATGCGGCTAAAGCCCTTGGATGGACACAAAGCGCATTCAGCCACTACATCGTTGACATTATCAGCCTAAACCCACAAGCAATTTACAAACTTGCCGACTACTTAGGTGTAGACCCCAGAGAAATTGACCCTGATATTAGTAGCGGCTTACCTGGACTACTAAACGTCGACATTTACCCAACTACTTTCCTAGGAAAGCCAGCTTCAAAGTCTTCTGTAAAGCTCACCAATCACTATAAAGACAAAGGATTTTTCGTTGAGGTTGAAAAAGAAGTGTTCCCAATGTTTGGCGGAGCAGACCCAGAAACAATGAACGACAATGTTGTTACGCTTTTAGCGTACTGCATCCATACCTCTAATGTTTTCAAACAAAAAGCTGCCTTAAAACTACCGCCCACACCAAAACGAATTTGCTTCGTCAAACAAAAGAAAACCTCGCAGTTTGAAATAATCGTTTACCCAACTGACACCTACACTTCAACGATCACAAAAAAATTCCATACTCATTTAACTGCTATGTATTTTATTCCTAGTTAGTGATACGTTTTGACACGTAGTATTAAATAGGAAATATTCCTATCTAAAACTATATTAGTAATGGTACTATTCGTAATAATTTAGTACCATCTACCAATGGATGAAGAAGACCTAGTCAATAGTCCTAGCCACTATAACCAGGGGGGTATAGAGGCAATTACTGCCATTGAGGCAAGCATGGATAAAACATCCTTCCAAGGCTACCTCAAGGGCAACATCATGAAATACCTTTGGCGTTGGGGAGCCAAAAATCACATTAAAACAATGCAACTTCAAGACCTTAAAAAAGCTCAGTGGTACCTGAACAGACTTGTTGAAAATGTAGAAGACGATTAAGGATTTGAAATGCACACTATCTTACTGGACAAGTACGGTCTGTTTATGACTGTCGAAGAACTTGCCGAAACAGTACGGGCCAACAAACAAACAATCTACAACCGTTTATACAATGACACATTAGAAATTCCGCATTGGCGGGACGGGAAAAGATATCTATTCCCTACAAAAGCTGTCAGCGATTACATAAGCTCAAAGCTAGAAGACCATTAAAAATCTTCTGCGTTCAATTGCGTGTAACGCCTTAAGGTTTCCCATTTTTTATGGCCCGAAATATGGGCCACTTGCGGTATTGAGTAATTTTTTTCGCGGTCTTCAAACAACCGACTAATACCTTCATGCCTTAGATCATGAAACGTCAAATCTTCTATACCCACACGCTTACACACCCGCCCAAACCTATCTGATATTGAACTGCTCTTTGAAGGCTTTCCAAACACATGATCAGGCCGCGTAGACAATCGAATCTTGTTACGGGTTACCTTGCCAACCTTCTCATATTCACGCAGGAGCACCTCTCTCACACCCTTTCGCATTGGTATTACGTGGTCATTTCCTTGTTTGCGCCCAGGGGTTCTTCTACTTTGTATAGCAACGGTGTGCCTTTCAAAATCAATATCGGCCCAAGTAAGCTCGTGAATTTCGGCCTGTCGCATACAAGACTCAACAGCAAACTCAATCATAGGGCTTAGCCAGTTGTTACCAGACGACGAATCGTGCTGCCTGCCCACCCCAGCCATTAATTTTTCCCACTCGCCTTCTTGCAGCCGCCGAGTTCGACGCTTGCTTCCTGCAACCATCTTCAATGAACCGAGCGTAGGTTGTGTAACAACAACCGGATTTACCGCTAAAGGCAGTTTCCAGACAACAATGCCGTAGTCGAGCACTTGCTTAAGATAAGACATGTCCTTTTGCAGCGTTGACGCAGTTACTTTTTTGCGACGCTGTTTGCCGTAGCTTAGAAGGTACTGTGGGGTTAGATCTTTAAGCGTGTCACTTTCAAACTCACGGGCCATACGCTGCAGGCTAGAGAGCTTAGACCCTAGTACTGGGTTAACAGGCTCTAGTTCTTTGATATAGTTGTAGATCAAGTCTGACAGCTTGTGGCTGACTACCTCTTTGTCATCGATGAACGTACCTTCGTCCATCTGCATCTCAACTTTTCTAGCCCAAGCCTTAGCTGCTGACTTAGTCTTGAAGGTTTTTGATTTACGTGGGTAACCAGCTTTGACGATACCAACTTGAAACCCGTCCCCCCGTTTTCTTATTGTCGCCACTTGTTCTACGCCATAACTACGCCAAAACGACACAGTAAATTATAAAGATATATAAAACAATAGGTTACGCAGGTCGCGTAGAGAATCCCTCTCTCTCCGCCAAATTACTTTTTTTCCTTATTAATCAGTAACTTATAGAGCAAGAGCCAACTTTGGCGTAGTTTTTTAAGTCTATGTTTTTATTAGGTTTTATAATTTAGTCTAAACTGGACTACGCCAATGGCGTAGTTTACAGACCCCGTATAACCTTGGCCCTAGACCTTAGATCTAAGTCCTTTGGTTCTTCGTCCTCTGGCTTTTCTTCAGGGCTGTCTGGGCCATCACCATAGATGAACTGGACGCGATCACACATCACAGTGACCGTCACTCCAGGTTCTAAATCTTCGATAATGACTCTTGGCACTACCGCGTCCTGAACCTAGACGTTTGACCGCGTCTGTACTTCGCAGTCTTCTTGGCTATTTTTTTGGGTTGCGCTGAAAACTGTTTGCCTTTTTTGGTGTCTGCTCGCTTCTTTTTGGTAGTGGCGGCGTACTCTTTACTAGATAAAGCTTCGCGCGCTTTTTTTGGTAGATATCTTTCACCTGTCGCTTTTTTCCCTCGTGTCGAATTCTTACCGGACTTAGTGCCCCAGTCTTCTTTAGACCATTTAGACAACTTGTTTGTTTTCTTTTTTGCCCCAGAGTACGTGCCGCCCATCGCCTTATACTTTTTAACAGCCAGTTGCATTGCTCGAGCAGAATGCTTACCGCCCATTTGCGCTTTAGCTTGGGCCTTTGCCTTGGCCCACTTCTCAGGGTCTCTTTTTACGGCTGTACCCGTTGTCATTTACCCACCTTTTTCATGGCGTCTTTGTGCGCTTGGGTAAAGGTCTTACCTGCCTTCATAGACTTACGCATCTCAGTCATATGCTTTTTGGAATGATGTACGGCGTGCCGTTTCATTGCAGCTTGCTGTCGTGCAGTTAGCCCAACTTTCATTAATAAGCCCTGCTTTTCTTTGACGAAGATTTTTTAACTGTCTTCTTCTTAGCAGCTTTCTTTTTAGTCGACTTATTTGGTTGGTTTATGCAATGCATCTCTATCTCCATTACTGGTTGTGTTCTGGCAACTCCTGTTGCCGCTTTCTTTCTTCTAAATCTTCTTCGATTGGCTGTTGGGCCTGCTTCACCACTAGCTAGGGGCCGTGGGCCAAGTAACATCATCTATTTTTGCTATCAGGGCGTTTGCTACGGGTACGTCCCGCAACTGCTGCCTATATAACTGCCACTCTGTTCTTTGATCAGCGGTTAACGGACTGTCTGGAACCTGAGTCCAATCGCACTCTGACAATTTGTCATTACGCTCAGTCCGCACCCACTCAAGCAAAAGACTGTTATCGCTGTTGTACTCTTTCGTAACGAGCGAGCGGGTTATTGTTAAGGTATCGGAAGCTAATGCCGCTTTTATCTCTTGGGTGAATCCGTTGTACGACGAATCAAAATCTATGTAGGTCGGATACCAAGTATCAGTCGAGTCAGCAGGGGGTGCTGCAACTGGGCCAACGCCAATACAATCGTTGTCTGCATCCCATGTTGAATACCCTTCGTGTCTTGCCATTACCGGATACCTCCGATGAACCCATTCACCTTTGTAACAACCACTGTTTTGCCATGTTTCTTCGCATATGCTCGCACCCGAATGCTACTTGTGACGCCAGATGTAAAAGAACCCGCAGCGGCTTGGGATATTTGACCGTTGGAAAAGTTGTGATCTTGACCGCCCTCAAAAACAGTCGTTTCAGACGCGCTCATAGCAGCCCGAACTAAAGTTGTTCCTACGGTAAAATAGGTACTTCCGGTATATTGAATTGATGTGACACCACCGGAAAAACTGACGCCGACCACAGTCCCAGTTTGGGAGGTGCTGCTGGAGTTGTAGATTGTGTTTCCTGTCGCAACACTAGACGTAACATTCCCAGTTATGTTTGCGATGTAAACCGTCTGGTACCCACCACCGCTTCCCACAACCGTTATCGAACGCGAAGCAACCGCCCCCAACGTCGCGGCAGCAGGCCCACTCGGCAGTTGCATAGTTATTTTCATATCTACTTGCGTGCCATTACTGGACGACTTGGTTGCTTGCATAACTAAAGAGGCAATTGGCAAATGGCTGATCGCCGGTGCTTGTAAAGTTGCGTCAAGGATTTCGTACCATTGGTTTGCGTTGCTCAACGTAACGGTGCTGGATGCGTTGATGCTTTGAAAGACGTTTACGTCACCCGTAATTTCATCGGCATCTAAGTTCGTGACAGTGATCACACCCGCATCGATTTCGCCGCTGGTGATTTTATTCGCCGCGATTGCACCGACAGAAAGAGTAGGCGTGCTCGTGCCATCACCATTGTCGACATTCACTGACGTTAACGTCGTGTTATCGAGGTTAATTCGATTCGCGTCTAAGTTACCTGTCAGAACCGATTGGAAGTCAGCAAAGGTGCCGGTGATTTTATCTACACCTAAATTTTTGACTTTAGCGCTGGTGATCTGAGCGTCACCAATAAAGGCGTTCTTCATATAAACACCAGCGGGGACAGTCTCGCCGTTTAGCAGACCAGTACCGTCGTGATATATAAATGGCACAGAATCTGGTGAAGGCGTTGTTGTCCCAAGACCATTGCCGGTGCTAGTGGGATCTACGATTGCGAAGGTGTCCGCTCTTACAATAAAAGCACTTCTCGGAGTTCCATCAACAGCCGTGCTATTAAAACCAAATCCAGAAACGTGTCCGTTGTTGTCAATTTTTACGCTGTACTGACCTCTCAAGCCGTCAACTTCACTAGCCGATGTTTCTAATGCTTGTTGCAAACTAAGAGTGTTCGTTGATCCTTGAGGGTCAGTGAAAGAGGCGGCTAGTTGCGTCATTTGCGTAGCAGTCGCCGTGGCAGTGCCATTGGTGTTAAGAATCTGATTCTTCATCGTGGTCAGGTTTGAAGCTGATACACGCGCAGTGGGAGGCGTTGTCGAAGGATCAAACAAAATATTGTCCAGCGCATCGAGCCTAGAAGCGCTACTTGTTCCGTCTGGAAACACCTCAGCTTGAATAGTAGATAAAGCAGAAGCGGTTGCTAGTTGAACAGCGCCGTTCGCGTCGTACACAGTGGCATCTAATGTATCTAACCGAGAAGCGCTAGCAGTGCCGTTTGGGAAAACTTCAGCAGTTACTGTGCTTAATGCTGCCGCTGTCGCTAACCTGCTGCCATTAGCATCAAAAACTTCAGCGTCCAAAGTATCTAATCGGGAAGCGTTGGCAGTGCCAGTAGGAAAAACTTCCGTTTGGACTGTATTCAAAGCTGACGCCGTGGCGAGCAAAGAACTACCATCAGACGCGAACACCTCCGCATCTAAAGTATCCAACCTAGAAGCGTTGGCAGTACCAGTAGGAAAAACCTCAGTAGTAACCGTACCTAAAGCCGACGCAGTAGCTAACAGCGAGTTACCACTCGCATCAAATACTTCGGCATCTAATGTATCTAGTCGAGACGCGTTGGCGGTGCCGTTTGGAAAAACTTCCGTTTGAACAGCAGACAAGGCGCTACTTGTTGCCAAAATAAGCCCTTGGCTGGGATCTCCGTTTACATAAACGCTAGCGTTCAATCCGGTGATCGCCAACGCCGCCGCCGAGGTGCTAGTTGAGTTGACAGTGTTTATTTGAGTAATTGCAGCAGAGGAGGCATCGGTTGAGGACTTTAGAGAATCGTAATCACCGTAAATTTTCCAGTAAGCGGTGTCTGTAATGGCAACTGACGAGTTCGCGCTTACGGCTTGAATGCATATATATAATTTTGAATTGCTGTTTGAAATACGAACTACTTGATCAACAGCATAAGCTTCCGTGGAGTCGTAAACTGGAATGCCAGTTACAATTGCAGCAAGCGCAGTTACTCTGGCAGACGCTTCGGCTGCTATTGCAGTCGCCCTGGCTGACGCCTCTTGCGCCACTCGATATGCAACCGAGTTAGTAACAGTAGCTGCTGCGTCGATCAGATCGACACGAGTACTTAAAGAGGTTGCTAACTCACTACTAGTGATCGAATTACTTAAAACAGTGAGAAGATGCTGAACATCCGCCGCCGTTTGTCCCACCGTACCTGCAGCCGCATTCCAAGGGCCTCTCACACCTTCGGTGTTTACGTGCCTAATCCAATAGTACCGAGTCTGACCAGAGCCAACAGGATCAGAAAACACGCGGCTTGCCGAAATACCCAGCAATACTGCATCACCAATTACGTCAGACGTATGTGTATGTATTTCGGTGTGCGCATGGTTTCCGTAAGTCGCGAGATTCCAACTCATGTTAATAACGCTGTAGGCACCATTAACCGAAAAACCAGTTGGGGCTGGGGGAACTGCGGCATTAATTAATTTAGTTCCAGCAGGCACAAACCCTGTTCCACCAGAACTGGAGTTTGGGTTGTACGGTGATGCCGCTAATTCTTGTGCAAGGCCGCTAGATATAAGTTCACGGAGGGTAATCGCTCTATCTCGCGGGTCACCACGACGCCCCAAACGAATATTCGTAACTTGTTCTAACGTCTCTAAGTAACGACGCAATTCTGGCGAAACAGAAGCAGGTACCTTAGATAACGATGGTACTTTTGTTGCGTCGTTAGTCCTGATGTTGGAGTTACTGGGCACGTATCTCGTCCATGCTCTGTGCTAGACAAATCTCATTTATTGTCACAGCGCCTGACACTTCGACTTCCCATTCGCTAGCCACCACCGCAGGCAACCGCATAATCGGTTCGCGTAAAGTACCGTTACTAATACCTGAAGGCGTTGTTGTCGCTTGGGTGTAAACACCTGCCGACTCCGACAACGTGTAACTGCTGATCAGCGTACCGTCAGCGTAGACTTTTACAGTGACCGGATAGGCTTCAGCGTGGACACTTACCCACGCCATACTTACCGGACTTGGCGTAACAAACTTTTTAGTCTTGAAAGTAAGCGTGTTACTAGAAGAGCCCCCTCGATACTTGCGTATCTTGTTGCCCTCGATGACATACAGTTGTCCCGATTTGGGATCTTCAAACCCGCCACGCACCTCTGTAGATACCGAAACGGTCGCAAACGCAGCTTCACTAGACCTTGGATCATAGACCCAGCCCCCTAGACTGCCGCCATTGTTATAGAACGCTACGTATGTACCTTCGTGCCGAAATGCCCTTATAAGCGTTGGGTGGAAGCTAGTATTCCACTGGTCAACTGAAATTAGGCCACGAGAGACCACCTCTCCTGACGCCCCTGCCACAGCAACCAGTCCATCTGGGGCTGCATAAAGAACATACTCACCCATGTCCACGACAGAGTTTTTGTTGACGCACGCTTGAGCTAGATCAATTCGTATCGGTGTTAATGCCGCAGGGTCAGTACCTGTTACAAAATACGGTGTGCCATTTGTCAACGCCACCACCCCATTCCCAGTAGCCGCAATGTCTACGATGTCTTCTTCTAAGGTGATCCGGTAATCAATCGGCCACGCATGGGGTAGGAACGGTTCGCTTAGGCAAAACCGCTTGCCAGAAAAACCTGCCATAACACCATTGCCCACAGCGGTAAGTCCCAACATGGGGCCGTCTGGATATAGAGCGGTGTTGTCATCTGGTGGCCCGATCCATGAGCCGCTGGGTAAAATTTCGCTTAATGCTGAGGATGATTTGCTGTCTGAATAACTTGGAGCTGTAAAAGCAACTTCGTCCACTAATTGAAAATCGGTAAACGACGAACCAGTGTTTGATCTATAGATTCGTTTTTTGGCAGCGGTGCTGAAGAAGTAGTTACCGCTTGGGTTAGAACTTGTCGGCATTGCTACAGCAACTGTCTCAGTACTAGTGACTTCGATAGTGGCGCTAGCAGCAGAGGGTGGCCCTTCTTCGCCTAAGTCTGTTACTAGCGTGAAAACATAAGCCCTAGTTTCAGGCGTTTCATCACCCGCTACAGTTCCACTTTTTGTCAGGCTTGGAGCAGCACTCGGCGCAGGAACACCAAGCCGATATGACACGGCAGGGTAACCGGAAGAGCCTGCAATCATAGATGCAGCGGTACCTACGCGGGGGTAGTCGTCGCCGGTAAAATACAGACGCTCGTTTGTGTCATTGGGGATAGGCCCAGAGACTACGTCAACACCATCTTCTGACCACTCCAGCCAGTTGGTGTCTCGGTAAAAGTAGATCGACCTGCGAGCACCGTTCTGTAACGTGACGGTGTCCGTATTAACCTTAGTCGGAACTAAGCGCCCTGACTCAAAATCTATATTTTCAGCGGTTTGACCAAACTGGTCAGCTAGTAACCGAGGTGCTACCCCTGGAGCAATACCTGAGAAACGGTCACGTTTGAAATAAGCCATCTACTACCTCATTAGTAACGCCCAGATCACCCCAGCCATGCCGCTTATTAAGGCCGTAGTCGCCACAAACATATTTTTACTTAGTTGCGTTAAGGCAACCTCAATCTTATCGAGCCGATTAAAGATAGTTTTCGACCGCTCTTCGCACATTGCTTCATGCGCCGCAAGGCGCTGCGAAGCTTCGGTGTATTTGCTGTCAGGCGTCTGCGGCATCGGGCGGACTTTCTTCTTCTTTAACGGCAGCGGAAATCATCTGCACAAAACTGCTCACAGCGATCTCAGCAATCAAAGCTTTTCGCCTCGCGCTTAACATTTCTTGCTGCGCTTCTTGATGTAACGACAGCAGTTCTTTTGCTCTGTCAGACAGCGACTCGATTTCATAACTTTCGTCATCTATTACAATCGATGGGGTTTCTTCCTGAACGGTGGAATCCATAAGACTCTCCTAGTAAATGGAAGTAAATAGTATCATTGGTACTACTTAGGCGCACAAATTTTTATTCGGCACCCAGCGGAGCAGCCTGTGCCGCCTCATATGCAGTCTTAGTTGCGTCTGTATGAACTGCGTCACAGATAGCCTTAACCTCTGCGCTTGCGTCAGACCAATCATCGGCCGGTGACACAACGTGACGATGGAAAGAACGATTTAGCTCCGTACCGTCTTCGGTGATAATGGTCGCAGTGCGTATTTGCACCATCTTCCAATCACCTGTGTTTACCACTTCGATTTTGTCTTCAATAGTTGATTTCGTAAGTGCCATTTCCTTCTCCTGTCCGTGCC
>Ga0209336_10001006_pt1 | contig 13798 bp, 17 predicted proteins | sample LinPmetageLP32_FD_184042 | JGI IMG/M metagenome (GOLD analysis project Ga0209336, IMG submission 184042) | Marine viral communities from the Pacific Ocean - LP-32 (SPAdes) (version 2) | ecosystem: Environmental > Aquatic > Marine > Oceanic | place: Pacific Ocean | collected 2009-08-23 | reverse complement strand
TTCTGCACACTTGTCTGTACCAAGGTCACCACAAGTTGCTCCATTACGAATAACAGCACTACCTTGTCCACCCCAATCTGAAGTCATGTCACCACCAAACCTTTGGTTGCGGCCCATCTCTTGTACTTTGGAATCAGTAAGCAAATTTCCTGTCTCTGGATTGGTAACAGTTGTTTCTGTTGTTTCAGTCGTTGTTGTAGTGGTAGTAGTATTACCAGTGGCATCTGTCTCTGTGGTTTCTGTCACAGTTTCCGTTGATGACTCAAAAACGCCTGGCGTACAAAGTCCAGTTACACCGGATGGGCAGTTTGTACCATCTGCTTCTTGTCCACTAGAAGAAGAATAAAATACCGAAACAGCTTGAAATGCCAATAAAACACCCAACACCAAGGATACCCGCACTAAGAATCGTAAGTGGAGTGGCATGGTCTTTGATTTCATGTGAGTTGGAGTCAGCGTATGCATATCTGGAATCCACATAGTCATCTACTATTGGTCCTCCTCCGCATTTGTCTCATCTTCTTTTTCTGGTTCATTTTCATTTGAAGAGGTTTCTGTTTCTGCTTCCACTAAAGATTTTGACCCCTTTGGAATATCACTAGGATTATTTCTCCAGGCTTCAAGTGCGGCTTTACCTATCTTTCCCTTATATGGACAGGGCGTTCCAGCCATAATCATTGCATCAAATACTCTGGCATCCTGACAAAGATTTGATACTGCTGCGACCTTCATCCCCATACCAAACAAGGAACGAGATAGTTTTATTCTCTCACAATTTTCGTCCGTAACTGTTATGCCTGTTGCAAGACCAGCAAACCCTGTCTGCAATGCGGCACTATATGCTGATTTACACACATCACTGTTGTTCACAACAACTGATGGTGCATTTGCAGTTGGTGGAGCTTTATCTGTCACTACCGTGGATGATACTGTGTTTGTCTCGGCAAATACCAAAGTTGGAAAAAGAACCACCAAAAGCACTACTAATGCTTTGATGTATTTCATAACTGTTTTCTCCGATTCAATTCATATAACTATTTATACTTATCAGACTTTCTTTTGGTCCCATCTGATCTTTTTATAAGACCCTTTGCTTTAAGATGGGCTTTGTCCGTGAATCCTGCTTTACCAGCTTTATGTCTTTTCATTGCATCTTCTGTATCTGGTGCTTTTTCACTCATTTCTTTTGTTTTCTTTTTCATCTTTTCGATATATGCACGATACACTGCGGCTTCTGCACTTTTACCCATAACCTTTGCCCGTTGTTCCATTGCGATTGCTGCTTGTATCTTATGTGCATGAGTTCTATCTGAACCTTCTATCTTCTTAACACTTGCCTTTGCAGTCTTCACATCTTTGAAACCTAAACCATGTATTGTTCCCTCTGGGTCTTCATCTGTGTATAGGTCAGAGTGTTTATCACTTCCTGCTGGTTGACCTTTCTTGCGAGGTATTCTTGGTGCTTCATACACCTGTTCAAATGACAACTTGGGGCTTGATGCAGATGTGGAAAAGTTCTTCTTTCTCATCACAGTCTTTGCAATAAGTTCCATGGCACCCTTATCACCAATGTCAATAACAAAAGGCATATTGATATCGGTCTTCATATCATTGATAACAGCATTTGCATCGTCTGACATTTTTGAAATCTTCTTACCATATCTACGATAAGCTTGTTTAAAAAGACGAATAAGCTCTGCAACTGTGATCTGCTTAATATTACGGACATCATTTACTCTGTCCATAAAGTGTCGAGTAAACTCTACATCAATTTTCAGTGAAGCAAACAGCCTGTCAGCGTATTTCTCTACTTGGTCAATATCAGATTGTGTAATCTTTTTTTCTGCATTTGCGTGAAGACCCCCATAATAACTTTTACCCGCATAGTCTCCAAGATCAGCTACAGGTTTGTATGATCCTGTTGCTCCACCACCAAAAGAATATTCTTTAAAGTATTTCATGATTTCACCTCTAATGTATTTATAAACCAATCCATGTAGAGGTCTTCATTTAGTATTGTGTAGTTATTGCATTTTCCATATGTTTTTATGTGAGTGTAAACTCTCTTTGGAGAATACTTATTTACCATTGACACCCAAAACCCGATTGGTTCTACAGTGCAATGTGCATTCTCACCATTCGGTAAAACTGCGATAGCCGGTTTGGTGCATATAGCAAGGAACACAAACTTCTGTGCTCTAGAAAATATGTTCTCAAAAGTCTCTTGCAGATGCTCTTTTGGTATATGTTCCATCACATCTGTAGAGTATATCCCATCAAAAGGACCATCTGGTAGGACTTCATATTCTGGAATGCCCGGATCATAAAGTTCTGGCATCACACCAATTTCTTCATGATGTTTCCATTTAGTATATTGCAGTCCCTTACCACAACCGTAGTCTAGTAAAGTCTTTGATCTCGTATCTTGAACCAAATCAACTATGTGGTGTAATTGTGGTTTTAAATTGTTGCCAGGATAGTTGGTATGTTTATCAGCATGATACTTCTTGTATTCTTCAATCCACCCGTTCATGTAACCTCACAAAATATTCTGCATCAACCACAACTAGTGGTTTTTGATTGTTTCTTTTTATGAACAATATAGGTTCATGGTCACCAGAATTGGACTCTGCTTGTTCATATGATTTCCATACATTGAGGGATTCTTGATTTTTACACTCAATGGAATATGGGAACTTTTCTCTAGCAGCACGGGCCATGATGAGGTCTTCCCCCTGTGAACCCATGCTTCTAGATTCTATATCCTCTGGATGAACATTCAACTGTTCTATGAGTTTGTCACGAACCCACTGTTGAAATCGTCTACCTTTTGCCTTCGCTGATTGGGTTTTCATAATATCACTTTAAGTTAAATATGTCCCATTAAACATAGGATGGTTTTTTTCTACTGCTCCTACTGAACTCCAAATATGTAAAGGACTACACACCAAAGCTTCTTCCTCTGTAACAAAATGATGAGGACACATTTTTTCCAATAGGAGAACATTTCCTTTTTCAATACCAATTTCTTTTCTACTCTTACCAAGTCCATACACGCAAGTTGCATAACCATCCAATATATAAACCACTCTTGCAGTGGAGTGTATATGTTCTTCTTGTTCCGAACTACCAGCTGGCATATGCAATAACTGCATAGTGGGATCACCTAAACGAATGGGTGGTAATAGAGATTCTGTTGAACATCCATTAATGTATGGTAAGTTTGTTCCTAAGATTTCAACACTTCTATTGGGACAAGAATATCCTCTTATCACAACACACAATTTATCACTATTAATTTTGTCTGGACCTCTTTTAACATTACCATGCCAACCGCCATTCATAAATCGGTAATACCATGCGCTATCACCAATTTCTACATCAACAATTTGCTCTCCGACATACACAGTATAACTGTATAAATCATTTTGGTTTGAAAAATGCACATTTTCTGTGTCATGAGAATATATCTTCATCAATCGTCTTCTTCCCATTCTATCTCATCTATATAATCTGGGTCATCAATATCACTACCACAGAATGGGCAGTACATGATATGATAGTGTCGGTCATTCAGAGAATGTTTTATTCTAAACTCTGCCTCACATGATTCACATACAATCAACTTCATTGTATTTCACAAAACCCTGCTGCACATGCAAGTTCTTGTGCGCCAATGGTCATGTCTGTCTGTTCATATTCTGCCAACTTGTCCCACTCCACAATCTTGGGCATCTTATCAAGAAGCATTTCATACTCTTGTTGTGTGCAATCCTGATACGGTGCTTGTTTATATGTATGGTCACTGAATGGTAGGAAACTCACACCAGACATATAACTGAAGTTTTCATAAACCCATGCACCAACCTCAAGCCACTCATTCTCTTTTACTGAAATGGTCACAGATGGTTTATGCTCACACCAGCATTCTTGATAGGTCTTCCAAAGTTCCAACTGTTCGATAGCACCCATGTCTGTGCGAAACACTGCACTCTGGTCTACCTTGTGAGGAAAAGAGAAAACAGATGTATGACTTGGATTCATAACATCGTCTTCTACAGGAAATCCTTGGTCAACCATCATTTTTGTGAGAGGGTCTTTCTTGTCACCACGCACTGTGCGAATATAGTAAGGATTATGTCTTGCATGAATACCAGATGCAGCATCAGTCAACTGGCTGACCGTTCCTGACGGTTTGACACATGTTACAGCGACACTTTGATTAATTCCTAGCTTTTTAGCAAACTCTTCGTTTGTCTTCACGGCCATAGATTTTAAGTCTTTCAACACTGCCTCAAGAGAACCATGTGGTCCTTTACCATTTGTAACTTTACAGTCCATAATACCTGTGAGAGATACGCCAAGCAGACGCTCCTCTTCACAGTTCTTCTGCCATGCTTTGGAAACATATTTAAAGTTGACAAGTGTGGACTGTATAGTTCCTAGAATCGTTGCAAGTCTCACCTTCTCCAAAAGAGACTCCCGTGTATCAGATGAGCGAACTACAACCTCTGATAAGTTACAGAACTCACGATTGCGTAATATGATTTCAGAACAGGGATTTGTACCAAACTCATAGTCAGCAGTGTTCCTTCGTCCATTTTTGGACGCCATCCATACAGCAGACTCACGATTGAAGATACCACGCTCACCCGACTTGGAATCATAAAGAGCCTTCCACTCATTCATGAAAATACCCATATCTGGTTTTTCAGAGTATGCAGCAGAGTTATTTGCTAATGCACGTTGGGGATTTTCATTCCACCATTGACCAGCCTTTGCATCACGCATACGGTCATCAGATAAGTTCGATAGACTAATCAATGCAGAACGGCGAACACCACCAACCACAACGACTTCTGCAATCTTACAGACAACATCATGTGCTTCCAGTGAAGTCAACTTACGACCAGCAGCATTTTGGAAGATGGTCACAGTAAAATTAAATAGGGACTCCAGTGGTTCTGGTCCACTGGCACGACCGCCAAAGGTCTTTAGAGGTGCGCCAGCGGGTCTAATCTTTGATAAGTCCCATCTGGGTATCTGGCCAATGTATAACATACCAACCAACTCTTTGAGTGCTTTTGCCCAACCCAACTTAGAATCAGCAACCGTAATAGTGGTTTCGGTGGGATGAAACTCATCTGCAATAGATGGCAGTTCATTCACATACTGACGCTCTACAGAGAATCCAACACCAGTGCCGTTCATGAGAATATAGAGAATTTCGTCAAATGACTGTGGACGGTCAACTGCAACATAGGAACAGTTATACCCTGCAATGTTCTCTCTCTTGAGTGCTTCACCAGCCGTCATGATACAACGCATTGACGGCATGACACGCAAACCAAGAACCGCTTGTTCTAACTCACCTCTCAGTTTTTTAGTGAGGTCAAAATCAATTGTCTCTTTTAGATGTTCTGTGAAGAAATCAAAATATCTAGCAACCGTTTCATCCCACGTTTCTCTGCGACTTTTTTCAGGCAACCAACGTGAATATCGTGATAGGTGAATAAACTCTTGGTAGGATGTGGGAAGATAGTTATTAGGCATTTATTTTTCTCCATTCTGCGAACCTTAGACTAGCTGATGCTGCCTGAAAGGTGCTCTCTGTTATTATTTGTTGTATATGTTCTTTGGTATAACCAGCGAGTATCATGTCATTAATATCTTTTTCTTTCACTGTGTCAGGCCATATTACAATCTTTCTACCCTGACTTATTGCCTTCTCAATCTGTTTGCAAATCTCTTTGTTTCTAGGTTCATTATCAAATATAATTATTAAGTCACCTTCAAAATTATTGAAGTCTGCTCCTGCCATAGCAATACAATTATCAAGGAATAAACTATCTAGTGGTCCTTCTACAACAAGGATAGGTTTACTTTTATCTACCCTGTCCAGACCAAAAATCTTGTCTGCATCTTCATCTAGTTTGATTGTGATATACTTAGGAGTCTCTGAACCGAACGCTCTACCTTGATATGCGAATATTTCTCCTTCCTCGTTACGAAACGGAATCATTAACCTTGGATGATCGGCACACAAGGATGAAAATTTATTGGGTATTAATGTATTCGTGAATTTATAGAATGATGGGCACAAAAATAGATCGTCAAAGTATTCAGATAATGATCTCTTTTCAACCAATCTTCGTGCCGGATGTGTCGAATCCAACGATGATATGGATTGGAGAGGCTTAAAAACATTCTTCTTAAAAACTGGCGCATCAAATTTAAACTCCGGCGTTGGAACTGGAGAGTGTTTGTTTCTATACTCCCCCTCCTCCCTATACCGTTCTAGTATATAGTCATCGTAAGTTTTTGAGTCTAAATATTTTATAAGATTTGCTAGTGTTGATCCTACACCACAATTGTGACACTTATAGAATAAATCGTTTTTTCTACGGAAAACAAATCCCCGTGCTTTGGTGCGTGATTTCTGGGAATCCCCACAATGAGGGCAACGAAAATTCCAAAGAAAATCCCCCTTCTTCTTGAACTGTTGAAGTTGGGGGCTTACTAGGTTTAGATATTTTATGTCAATATACATTTAAGTATATTAACAGCATAGTATGGGATTGTCAAGGACTTTTATGGAAATATCATAAATTTATGTAGTAGGAATCCAACAACAATTGACCCACCTACTAGAACATGTCTCCATTTTTCTAATACGCCAACTCTTGCTGCAAGTTCATCCCTGATTTTCTGTATTTCTCTATTTTGCTCTGCATGTTGTGATGCAGCAGCGGTCATTATCTCTTTTGTGTTAGTTGTCACCCTAGAGTGCAGTTCTGATATTTGTGAGGAAATCTCAACTCTACGATTTTCTAGTTCTTCCTCTTGTCTGCTGATCTTTTCTTCATGCACCGCAAGCATACGATGGATGGAATTGGAAACATCAGTCAATTTCTCAATCGCAACGTCTAATCTATCATGTATTTTTCTTTGGTCTTCTAATTCTTTTTTGAGAAGTTCGACCTCTGTTTCCAAGTCCGCCACTTCTGCTAGTCCTTCTTAAACATTGACCAGATACCCCAAACGAGGGCACCATACAGAACTACGTTAGTTAAGGACAACCCAGCAAAAAGAACTAACGCTGCGCCTACTGCAACGATAACTCCTTGATGGCTTGATGCTTCCTTAACTCTTTCTGAAATCCAAGTGCTAATCATTAGTTTCTCCTATTTGAAAAATATTTCTTTCAATTCAGATTCTCTTTTCATATATTCATTACCATCTAAAACTTCACCCGTGTTTAATCTCATAATACCTTTATCTTGATAATAATGTAATGTGCAGCGGTTCCTCTGTTTATTGGACATTTTTAAACGTGCTTCCAATAGTTTTTTCTTTTCTTCAGTCATTAACTCTGGCGGAAGCCCTAGTCCAGTTGATAGTGAATCATCTACAATCTTATCATTTTTATAAAAATCTGACATGTATTTTTCCATATCATCGTTACGACTTACTTTGTCTTTTGAGGGACTAATATATTTTTTTTCTGTAAGACATACATTCATCATATATTTCTGAAAATCCTCTGAATCAAAAAAAGGAATTATCTCATCTGCTCTCTCTAATGATAAGTCTTTCATTAAATACCATGGTCCAAAAATTCTATCTGAATATGAAAAAACAAAATTAAACCACCACAAAGTTTTATATGGGTCTTTAATATCCACTGGACAAGAATTGAATGCAGGGGCTAATTCTTCTATTGCTTTTGAAGTATCACAGTAATCAATTTTATCAGCTATTGCAGTGATTAATTTTTCCCAAGACTCGCCATCATATTTTCCATCAAAGACATCATCTTCCACAGAGGTAAGACTTTCATTACGTCCAGTGTGACCTTTAACTAACAGAAACTTTTTATTTGAAACAAAATTGCCTGGATGTCCCAAAACAGAGATGGAATCGTCTGTATGAATTGTTGAGGAAAGGTCCAGTAAACGATAAGTATATTTATTATCAATTATGTATTTGTATAATTCTGGATTATTTTGATTCAATGTCTGATGATATTCTGAATCTTCACTGTATTGAAAAACTGCTCTCAATTTAGATTTGTCGCAAACTTTTAAAAATGCTGCATACATAACGGCTGAATCAAATCCACCCGTCAAAAAAATATCTATATATTTATCACCCGCTGATTTTTCTATTTCTAACGCTTTACTTTCCATACAAGCTGAAATACTTTTAGTGTTACTTAAATCTTCGGGTATTGGTGAAGTATACTTACTATCAATTTTATATGGAGAAGTTAAGTTCCCAGTTCTATCTCTTGGCTCTGGAGGTTGCCTAGTTAAAAAAGAATTTAAAAACTTATACCAATCAGGGAAGGTGTATTTATTTCTAAAGTCGTCTCCGCCATAATCACCTATAAAATAATTAGGCATTATTTTTATTAAACTTAATTCAGACATCTTCTAAACTTCCTCTCCACTAACCCGACTTTCTAATTCTCTTATTCTAGATTCCAACTCTGTTATTTTCTTGGCGACATTGGGGTGTTTCTTTCTCCATGCTTCCTCTTCTGCAAGCATCTCTATATTTAGTCTGCTTGCAGTCCAAGAGGATATCTGGTCAACCTTTTTATAGAACCAGATGCCAAGTTTAGTTTCTGCAAACCAACCATCAGCTGCATTACCGAGAATACTTCCTGCTATAGCAGATATCATCCATAACCACATTTGTAATTCCTTTGTAACTGTCCATAATCCATAATCTTTAAAAAGTACATAGTATCAAATGCTGGAAGTTCTTTTTTAAAAAGTTTATGGCATCTCCCAACAGAGGCTTTCATTTCTTTGAGTTCGTAATACGGAATACCCCTACTATAGGACACACAATATCCTGAGTCCTTCCAACTCATTTTTATCCCCAATCTGGTGGATTGCATTGATCACACCGACAGTGCTTGCACACTTCAATTTGTGACAATCCCCCCTCGTTTTGTTTTGACTTATCAATCACCTTTCTTAGCGGGACTCCACAGTGTGATTCATGTCCACAATTTTTACACAGTATAATTTTATCTCTCCTATCTCTTTCCGATAAAAATCCATTCACGATTAATTTCGTCCCACTTTACATCTTCGGAACTTGCATGAGAATTGCCGTGACTCACTTTTTTACCTTTTGATTTAGGATTTTTTCCTGACATTAATTTCTTGCCCATTTTATTTCTCCTTTGGTTTAGCAGATGCAGGCCATCTGCCAAACATACGAACTGAATAATAAGCAGAATGTATTTTGAACTTCGGAACCTTTGGTTCTGCTGATTGCATACCCAATAAGAAGATTTTATCAGACAATGCTCGTGCCTTTTTCCATGTTTCTTTATCCATATCCTCTGAATTATAGTACTCCCGTAGCACTGCATAAAGATGGTCATGAATAACCGCTGACCTTGCAACATCCCAAGGTGCAATAACATTCCACACCACTCTTGGAACAGATGCTAAGTCCGTTATCATACCCTTTTTACAGGTAACTTCACCTGTGCTAGAAATGTTTGCACCTACTTTATGTAGAATACCAATCTCAGCTTTTGTTAAATCATCCACTGCAAATGACAATGTTTTTTCTAGTTTCCATGTTTTAGGCGGTGTAAATTCTGCACTAATTTTACCGTTGAATTTTCCCATCTTTGTCTTCCTTTTTATCTATGGGTTTTACGGCCTTTTCATAGTAAATAATAATCTGTTTTTGTTGGTCAATAAATCTCTTCAACTCTGCCATGTTGTATGCAATAGTTTCATAGTCTCTGACACTCAAAGCATAAAAAAGTAAATCGCCGTTTTCTTTCTTAAACCGTTTCTTAAAATCCTCCAATGTATTTTCTGTCACCACATAAAAATAAATATCACCCAGTTTTACTGGACCAGGCCTATTCTGTGTCGGTATCTTTCTTTCTACCTCTACAGTCTTAACCTCTACTGGTAAAACATCACGCCAACTACTACACCCACTACTTAACAAGAGGAGTGGGAGGAGTAGCACCAGTGAGACTTTCAAGCGACCTAAAAAGTTTCTTTGTTCCATTGTTTATCTTCTTCTCTACCAGCCCCGGTTTTTTCATGCTCAACTTTGCGAGGTCATGTTTTCGTAATTTATCTATGAGAGTATTTTTATAACTATTTGCTTTGTCTAAGTCTAATTGTAACTCTTTATTTAGTTCATCAAATTTCTCTCTATCGGCAATCAAAGTATTGATGGTATTATCTTGTGCTGCCTTTGCAGCCATAATCTTTGCATTGTTTTCAGTGAGAGTTTGAATCCTTGACTGTGTGTCCTTGTAGTAGTAATAACCACCATAGACCGCACCACCGACAAGTCCAACAACAACTACTAGTAAATATAACTTAATCATCTTCTTTCCTATTAATTACTGAAAGTGAAGTGGTCTTTTAGTTCAATACCATGTGACGCTAGAACTAAGAGAAAATCTCCAGTTCCATCTTCATATAATAAATTATCACCGGCATCATCAGATGTATCTAAAACTAAACCACCTGTTCCATCCTCTAAAAGCAAGTTATCTGGTTGAGGTCCAGCGTCACCGACAAACTGCCCACTTGACGCTTCATATTTAAGAAATCTACCATTTACTTTTGCTGACCCATCAACATCTGTCAAATCAGCAAGTTTCTCTGCACCACCGCCACCAGAACCAGCAAACCCCATCTTTCTAAGGTGTTCATTAATCTTTGTTTTGAATTCAGAAAGCTCCCTATTCAACGCTGGTTCTGATTCAAATGGCTCTGGATAATCTATTTGTTCTGGGATATTTATCTTGGGTAAATACTCCTCTACAGTCTTTTGTTTTACTGATTCAAAATCTACCTCTTTCCCCTGAGTGAAAGGTGTTGTGAGAGTTTTGTTGATAAAATCAACCCTTTTCTTGTGTTGTCTCTCTTCTTCAATTCTCTCCATCTCATCTTCAGCAGCTTTAATCAACCCTGCTCTTTTTGCTATATTGTCTAGTTCTTTCTTGAACTGCTCTACTTCAGACAATCTTTTTACTGGTGTTTTTTCGATTGTCTCTGTGACAACCTTATCCACAGGAGATTTTCCCACAAATCTTTTTGTGGTGCGGCCCACTCCCAATCTTTTCAGTTTATCATTTACAGGCATGTGACATACCTCTTTAATCTGTCGCCATAACGGGCCTCGACTAAATCAAGGTTGGTGCTTGTGTCACCGGCTCTGATGATATTATAGCTACTGTCAATAGCGAGTGGCGTTCCCCACCGCACTCCGAGAGAACCAATTTTTAACTTTTCATCCCTATATGTATCGTGTTTAGCAAATGTGTGGATGTAATCTTTTGCCGTAAATTTATAGGACGCTGGTGTTGATTTTATTTTTAGATTATCATTGGCGATAGACCACCTCTGGAAATCGTCTGTATCAAAAAAGTGTCTGACATTTGCAAAACTTGCGGGGTCATTTACAGCAGTGAGTGACCTATATCTAACCTCACTCCATTTGAGAGTGAAGTTCCACCACCACATAAGTGTCGGCACAGTTTTGATTTTGATTGGACAAGCGTCAGATAAAGCGTCAATTTGGTCCCTTATATCTAGAAAATCTTCTTGTGCTAAGAAATCATCAACGGTGCTACTAATTCTGTCTTGATCATTTGCAAAAGCGCTTGACCCGAAACACTGGTCACCCAGTTCGCCAGTAACAACTAAACTTGTTTTTAGTGCTTTTGCGATTTCTTTAGTCGTATTGCTTGTAAACATATCATCAGCTAGATACCTATCTGTAGGAGTTTTGGTCAGTGGTGTTTTTGCCACCGTTAGTTTCCCATCAATATGATCAGCGTAAAACTGAGGGTACTCATCAATTGATGCGTCACTGTAATGCACTGTTAAATCACTTAATCTGTTAGTTGGGACAGTTCTAAGCAAGGCAACCAGTGCGGTTGTACTGTCTATGCCACCAGACCAAAAAACAGATAGTTTTTTATTCTCATCCCACAAAGCTGCTGCCCTAGCATCAGCGACATTTTCAAATGTCTCATTGAATGATCCGACACTTGGTATTTTTGATGCGGTCAGTTTTAGTGGTGACGGTAGTGTTCCACTACGGTCAACTGGAACCCAAAGGCTATGAATCTCATGTGCTAGTTTTTCAATCGCAGTCGGTTTATGGCCTGTGATTCCAACCACATCTATCATATCAGGTCTTGCAAGGTATAAGGTATCACTAAGAGTCTCATCAAATACCGTTTCACTTGTTGCTTTCTCTTGACCTAACAAATTAACTAGTCTTCGTAAAGCATTAGCACCACAATTTGCGCTCGAATAAAACACAAGTCTGACAGTTGAACTAGAAGGTAATTCCGTCGCAAATGCTTTACACTCTGGACACTCATTTTCATAATCATCTGCGGCTTTTAAATAAGAGATTTCATCCGTTGCTATCGCCAATATCTTCCTTGGATCAGTTTCATTATTAATCGCATCAATCATGCTTTGAAGTTTCTCGTCAAGTGCGGCTCGTATTTCTGGTCTTTTCAAAAATTTGAAAGCAGTGATAACCTTTTCCTCAATCGTATCACCGTCGATCATTGAGGCATCTGCCAACAATCTCGACCCATTGATAAACTCTCTACATTCCGTTTCATTGATTTTTGCTGCGGGAAAATGCCAACTTTTTGCAGCACTACACATTTCATTCAGTCGCTGTAACGCAACTCTACGCACTTCATTGATAGGTTTGTATTGTTCAACAAATCTGTCTTTAGTGTCATTAAACACCATGATCATCGTGTCAATGTCACTAGGTGATTGATTGCTACCCAAAATCATCAGGATGTTGCTCCTGCCACTGTGCCAGAGTTATTGAGCGTTTGGGAAACACCTGATACTGCCCGAATCGCTTTGCCCGCTGCGCCACCCGCACCGCCAGAACCGTTGACTACTTTACAACCAGTGTTAGTGGCAGTACCGCCAGCTGCGCCGGCAGCACCAAAAGTGCCACCATCGCCTCCAGTGCCGCTGGCGCTGTTGCCATCCGTGCCGTCCTCCGCAGCTGCCGTAGCATTAGCAGCAGCAGCACCAGCACCGCCTTGGCCGCCAGTACGACTAATTCCGTCTTGACAAACACCCTCATCGTCTATTGCTGACCCAGATTGTGTTGCTCCGCCGGCAGCACCACCGCTTCCACCGCCGCCTTGTATTTTTGCACCTGATGCGTTGTTAATTGTGACAGTCACATCTTGCATTGACATTGCATGGCCACCGGCGTTACCAGCTGCACCATTACCAGTACTGCCTGCTACTGCGGCACCACCTTTGCCGACCACACTACCAGAATTGTTTATGGTGAGCACTGAGTCAGAGGTAGCTAAATCAACCACAAGAGCTGGAGTGCTAGTATTAGCTGAGTATACGGTTACACCGGCATCGATGTTGAGTATAACAGTGATAGCATCGCTGCCGTTCCAATTGCCCGCACCATAACTACCACCGTTATTTGAGAGATCAGTAGCAAGATTATAATTATTCACATTACTACTGATCGTAACGGTAAAGTCAGCAGAGGCAGCGGCAGCGGGAGTAACGACACCAAAACCTAAAACTTGATAACCAAAACTCATTACATCAGTCCTTACTAAGCGTCAGTTGCAGCGGTGGTTGTGAAGAAAATCTGAATACCTAATAATCTGGCATCGGCCGATTGGTCGTCGGCCGAAACATCTCTCTCAATGTTAAAGAATGTCATGGCATCATCAGCGGCGTTTGCTATTGTTAAAGCACCACTTACGGCAGTGACA
>Ga0209336_10001005_pt1 | contig 13800 bp, 25 predicted proteins | sample LinPmetageLP32_FD_184042 | JGI IMG/M metagenome (GOLD analysis project Ga0209336, IMG submission 184042) | Marine viral communities from the Pacific Ocean - LP-32 (SPAdes) (version 2) | ecosystem: Environmental > Aquatic > Marine > Oceanic | place: Pacific Ocean | collected 2009-08-23 | reverse complement strand
TTTTCAAACCAAAAACGTGTGGCTTCTTTTTTATTTCCAAAACTCATGTAGGCCTTGTTACCACTAGAATCCCAATGTCTTTCCCATTCTATTGTGGTTGTATACCACCATCCCCATCTACCTTTACAGTTTTTTTCACACCAATGTATAAAATCTTCAACAACTCCATCCGAGTTTAAAAAGATACTGTACTTAAATTTTTTGTCGTAACCATTTTTTAAAATATCAGGAGTTACGTTTTTTTGTTTTGACATTAATTTTACCAAAAGTATTCTCCTTTATGATCTATTAATTTTCTAATACAAACAAATTCATCAAGAAAGTAATGTTCACTTATGTGTCCTTTTTCATTTAATTTAGTTACATCATTTTTAGTAAACCAAAGCACTTCTGTTGCACTTAAATTAAATTTTTCATTTATTTCAACTATATCTTTGATATATTTTTTGTAAGTGTAATCACAAGCAAAATATTGTATTAACTTCAAAAATATATTAGGTTGCGGCTTTTGATAATAATTCCAATTCTGTTGAAAACTTATGGCATCATTTATTGATAGTTTTGACCATCTCCAAGAAGGACGTAGATCATTTATTGGCCATGATTTATTCATACTAAAATATACTTCGTCAACTAAATCTAAATCTAGATCTATAATATTTGTAGCAACTGGTGCCCAAGTTAAATCTATACCTACATAACAATTTTTACTTTTTGCTTCTGCTATTTTGTTTTTAATAGTTTTATTACTGTACCAAGGACTTGGATATTCAAACAACACACGTTGGTTGTTTTCAATGTTTTCAAATGCGTTACATATCTTTATGTTAGTCTTTTCCAATAATTCTCCTATGAAATAATAATACTTTGGGGCAAGATAAATTTTATCACTACATCTGTTGATAAAACTTTCTAAAAAATTTATAGTACCGCCACCATAATTAAAATATTTAAATTTGTTAAAGTTTTGCAAATTTAACCTTTGTGAATTATTAATCCAATCTTGTATTTGATATCTAACTTCTACAAAATCAAGCGGATTGGATACCTCTTTTATTTTTAAATCATTAACATAATCTATTATCAATTTGTCTTTAGGTGCAAGACAACCTGTAAAAATGTATTTAAAATCCTCATAGATATTTTTAAAGTTTTTTTCTCTGTAAGGGTTTCCTCTGATATTTTCTTTTGGATTTTGAAAGTTGTTGTTTGCAATCAACCATCCTGCTTTTTTTAAAGGACTGGCATTTCCTAACACAATTAAGTTTAAATGTCCAATGCGTCCAAAATAAGCATTGTTTGGATATTGTTGCGGCTCATTCTGATGTTTTTTTTGGTCAACAATAAAATCTATATTTTTAAAGGCCTTAGTGAAATCACCTGAATTGATTTCAAACTTTTCTAATGTTGCATATGAATCTACGTCTGTGCTATCTGTTTTTGTAAAGATAATTTTTATTGTGTTTTCTGATTCGGATATATTATCTAAAACAATATCATTTACATTTTGGTATTTTTTATTATTGATATCTAAACTAATACTGGCTGTGCCAAAAGTTTTAAATTTAAAATAGAGTCTTTCAATGGGAAAATCCACATTAATCATAATACGCTTATTATAAAGGATTTAGTCTCGGAGAGCAATAATACCACAAGCCAAACGATCGCCTGCATTTCCTGTTTTTAAGGATTCTGCGTCTCCTCCTTTTCCAAGATCATCTCTGTCCGCATGTATTACCATACCTCTACCAACTACTGATCGATCTCCAACAAGATCAACACGTTTAGCAACTATTGTAAAATCTGCAATGCCATCTTCATTTGCAGTAACATTTTCAAGATCACCTACGTGGCCTTCTTCAAGATCACCATGGTCAACACCGTCTGGATTATAATGTCCACCCATTGAAGCACATCCGTCACTCATGTCACCAAACTCATGGATGTGAAATCCATGTTCGCCTGGTTTTAGACCTTGTATTCTGCCTTTGATCAAAGTAAGACTACCGGGTTTTTGCATCAAAAGTATGGTGCCTTTGACTTTGTCGCTTTGTTGTAATTCTACATATGCTTTGACATCAGTTGCTTGTTCAGATAGTGTCTTTATGCTTTCACAAGAACAACTTTCTGCTTTTGTTCTTGGGCAACTTTTATCCATGAATTCTCTATAATGCATAACAATATTTATTTAGACAACCATCTCCATTCTATAGGTTGGTTTTGTGTTATTTTTTGATGGTCACAGTTTAAATTTTCTTTGTAAACATCTTCAGTCCAGTTGAGTTTGTACTTGGCCAATCTGTAATGCATTTTTTTACCTATCACAAAACCCTGCTCTAAAAGATATCTCACTTCGTCTGTCATAATATCTGAGTCTTTTAGTTTATTATATAACTTTCTATGAACTTCGCAAATAGTCAGTTTTTTTTTGGCATTTGCTTTGTAAAGACCGTCGACGTGTTTTGAATTAGATATTGGATCCATTATTGATATTTAGCCACTGATTGTACAGTTGTTCTGAAGCCATGTTTTTGCCTTTGGCTTCTACTTGTATGTCAAAATTTTCACTAAAACTTAATGCCCAGTCATTTACTTTTTTGTTAGGAAGTAGATCAGAATGTGCTCTAAGTTTTTGTTTTTTACAGCCTCTGTCTAATAAATCTTTAATGTTGTGCATCTCTGTGTGTGTTTTATCTCCTAATCCTGCAACTGCAAGATGTTCATCTCTAGAATAAGAATAGTGCATACTGGGTCTTACACCACGCCAACTGTCAATAATTCTTTTTACCCTGTCATCTGTGGATTGTATGTATTCTTCATCTCTGATCCAGTGATGATGAATGTCTAATACAAGTGCTAGGTGTTTTTCCAACATCAATGATTTGTCTAGCCCATGTGACATCTCATCGTTTTCAATAGTGATCAAGTTCCTTGCTTCTTGTGACAATTTTGGCAGTGCTTTAATAATGCCATCCGGTCCTTGTTTGCCTGAGATGTGTACATTTATCTTGCAACCATCCTGCCATGACTTACCGAATCCCATCCAACGTGCCAAGTCAACATGATATTCAAATTCTAATATGCTTCTTTCAACAATGTCTGGAGTTGCACTTGCCAGCACACAAAATTGCCCTGGATGAAAACTTACTTTGACATTGTGTTTTCTAGATGCTTCTCCTACAGGTGCAAATATTTTTGCACAGTGATCTTGTACTTCTTTTCTCTGCCACCAATCAATCCAATTTTTTTCTGTGTAACCTTGTAACATCTCACTACCAAGCCTAACCATTCTACGTTCAGGTGCAAGTGTGCCAACACGTTCGATCATTCTTTTGGCCGCGGCCGCATTGTGATTCATTATGTCCCACTGTCGTTGTTCTGCTTCGTCTTTGTGTTCTCTCAACCAACGCATTGTTGTTGACCGGCCATTGAGGTCTCGATCTTTAGCATTCACTTTCATGCCACCAAATTCAGATGTGTCGTTGAGCCATTTACAGCAGAATCCAAAACGTCTAGTCATGCATTATTGTAACACACTATTTCCAGTTGTCAATGACAAATTGATCGCCACAGGTGAATGGTTTTGGTTCACCATGGAACACTGCTATTTTGGTATTTTCTTCTATTGTTGGCGGATGTTGGAAAACATGTTTTGCACCTTTTCTTATTTTTGTATCTTTACGCCCTAACATCTCCCATTTGTAACTTCTTATCCATTCGTCCGGCCAATGATTAATATCTTTACTACCTTGTCTCATAATCCAATCTTGATCTCCATGCATTCTGCCAATTGCTTGATTTGGGTTTTCATTAAATTTATTCCAAAGATAATTCATTGTGCCTGTTTCCCAACGCATTATACTTGAATTACTTTGTTTCCAATCAGACACTCTGCATCTGTTAAAGTCTCTTATAATCATAAATTTTTTAGGCTTGTAATTAAAAAGTTCATCGATATTTCTAAACACTATCACGTCTAGATCCAGATACAAAATTGTTCCTTGTATTCCTATGTCATCTTGAAACATAGACAACTTGCTCCACCAACCTTTGATATGTCCTCCTTTAGGAAATGGAATAATCTTTATATCCGCATCGAGACCTTTTGGATCTTCAGTAAAGCAATGAAATTCGTAAGGCACAGTGGTATGTCTTTTTATCATGTTTTTTAAAACATTTACATATTCACTAATATACTTGTTGCCCCATTTAACGCAAACTATGTGATTCATAACCTTTTTTCAATTCTTGTATTTGTAAATCTTTCCAATTGGGATCTGAAAGAGAATAATTGTATTCGGCTAAAATATTTTCAGATCCAACAATAGCAATTTTGTTGATATTTAAGCAATCAATCATTTTATCATATATGTCTAAAAATTTTGTTGTTCCAAATGATTTTTCTAAGTCTACCTGTCCTAGTTTAATATAGCCTAATGCTAATTTAGGATCATTCCAATCATAGTTGTTATCTTTTAACCATTTCTTGAATTTTTGTGTGTCCTCTTGTTTAAAATCATTTTTTTCAGTAATACTTTGTCCCCACTCTATGTCAAACTCTCCTGAGTATAATTGTTGATGGTTTATGCCGCCTTCACCAACTGCATCATCGTGATCTCTAAAAACTTCATATAAAGTTTTGCCAACTTGGCTCCAATGCAGATACACCCCACCTAATTCTCTGTCATATCTATTTTGTATAAAAAGATTATAATCATTTTTTTGTAAAGGCTTTCTCGGAGCATGTAAAAAAGTTGTAATTTGAGATGGCCTAATCCACTCCGGTTCAAACTTTGATTTACGATAAGCATTGACCCACCCTTCAATTTCATGGCATAGATTGTTCAATTGTCTTATAGCATATTTTGTATTATTGTCTGCAAGATAATAATATTTTGATAAGTTCCATGCCTGTCCTTGAAGATCTTCAAAATATCTATGCAATTCATTACAGGTTTCGTGTTTTAGTCTGCAACCAGGAGTTTTTGATTCATCACCATTTACTGCTTTTCCTATTGGCAACGTTTCTGATTGCATAAAATTATTTGGAACAAATGTTTTTTCGATATGATAACTTTCTAGGCCTGCATTCTGCCATGTGTGCGACAAATTGAATTTGTTAATTTGTTTCACAGCAAGATTTAATTCATTACATAAAAATTGTAAGTTTCTATGAGAGTCAGCGAAGCCCATGAAACAGTAATTTTTTTCGAGGATTAATTTTCTTTTTACAATATTTTTAAATTCTTGTAACCATCTACGGACAAAATCATTATCGTATAAATTGATAATGTACCTTAAATGTTCTTTTCCAGATAAAGTTACTTTAATTTGATCTTTTAAAAATTGCTCCATTGGCGCTGTGTTCTTTTACTTCAACAGATTCTAACCATATTCTGTCATTGTTAATAATTTTACTTACATGATTGTATATCAGTTCAGCAAATTTTTCACAGCCAACCGCAGGCACAATTCTTAAATCACAAAGATCTTTTGCATGTAGTTCTTTGAACTTATCTAGTTCGGGATCGTCTTCTGCAATACACAAAGTGTGATCAAACATTTCTTTTAGCCATTGTTTGACATTTTTAAGATTTCCAAAGTCTTGCACCCAATTTCTATCATCTAGTTCATGTGCACCAAATGTAAATTTTACAGCCAATGCGTAACCATGAACCCAACGACAGTGTGAATGATCTGCTCTCCATTGTCGGAAAGCACAACTTAATCCTTCGTTGTGATCGTATATTTTAGTCGAGTAGTATGCCATCTTTTTCTCCTTTGATGACAAGCAGAATATTTAAAGAGGGATGATTGTCTTGAAGTCCTCTACTGTTAGTGTACAGTTTTTGTAGTGTTGCTGTCAACATGTAAATTGTCCGTTAAATTTTTTAATTTGTCAGATAATTCATTGTGTATTCCAACTTCACTGTCTATGATTGTCTTAAGCAAATGCACTAAAATTTTAAATTCTTGTTTGCTGGCAACTGTGTCTGCATTGATTCCATGTTTTTCCATAGCGTTCAACACTGATTCAGTTGCGTCAACCAAACAAATTATGCTTTCTTTGTGTTTTGACTTCATGTAATAATTGTAGGTTTAGGCTGTGTTTTGATTTTACTAAACACATTACTATATTGATCTGCAAGTTTAGGATTTAATTCAGCCGCACTTAATATAAGATTTTTGTTCAATGTTATTTCTTTTTCTGGATTTGCCGTACTAAAAAAAGTTCCTAAAGCAACTCCTTGTGGCCCTTGCATTAATACAAGACCCTTCATAACTGAAATTGAATTTTCATCTGCTTTTTTAAATGTTGCCAGCACTTCTTCTCCTGTGGAAAATTTTAGTGCAATTACTTCATTTTCTTTTATATTTTCAAACATATTACTACTATAACAGTTATTTAGATTTTGTCAACTGTTTTTGCACAAACTTGGCCATACCTTCATAAGTTTCTGCAAAAACATTTTTATGTTTGCTCCATTCTTCGGGCATTTTCCAATCTGGCCGATTGACTATGATCCATCTACAATCACTGTGTTCAAACAGCCTGTCAAATTGATATATCCAATAACTTGGATCAACTGGTTTTTTAATATAGGTATAACCTTTTGTATTTCTATAAATGTTGTTGTCTTTCTTTTTATCTGATTCAGGTAAAGGATACAAATCAAAACCAAGCATAAAAACTGCTTTAGGTTTGAATGTTGTAGCAACCACACCAGCAAAAGGACCAGTGCCCCAATGAAATGCTTCATCTTGCCTTTTAGTTCCTTCATAAGGCAAATTAGGTAACGTTTTTACATTTGACCACATGGCAAATTCTTTGTGCCACTTGTCCCTTGTGTAGATTACTGTATTTTTGCCAACTGTGTTCACTGCTTCTTGACACATATGCCTATCTGCACAAACAAAGTAATCAAAATTATAATCTCTGAATTGTGCATTACAGCCAACAATTGTAGAGAACTTTTTTAAAGGTTGCAAATCAAATCCTAGTCTACTTTCACCGTTGCCTATAATAGAAACAAATTTAGTCATTGTGTACCATGCTCCATACTAATTTATATTTGTCCCAGGCTTTTTTTAAAGCAGGATATTTTTTTCTTAGTTGTATTGCATAAACTCCGTGCATTTCAATTTCATTTTGTGCAAGTTCAATATCTTCTGCTAATTTGGTCTGAGAAATTAATGGACCACGATCACCATTTCGGTATTGTTCGTAAACAGTTTCTCCACCATCCGGACTAATATAAATTTTGCCTTCTCTATATAAACGAGGCTTTTTCATTTTTTTCTTTTTAGGCATTAGTAGTAATTAGTATGATCACCTTTAGGATGTGATAATCTAACACCATTGTGTTTGGCAGGATCACTGTCACCGTCTAGTCTCGGAATAAGATGAATGTGTGGCCAAAATATACTTTGACCAGCGGACCTACCTAAATTTTGACCAATATTATAGCCTGTCCATGATCCGTCTATGATTCCATTTTGCCCGTAGATGTATGCTAATTTGTAAGTTTCACCTATGGTATATGCATCATTTTTTTTTGGAACAAAAAGCATATGACCTTGTGCCACAGGATATTTGTCCTTAAACATTGCACAAATTTTATTTTCATAAACAGGTGTGTCATTACCTAACCAAGTGCATTCTTCATATTTTCCTATTGGCTCAAAGGGTTTTTTGTAATTCAAACTTTAACTCCTAGTTGTCTGTAAACTTTTTGAACCTTTTTTGCTTGAAATTTACAATCTTCTAATGCATTGTGAAGTCCTTGTCTTTTTTCAGTTTCTCTTGGCACTAAACTAAACAGTGTTCTTGAATCTCTAATTTGCCAGTATGCCCATGGAAGAGGTTTGCCTAATTGTGCATATAGATTTTGTAGAATTGCATAATCAAATAAAGGACCTTGACACCAAAATACATCCACGCCAACCCCAAATTTGTTTATTTTTTGACAGGCATCTTCTATTGAAATTCTGTCTTTTTCTCCCAAGGCTTCTTCTGCTATTTCGGTTGGTTGTTTAGCCCACCAATCTAGTGTGTTCTGTTGTACGTTTCTACCCATTGCAGTTTGTGAATCCACATCGAGTCTAAAATACAAATCATTGTAAGGTTGCATCTGTGTTGTTGGATCAAATTTTACTCCACCTACAGTCAAAATTACAGCGTCAGGTGTTGTGCTTAATGTTTCTAAATCTATCATTGCATGAATCATTTTACCTCAATCATTCTTTTTATAGACAATCTTGCTTTGTCCATAATCTCTTTTGTTAATGTAACTTCTTCCGTTCCTTTTGTCAAACTATTATAGATACCTTGCAAAGTGATTTTTTTCATATAAGGACATAAATTACAAGGCTTAATCATTTCTACTTCTGGATTTTCTATAGCAACATTGTCACTCATAGAACATTCTGTCACCATTAAAACTTTTTTAGGTTTTTTGTCCCTGACATAATTGCTCATCTTTGATGTCGAACCTGTGTAGTCTGCCTCTGCTACCACATCTGGTGGACACTCTGGGTGTGCTAATACAACTATGCCAGGATAGTTTTTTCTGTATTCTCTTATTTCCTCGGGCGTGAATCTTTCATGCACTATACAAGTTCCTTTGTAAGAAATAATTTTGACTTTAGTTTGTGCGGCAGTATTCTGTGCTAGATATTCGTCTGGTAAAAATATTACTTTATCTACTCCTAAAGATTCTACTATTTCAACTGCATTAGAACTTGTACAACAAATGTCAGTTTCAGACTTTACATCTGCTGATGTGTTTACATATGATACCACAGGAACTCCAGGGTACTTTTCTTTTAAAAGTCTCACATCGTCTCCTGTTATTGATTCTGCAAGTGAACATCCTGCTGACATATCAGGTATTAAAACTTTTTTATCTGGATTTAATATCTTGGCTGTTTCTGCCATGAAGTGAACTCCGCACATGATTATAGTATCTGCTTTTGCTTTTTGTGATTCCTTTGCAAGTAATAATGAATCTCCTACTATATCAGCAACGCAATGATAAATTTCGGGTGTCATATAGTTGTGTGCTAATATGACTGCGTTCTTTTCCTTTTTCAGTCTGTTAATTTTATCAACTAGAGGCTCGTATATCGCCCACTCTACTTCTGGTATAAATTTTCTAACCTTTTCGTATAATTCTAACATTAAATTTTTTCTAGTTCTATTACACTGCTATCAACAGTTTTTTTACCTGCGTCTTCAAAGTTTACAGTCACCTTATTTTTTATTATAGATTGAACTTGACCTATTCCCCACTCAGGCGCTTTAGGATTTTTTACTCTATCTCCAGGTTCATAATCAAAGAAATATGTGTCCATTATTCATTTCCTTTACGTTTTTTTTGCCATTCATATGCAGAATTCCATCTTTCTTCCGTTGACTTAATAGGTCCTTCATACACTACGTCTCTGTTTGTTTTGCTTGGTCCTAACACTTCTATACCTTTATTGAACATTGCTATAACCACAAGAAACATTATTGCAACTATCCATTTACTCATGTTCACCTCCTGGGTCTTTAGGATCAAAATACATTTTGTAAGGATTACCTTTTTTATCTCTAGCAATCATGAACCCTCTTGTTCTGCCAGCAGAATGATATCCGTCAAATTTGTAATTGATATATTTCTTCTGTGAATTATGAAATTGTTTAAATGTCACATACATTGCAAATATAATTCCTAGATGACCAACTACTAGTCCGACCCAACCATAAAGCATTGTGGATATATTGAAAAAATACACAGTAAAAACCGTGCTCCATACAAAACTTAATACAACCAATATCTGTAATCTAACAGTCTTAGGCAATGCTCTTAAATCATTATGGTTATCGTCAAACAAAACCGTGGCACTATCTATTGCCCAATTCCTTAATTTGTTACACCATCCACAATCTCCTATATTCACCATACTGCTACCTAAAAAATTTTTTGCCCTTTTTTATTTTGTTCTAATGGATCATCAATTTCTTTTATATTAGAAACTTTGTAGTCTTTTGTAAATCTCTGTTCTATGTCAGTGCCTGTGTCACTGTAAACAAAAGTTTTAATTTTTCTTGTTTTAAGATCTAATTTAAATTCCCAACATTTTGTCATTTTAATAACCTTGCCAATCTTACATTTCCTTTTTTGTCTAAATACTTTCGTAGACGTTTAATTTTCCAATCCTCATATGGATATGGAGATGTAGGCAAATCAATATACAGTTTGCCCCATTTTATTTTGCTCCATGCTCTTTCGTGCAAATAATACAGAATTATTTTGGTTGCTACTTCAATACCAGCAATAGCACCGGCAAGGTCGAATCTACCAGTAATAAAATAACTGATAATAAATGTGTCAGTGGTTGCTAACACACGCCAGGTCAGTGTTTTGACCGCAGTTCTAGAACGCTTTGAAGTCATACTAAAATTATAACAGATATTGCTAAATTGTCAATTACTAGATAGATTGTTCTATACGGTTTGATGGGTGATTATTTTGAAGTTGTGGAACAATACCACTGTCAACAGCATTTTTCCATGCTTCAAACTCAGGTTTAGTAAGACAGTAAGACTCTCCGTCACTGTCTGGAAATGTTGTAACTAGATCTCTTACCACTTCTTTGCTACTCAGTTCACATTCAAATTTTGTTTTAAATGCTTCAGGATTCCATGCTGTTTTGCAGTCGATTCCTATGCACATTATGATCACTAAAAAATAATTCATCAGAAATATTTACATTAGGTTTTCTAAGAATTATGTGACTATTTTTTATTTTTTTTACTAAAAGTTCTAACTTTTGTTTCTAGTCTAATAAGATCATTGTCCAACATACGGATTCTGTCTATCAATTTAATCAGTGTTGCTGATGTACTACTCAACTTTGGTGTTATCTCTGTTGTGATAAACTTCCAAAGGAAGTAAATGAAGTAAGCAAGAAAGAAAACAGCAACAGTTGGAAAACCGTAGTCCTGTATAATGCTTGTAACGGTCATAGTCTTTGTTGCAATGTCCATTAGTCTTTCCTCGCATCAGTTTTGCCGTCTGCTCTAGCAATCCTGTCAGTGTCTATTGGTATGCCCAGTTGTTCAGATACCTGTTGATCTATTTTTATTATATCATTGTTCATTGTTTTTACTCTATTATCTAGTTGTCCAATTACAGTTTCTATGAACTTAATTGAATTTACAATGCCATTTAATATATATTTTATAATGAACAGTATGAACACACCCATACCAACTGTGGCCGCTATTGGTAATCCAAGTTCTGCAACTAATTTAAAAAACTGTGTCATTATATGTGTATTTAACTCTTAATTGTGAACACTTTGATATGTTCTGTTTTTCCTTTAACTTTTATTGTGCCAAGTGGTTTAAACTTGAATCCTTTGCATTTTTTCTTAGTTTTTTCACCTATAACTAAAGTATGGCCTAGTTCTTTGGAACTGCTTTCAAGTCTTGATGCTAGATTTACATCATCGCCTATCACAGAATAATCGAAACGTTGATCACTGCCCATGTTGCCAACAAGTGCTTGTCCTGTGTTGATTCCTATGCCAATGTTTATTGGCGGAAGTTTCTCTTTTTTTAATTCTCTGTTTAATTTTTTTAATTCTTTTTGCATTTGTAGTGCGGTTCGAACAGCCAATTTCTCATGGCCCGGTGTGTTCAACGGTGCATTCCAAAATGCCATTATGCAATCTCCCATAAATTTGTCTACTGTGCCTCCGTTTTTGATTATGATATTAGTCATTCGGGTCAAAAACCTATTAATCAGTTTTGTAAGTCCTTGTGGGTTGCCTTTGTATTTTTCGCTGATTGGAGTAAAGCCACGTATGTCTGAAAACATAAATGTCATTGTTTTTGTTTCTCCGCCCAACTTTAATAGGCTGGGATCTTTCTGTAAGCGTTTGACCATTCTTGGATCTAGATAATGTTCAAACTGTTTCTTGATCTGTTGCCTTAATCTAAACTGTTTGGCAAAACTATTGAATACCAAATGCCCCCAAACAATGGTAACAAACAGCACTGGAAATGATGCATCTAGCATTATGTAAGATGTGTTGTATGCTATCAAACTACACGTTATAATGGTGGCTACAAGCGTCATATAAGTCAGCACAGTGGTGGTAATACCCAACTTGGGTATTATGTATATCAGCAAAAATCCAAAGACAAAAACTGCTACTATTTCTATCAAATTGGTATTACCATTTCTGATCAGTTGTGTGTCTGTGAGATCTGTTTCTATGGCCTGAGCACTAATTTGTGTGTCGGTCATAACTCCTAAAGGTGTGTCTTTGAGATAACTTAATCCTGCGGCGTTCAATCCAACAACAACAATTTTGTTTTGTAGATCAATTTTATTTTTTATAATATCAGTTACACTGTATTTGTTTATAGTGCTCGTGTCTGCAAAATTTATATTGAACATTGCATTAGCATTTGTTTTAATTTTTTTATTTTTACTAGTGAGTATTTCTTTGATGCCATTTTTATCTGCAACAATTTTGTATTTGGTATTTTGATTGTATACTCTTATTGTGTCTAAAATTTGATTGGGTATTGTGCCTATGTCAGTGTTCACAAACAAAGGAATCTGTCTTATGGTTCCATCTATATTAGGAATCATTATGTTTACACCGGCGCCATTGGCAAACCTTAACAGTTCGGGTATGTTTGTTACAACACCTTTAAAACTGTATAAAAATTTATCCGGCTCACCTTGTTTTACAACAGGAACTTTGGCCACTTGTCCGTCTGTGGCAGAGTCTTTGACACTGTACATCATGACAGTATTGGTACCAGCCAGTTTTTGTGCAAAGTTTTCATCCTTGCCTAATCTGTCTCTTTCAGCAAAAATTATATTGTATTGAATAACTTTGGCACCGTATTGATATATTCTGTTGTGTAAATTAGCAATTAAATTTCTTGGCCATGGCCATTGTCCATATTTTTTTAGATCCTGTTCCGTGATTTCTACTATAACAACAGAGTTTGTAGTGACATCTCTTGGAGATATTTTTTGATAGTAATCAAAAGTTTTTAGTCTTAATGTTTCCACAGGACTAACGTCAAACAATCTGCCTGCAAACAACAAGATTGCAAGAATCACAACCATTACACTGCTAGTTAAAATTTTCATGTTAGTTCTTTTAGTCCTTCAAGTATGCCAATAGACACACCAAAGAATAGCATAAGACCTAACAAGATAACAGGACTTAATAACCACAGGTACCAATAGTATCTAAAAATATTTTGTCCTCGTGCTAGTCTGATCTTTCGATGGTCCATGAACCAATGCACTATTTTTTTGATAAACCCTTTTACGTGTTGGTTTACAAATTTATTTAAAAGCCAACGAACCACCCTCATGACTATTAGAATGGGTGAACTTAATACATCAAATACAATTAAAAATACATCAACACTTAAATCTACTATGTTGTCTGCTGTGCAGGCCTTACGCCATCTTTGTTTTATTGTAAGTTTTTTTGTTTCGTTCATCCGCCACCTCCAAATGATGTCCAGTTCCATGGATCTTCAAAACGTTCTAATTCAGATTTGTGAGGAGTAGCCATACATCTTATAATAAGTCCTATAAAAATTCCAATCAAAAAAAACGTCAGCATTATCTCTCCTGCAGTGCTTGTCCTATTCCATTGTGGAAAGGTGTTGTAATGTAGCTCAGTACTGTTCTTTCACCTGTTAATATAAAAACTAACACATGAATGCCCGGAACAAGAGTATAAGTTATATCTCCACTTTCAAATACCTCT
>Ga0209336_10001004_pt1 | contig 13804 bp, 16 predicted proteins | sample LinPmetageLP32_FD_184042 | JGI IMG/M metagenome (GOLD analysis project Ga0209336, IMG submission 184042) | Marine viral communities from the Pacific Ocean - LP-32 (SPAdes) (version 2) | ecosystem: Environmental > Aquatic > Marine > Oceanic | place: Pacific Ocean | collected 2009-08-23 | reverse complement strand
CTAATACTCCACCAAATTTATTTCCACCTACAGCTCCTCTTAAAACATCTGCCATTTGAGTATCAAACGTTGCTGCTCTTTCAGCTGCTTGTGGTGGTAAACCATCTTCTTTTATATATTTTTCTAACATAGTATTATACAAAGCATCTGTTTTATCATTTCTCATACCAGCAATTTCTAATTGAGTATCTCTATTTAATTGACTTTCACCTGCTTTAAATTCTTGACCTGCTTTTCTTTCACCTCTTAAAAAATCTCTTTCACCCATCTTTTCACCCATTCTAAATTGAGCTGCTTGATAATCTTTAAAAGGTTCTCTAGCAGAAGTTGCTGCTGTTTGAAGTATGTTTCCTTGTGGTGTTCTTGATAATAAATCTAAACCAAAACTAGTTAAGAAACCCGCACCTGTTCCGGGAGCAAAGTTTCCCATAGCGTAAGGATTAGTTCCTTGACTGTATTGTTTTCTTGGTTGATCTAGTCCTGATGTAATACCAGTTCCTGTTGATCCACCCATTCTAAACATTGGTCTTTTTAAAGTTCTATTCATTAATTTCCACCTGGACTAAAATTAAAGTTTACTTTTCCAGGATTACTTAATCCACCATAGATACCTGCAAGTGTTGTACCAACACCTAATGCAGTTTGTAATGGTGTAGGGTTAGGTGTGTTTGTTGAAACTGTTTGACCAGGATAACCACCCATAATTCCTGTTACTTGTGCAGCGTATCTATCTAATTGTTCTTGTGGTTGAAATGCTGCTTGTCTTGTAGCTTCTCTAGTTGCATCTAGTTCGGCTTGTGATTGCACCTGGTTAATCGCGCCCAATTGACCTAAACGTGAAATATCTGTTCCTTGCATTCCTTGTAAACCTTGTCCAAATTGCGCTTGTTGACCAGCTAATCCAGATTGGAATGATCCTAAACCTTGGGTTGCTCCTGCAATACCTTGTTGTGCTTGACCTAAGTTAAATCTGTTTTGAATGTCTTGTTGTCTTGCAGCTTGTCCTTGTCCAAAACCTTGTTGCAAGAGACCAGCTTGTAATAAAGCTCTTTCTCTCGCTGCCCCTGTGCCAAACTCAGCGAGTTGCACTCCCGCTCGACCACTGCCGAGCGCACCCAATTTTGCTTGTTGATCTCGTATCTGCTGTTGTTGTATTTGTGAGTTACGATCAAATTCTGCTAATGAGGCATCAATCACTTGTGATTGATATGGTGACATAAATTGAGATACGTCTTGTTGAAATGCTTGTGCACCTGTTCCAACTCCACCAAAAGTTGATGCAGCTGTTCCTAATTGTCCAAGAGACATGGCTCCTAATCCACTAGCAACTTGTGATTGCGACTGTGCTTGATTTAAAAATGGTTGATAACTTCCTACACCTTGTGTAGCTAAATTTTGTGCTTGTGTTTGTAACGCATCTTGACCCGCTACTTGTGGTGCAAGTCCGGCTAAACTTTGTTTTCTAACATCAAAAGCTTGTGCAGCTTTCTGTCTTGCTGCAAATAAACCTGCGTCTTCTCCGGCTAATTGTGAAATACTTCCTAGTCCACCTGTTACAACAGGTACACCTTGTTGTGCTAATACATTTTCCGCTAGATTAGTTCCTAATTTTTCTACAAAAGGTGCTGGTCTTGAAATTTGCGTGCTTGTTACCATTATATAACTTCCTCTAATCTTTGTGATGTTTGAAACATTTCTCTAGCGCCTTCCAATCCTTGCGATTCTTCTGATACTTCACCTCCGGATTCTAGGTTTTTCATCATGTTATACATGACTTCTGCTCCTTTGTCTACATCTCCCTCACCTGCATTTCTTACAGCGTCAGCAGTAAATACAAATTCATTCTTTGATAATCTTGCAGGTACATCGTCTGCTTTTTCCATTCTACCTAATGGTACAAATCCACCTTCTTGTCTTAAATCCATTTCTTGACCGTCCATGTCTAATAAAGGCATAGTCTTTTTAGCTACTGGTTCTTCTGATCCTTCTGCATAATTTAATCTCATTATACCACCATTTGCTGCTAGTCTTGGGTTAGGTTTATACTTACCACTTAAATAATATTCTACTGGAAAAGGTAAATCTGCTCCTAGATTTAATTCTTCGTCACTATCTTCCTCTTTTGGTGTCATGAAATATGATGCTATTGTTGGTATAGCTATTTTACCCATACCTGTTAAAGCTCCTTCTGTTCCTACAAGTCCAAGACTTTGTGCTATTTTTCCAAGACCACTTAATCCAAAACCTCCCGGGTTAGCACCATCCATTCCAGGTTGAGCACCTATTGCAAATTTAAATGGATTAAAACTTCCTTTACCAAAAAAAGATTTTAAACCACCTCCTGCTCCACCACCCATAAGTGCTTGACCACCAAAGTACATTAAAGCAGCTTTACCTATTGGTGACTTAGCAACTTTCTTAACACCACGTGTAATTTTTTTAACTAACTTACCAAGACCATACATTTGTCTTGCTGATTCAAGGTCCATGATTCCACCCTCATAAGGCATGCCACCTTCTGCAAGTGCTGCTCTACCACCATCGGCCATTAATCTAAAGTTAGGTACGAATGGTTCTTCCGGTTCTTGATCTTCTGTATTATCTCCCACACCTTGATTTTGATTAAACATATTTCCAACCATAATAGGATCATCACGTCCAGGTGGAATAATGTCTCTTCCATAAGCATCTGTACCTCCAGAAGTTCTACCTTCCATGTATTTACCATACAAATCATCTAATTCAGTTAGGTTATAATTTTGTAAATTTCCTTTAAGAACTTTATCGTAAAAAAATTTTCTATTTCTATTATTTAATCTATCTATAAAAGTTTCATTGCCCTTTTTACCTGTAGCTGTTTTTGTAAAGATATCTTTATTTTCATCTTTTACTCTTCTTGGGTCTTTAGGATCAAGATCAACTTGTAAATTTACTTTATCTCCGGGGAACAAATCTTCTACATTAGAATCATATCTCTCTGATGGTCTTTCAACTGGTCTGTCTTTAAAATTTGTAATATTTCCAGTAGTTCCTCCAGGTCCTTCATACCTAGACATCATTCCTTTTTCTCTATTAGTAGATGAAGAAGTTGGTTTATTACTAGGTCCAAATCTATCCGGATCATCTCTTGGTCCTCTTTTTGCTCCAGAGTCTTTTCTTGACTCAGAATAACCTCCTTTAAAATTACCACCTAAAAATAAACCTATACGTCCGCCGTTTGCTAATAATTGTTTTGCTTGTTGTGCTCTAGTTATTGCCATTATACTATTCTATTTTGTTTTTCCAAATAAATCAAGACTTGGCATTACGACATTTACATCTTGAGCCATGTCCTCTGCCTTATAACCTTTAGCTTCCCAGTCTTTTTTTTCCTTAAAAAGCTCTCCAGTTTCTTTGTGTCTATATGTTGTTTCTACTTTTGCTGGTTTTAATACTTCCATTATACTGTTACTTCTTTCTTAATATTTAGATAGCTTATAGCTACGTCAAATGAATCAGTGGTGCTGGATAATACTGTAAAAGCATCACCTCCCTCTACCACCAAAGGTTGGGTTAATAATTCTGTCGTAACATTAGCAGTTAGTGCTGCTGATTTAATAGCTGTAATACTGTTGTTTGTAACAGTCACAGTAGGTGTGGCTGCAGATGTAACTAAAATAGATTTAATAACATATGTTTCACTTACTAAAGGATTGCCAGATCCAAAAGGAGTTAACGCAGCTCCACTTGTACTATTATCTACACCTACAAATTTAAATTGATTTGCCATTAATTTATAAAGAAGTTAAATGCTTCTACTTCATCCTTTAAATCTTCTTGATATGTTGTATTTAATTTTTCCACAATAGCGTCTAAATCTCTAACTTGAGATTCTGCTACTTGTAAAGTATATTCTGATTCTGGTCTAGTAATTACTTGTACTATTTTTGCCATTATCTTCTTCCGTCTGGTTGTGTATCTAATCTAAACGTTCCTAGTTTCCAACTTTGAGATGTAGAAGTGTTTTCTATTTTTAAAGCAATTGCTCTAGCTCTAGCACGTGTATCTACTTTGGTAGTAGAAGATGTAATATCAAAAGGACCTAAAGAAGAACCTGCTTGACTATCATTAGGATAGTTTCTTAATTCTAGTGTAATTCTAGTAGTACCTGTTTGAGCAATAAAGTCAGGTATAAATCTTCTAATCTTCATTAAAAATTCACCATCTCCTTTGAAAGTTGCAACTCCTGTTTGTTGTCCAGTTGATGAACGAGCTTGTGTAATATCAAAATCTCCTGATTCAATGTTTGCAGTAATAGCTGAAATCACACCATTTTTTATTTGATCAGTTCCTGTTTCGTGTTCAAAATATACTGAGGTTCCATCTGTGTTACCTACAACATCAAATGATGTATCTGTTCCTGCATCATATTCTAATGCATGAGGTAAACCAAACACAGCAGAATCTTCCCACATAGTTCTAGCTAATGTTCCATTAGTCCAAACCGGTCTTTGTGGAGAAGAGTCAAAATAATTATAAGAAACTACTCTGTTAACAACTGAAGATGAAGACGTTGGATAAAACCACATAACTTCACCAAAAAGATTATTTAGTCCAGCTGACACCATTTGATTACCAGAATCTAAATTTATATCATCGTAAACATGATCTTCTACTAAACAAGGTAAAGATTCTAATCTACCTGCATATCTAAAGAAACCATTCTCTGACATCCAATACGCAGCACCATCAACTTCTACACATGCATTCTGTCCAACCAATCCACAGTTAGTCCCAACTTGTGCAAACGCAAACGTAAATGGTTGACCTACAAAACGTTGTGTAAATAACGCTGTGTCAGTCCAAACATAAATTGCGTCACGACCTCTAATTGCTCCCATGATCTGTGATCCGTCGGCCAGTCTTTGTGTGCCGGCTGTATTAGTTGCTTTAGGTACATAAGTGTTTATATCTTCTTGGTCCGAGAATCTAATAAACATATTATCTTGTGTGCTTGGTGATCCAATAGTTGTTTCTGTTCCAAAAAATACTAAGTGTCTATCCGGTGTTGACACTAACATGTGACGTGATGCAGTTGGTGCACCCGATATAATAGTTGCTCTTGAGTTTGTAGCATCTGCTGCTGCAGAGTCCCATTGAAAAACTTCTCCATCATGAATTAAACATATAGCTTTGTCACCAAAGTTATCTAATGACCACATACCAGGCTCAAGAACTAAGTCACCAGAAGCAGCCTCGCCCCATGCAACATAATTACTTGTATCTGTTATTGTAGCACCATTACTGTGTGAAGCTGCAGTTGTATTTCTAACACCTCTTGTAACACCTGTTAAAGTATTACTTGATATACCTGTGTAAGATATTTCTTCTGTCCCTATTAAAATAAAGTTTGTTCCTGTACTTGGAAATGATCCTACATCCGCTAATACAATTGTTGTTGTTGAAGAGTTTATAGCACCATTTAAAGTTGTAGTAAGTGGCCCTACTTGCTCTCCTCCCCACGTGCCTAATCCATAACCAAAACCTTTTGCTTGTACAGCAGGACCAACACTATAATAATGTTGTACCCTTATACCACCTGATTCTGTTGCACCACTCCCTGATTCATTAGAAGGCATTGTAATAGTAATTGTTGTACTGTTTGGTACAGAAGTAACCATAAATTTTTTATTATTAAAATCAGAGGCTGTATAGTTTGAGTTTGTTATTGTAGAAAAATTATCTAATAAAACAATATCATCTTCTTGAATATTATGATCTGTAGAAAAAGTTATTGTGACCGTAGGCGAGCCATTAGTAGTTGAAAAAGCATTGCTTAATGTTGTAGTAGATTTGATAGGATGTATGTCATAAAATACACCACCAGAAAATGCGTATAAAATTCTGTTAGTTCCTATAATAGAATATTTTCTACCTAAACTATTTATAAAATGATGAAGACCTCTACCAGCTCCTGTTAATTTATCTGCTCCTAGTTGTCTCCAACCTCCTATTTTTTCAGGTGATCCATATCTAAATCTAACATTATCACAGTCTACCCATTGACCTTCTGCTCCGGTAGGTGTGATTTGTTTATTAATACCTGGTTGAAAACCTATTTTCTGCAACATAAAAATCCTATAATATTTAGGCAGGAGACGATGTATGGTGGAATCTCCTGCCAAAATATTATTCTACTACATTATTTAGTAAATTTAAAGCCTTTAAACCATTGAGGTAAGCCTAAATGTAGACGTTCGTCAAACATATTTTCTTTAGCTCCAGATGTTTTTATATCATTATAATGTAAGAAAACTTGAACACACTCATCACCTTTAAATTTTTTTCTCCAATGTTCTAATTCACATCCTCTGTAGACTAACATATCACCTGGTCTTAAATCTACTTTAACACCTTTCATACCTTCTTTACCAGAAGGTTCTAAATAGATTGGCCAGTTATCACCACCTAGATTCATAGTAGTTGATATCTCACAACTAAACCTATCTTTATGTCTTTTTAACTCATGGCCTTTTTTATAGACTCTAGCATAAGTGTAGGCAGGGTATAATTTTAAATTAGTTGTTTTTTCCATAATGGGTTGGCATTTTAACATTAAAGTTTCCGCAGCAATATCTGAATAATTACTATAAGATCCTGGAACTTGTAATGTTTCATTTTCATAATATCCAAGGAGTCTTTCAAAAGGAGACATATATCTTGCTTTTATACAAGTATCATATACTTGATTTTTCATTACAAAATAATTAGCTAAAAAAGAAGCTAGTTCTTTTGAAATTGCTTTACGTATAATTATATATTTATCTTTTTTAAAACTCATTTAATTACCTGATTTACATCTAAAATTATATTACCTGATATACTTACTCTAGTTTTATTAGAAGTATAAAAAGGATACACTTGATGTCCTCTATTAGCTGTAAAAAATAACATAGTGCCTTCATCTTCTGGGTTTAAATGATAGTCATGGGTGCAAATTCTACCTGAAGAATTTGTATAAAATAACTGAAATGTATTTGGATAAGCACAATTAGCATGATCAACAAAAGGTAATTTTTTTTCTTTATCATAACGAGCAGGTATTTTCATCCAAATTACAAAAGAAAAAAGACCTGAGTGAGTATGAAAAGGATTAAACTCATGTTTCTTTTGAAAATTTACCCAAAGACTTTCCATTTTAAAAGCACAATTATCATTTAAAATTTTAGGAATTAACCACGTGCCACAGATAGGTTGATCCATATATTCTTCAATAGTAGGTAATACTTCTTTTTCAAAAAACCAATTGTTTTTATCTTCAAGAAAAAAAGAACTATTTATTTGACCAACTAATTCTTTATTCCAATTTTGTTTTTTATTTTTAATATAACTGTTTAATCTATCTAAAGTTTCTTTAGAAAGTTTTCTTTGTACTACACCTGGATCATTAAAATTTACTATAGTCATTAATTTATTTTATGTTATCTATTATTGAATTTTCAACAGCTTGTATATTCCAATGTATAAACCTAAAAGGTTCTTTTCCATAGTCTACCGCAAACTCGTGTTCTAAGTATCCTGGAAATATAACTAAAGTTCCTGGTTCAGGTTTCATATGAAACTGTTCGTGACCTGCCCATACACCGTTGATGTCTGGTTTCATTTTTAATTTTGTAGATCTTGCACCAGTTTTTGGTTCGTGAAATACAGGATAAGAAGTTTTATCACTGCATTTTAAAAAATAAAATCCTGATACGTGTTGGTTCCAATGTATGTGCGCAGAGTGATGACCACCACCTTTTTTAGCAAATTCTTGTACCCACATTTCATTAAATACAAGAGTGTATTTATTCATATCGTAACCTTGTTGATCTAAATATTCCCAAGACTGTTGACCAACATATTTTTTAAAATCTAAAAAATTATTATCTGTAACTAAAGAAGGTGTGTGGTAAGATCTTCCAAAGTCTCCATTTTTTTTTATATGTTCTTTAGCTTCTTTAGTGGCTTTAGCTTTTTTTATATGTTTGTTAGATGCTTTATTTAAAGAACTTAAAAACTCTGTTTTAAGTTCAGTCCAAATTGGTGTCCAAAAAAAATTACTTTTATTCATTATTTAAATGGGTTTCCTAAATTCCATACTACTAAACTGTACCTTGATCCTTTCGTTATTGGTTTAACTCTATGCCATACAAATGAAGGAAATACAACAATAGATCCTTTTGGTAATATTTGTTTTGCTTTCATTACATGTTTAGACTCGTCTCTCATAGGTGGATCATAATTTCTAGCATCAAATTCCAACTCTCCACCCTCATACTCAGAACCATCTGATAACTGACAAGTCATAGATAGTTTTCTAACTTTACCATGATGAGGTGTATTAGGTTTGTTGTATGGACTTCTCCAAGAGTCACAATGCCAATCATAATGTTGGTTTAATTTATACTTAGTAAATTGTGCTTCTTCTGTTCTTTCCCATTGAAAATTCCACCCTGCTTGTTTATTTGCTAGATGCACGTAAGGTAAAATTTCGTTGTATATCCAAGTCTCATCTAACCAAACTATGTCAGAGTTCCTAGTATTTTTTAAATTTCTTACTTCTTTTTTATTTAATTTTTTATCCATAAAGTCTCCTGTTGTCGCTATAGCTTCTTCTTTTTGTAAACCGTATTGAATAACATCATCACAAAACTTAATAGGTAAAGCACTTTTAAAATACCAATAATAATTAAATAAATTCATAAGTTATAGTTTGTACATAATTTAAATCATGTGTTTGATTGTTTTGTAAATGATACATACAAGTTGAAGGAAACATTATAAATTTATTATCCGTAAGATCTATATCCCAAGATCTTCCTTTACCTCTATTATCATCGTAATATATTCTTACACTACATTCTTCTGTTTTTAATCCATACAACATTGTAAAATCTGGTGAGTTAAGTAAATCTACAGGATTTACATTTATAATAGGTTGTGAGGTTTGTCCTGGTTTATAAGCATCTACCCAAGTATCTTTACTTCCAATTGATAATTTATGTTTTACTTTTATGTGGTCCTGTATATAGGTCCTTAACATATCCCATTCTCTACTAAATTTAAATTTAGAATTAGATAACTCTGCTTTTACACCATCTAATATTAAAGAACCTCTTTGTATCTCAAAGTTTTCTGGCATTGAAACATCGCCATAATATATAGGTATTTCTGTTAAAACTATTTTATGCATAATCTTTCTGATCCATACATTAATTAATATACAGAGTATTAATAAAAAGTCAACTATGCTAAATTATCGACTGCAATCCAACCTGTAGAATTATTAGCTTGATAAGCTGATTCATTCCATTGGTATTCCCAGTGATGTGTATTTGCGCTATTTTGATTTTCTTGTTCTGTTGTTAAATCTGGTTTTTCTAAAGGTGGTATCCATCCAAGAGTTACTCTTGTCCAAGATGGGTAAGGTTTTGGTGGTATAAAAACATTATTACTTGAGTCCCAAATAAAACCTATCCCTGCGTAATTTCCTCTAAATGCTTTTGAGTCGTCACCAGATTTATGTTTATTTCCATATGTGTTATAAGAAGTTTTAATCCAAAGATGTGCAGGCCAATTATGACATTTTTCTAAAAACGCTTGTCCTACTGATTCAGTTTCTACTCCTTCTTCATTTTGACAATCTGAGTCATTTAAAACATTTATACCTAAAACTATATTTTCTTCTGATATTTTTGCAAAGTGTGCCATAATTATTCCTGGAACCTATACCTTATTACAACGACTCCTGAACCACCAGCGCCACCTTGATTTTCTCTATCTGTTTGTGGATTACCTGTATGAGGTCCTGGAGGATTACAAGTTGCACCCACGGGTGAACCACCTCCGCCACCAAGATTAGTGCCACCTGAAGTTGCTAGAACTACATTTCCAGCACCTGGACCTGTAGTAGTTCCTGAGTTTCCTCCACCACCTGGACCACCAAGTCCTTTATTTCCATTATTTTGAATTGTTCCTTGTTGTCTCATTCCGCCAGCACCGCCACCACCTCTTGTAACAGATGATCCTGTAATACTAGAAGCTGTGCCGTTTCCACCATTTCCACCTACCATATTAGGAATAGGTACGCTAGAAGGTATTTGCACTCCTGCACCTTGTGCGCCACCACCGCCACCGGCACCATTATCATTAGCGTTTCCGCCACCGTTTCCACCGCCATTAGTTCCTTGAGCTGGACTTGTAGGAGGTACATTTCCACTTCTACCTGCAGTAGTAGTTCTACCACCACCGCCACCTGATCCACCACACATAGGGTTTCCTCCACCCCCTGCTGAAGTTATTGTTGAAAAAACTGAATTTGTACCTGAACCTTGAGGAGATGTAGTTGGTGGATTAACTGCGTTAATAAACCAAGGTGCACCTCCAGCGCCAACTGTAACTGGTACAGGTGATTCAACTGGTAAAGAAGCACAAGATGTTTTTGCTATTGGGCTATTAGTCCATGGACCAGATACAGGCACTTCATGAGATTCTCTATAACCTCCAGCACCTCCACCTCCGGACATTGGACCTGCTCCACCGCCGCCACCGGCTAAAACCATGTAATCAACTTTTGCTAAATCTCCGCTTCCAGCTGAAACACAAAAGGTTCCATCGCCAGTAAAAACGTGTACTTTAAAATTAGTATCTACTGTTGTTACAGTTCCACCAGTTGCTGCAATGTATGCATCTGGTTTTCCTCCGGAACCAAATCCTAAAACTTGATAACCAAAAGATTTACCTCTAGATTGTTTTTTTTTAGAACCTTTTCCAGTTATTATAAATGGATTTTCTACATCTTTCATAATTTTTATCCTTATGCGTCGTTAGCTGCATCAGTAGTAAAGAATAATTTAACACCTAGTAATTTTGCATCTGCTGTTAAGTTATCTGCTGACACATCTCTAAAAATTTGAAAGAAAACATACTCATCTGTGCTAGGTGAACCTGCAATAGTTATTGCTCCACTTTCTGCAGTTACTGCTAAATCGTTTGCTGTACCACTCATAGCTTTTCCTGCGGGTCCTACATCTGAACCAAAAGCTGTATTTAAATCTCCATTATCTGCTAATGCAACAGCCTGCATTGCAAACGCTACATCACCTGTATTTGTTGTATTTGCTGTAAAGAAAGCTTGAAAAGTTACTGTACCTTCATTCCATGATTTAGGAAAAGCAACAGCAAATTGTGCAAACTCATCTGAGTCTTTATCAAAATCTAATGTTTTAAGTTCTGGACCATTACTTAATTCTGTTTGTACAACTTCTGCACCATTTGTAGTATTTGGATACATTGCTGAAGCAGGAACCCAAATAGTTTCTTTGCCGGCAATTTTAATTGCACCTGTAGCATCAGCACCATCTACTGCTTTAGCAACTCCAGTTCCATTAGGAGCTATAGTTATATCTCCATTAGCTGCGTCTGTAATTGTAATCGTACCTGAGTTAGTACCTGAATTAGTATCTAAAATTAAATCGTGTGCTCCGCTAGAAGTTATAGTTGCATTTGCGGCACCTGTTCCAAAAACTGTTTCTCCAGTTCCTTTTGGTTTGATAGCTATGTCAATGTTTGAATCACCACCTGTTGCAGATAGTGCAGGATCATTTCCTGTAGCAGCATTTGCTATTGTAAATTCGTTAACTGCTGAACCTGTAGCTGTTAAAAGTGCAAGTTCATTTCCGTTCGTATCTAAAATTGAAGTTCCAATTTTAGGTGAAGTTAAAGTTTTATTAGTTAAAGTTTGTGTTCCTGTAAGTGTAACATCACCAAAACTTAAACTATAGATATCTGGGTTAGTACCATCATCTGCTGTAGCAAATACAAGTTGATCACCTTTATCTGTAGCAGAAAAGGTAAATGTATCTCCAGAACCAGAAGCATATTTAAATTGTACTGTGTGTGATCCTGATGTTGAATTTCTTAAAAAATAAAAGTTTTGAACATCTAAAGGAATTGTAACAATTTGATTTCCAGAAATAGTTCCTGTAAACTCAATCATTCTATGAGACATGACTGCTCCAGTTGATCCATCAGAAACTGAAAGAGCTGTAGTTTGTGCACCACCTGCTATAGATTGTGCAGAATAACCACCTGAAATTTGTTCAATGATACTTAAATTAGTATTGGTTTTTGTACCCCACGTACCAGCATTTTCTCCAGTTGCTTGAAGTTCTATACCTAGAGGTGTGTATGTTGATGCCATAAATTTTTATCTCCTATGCCTATACATTACTATAGCTTGTATTTGATCCTGTTGCAACACTTGTATAGCTTGTATTTGATCCAGTGTCAATATTTGCATAAGCCTGTATTCCAATAATCCCTGCAGTAGATGTAAGCTGATCTAACACTAATCCTTGTACTACATCTGGAGGTGTAATAGACCCTACAGCAGATGTAGAAGATTGACCTGTTAAAGGAACTCCTATTTCAGTTGTTAAAGATCCTATTGCGGATGTTGCAGATACACCTGTTACATCAACTAATTCAATAGAAGTAATTGTAATTTCTCCTAAAGTTGATGTTGATAATACACCTGTAATGGCACTTGGACCAAACTCTAGACCAGGAGTTCCTAAACTTGATGTCGCTGAAACATTTGCTATTGGCTCAGTGCTTACACCAAAAGCTAAACCTAAAATTCCTTCGTCTGTTGTAGCTACTTGTCCAGAAACAGAAACTGTTGGACTAATTATAAAACTAACGCTACCAACACTTGTTGTAGCTTCTTGACCAGATAATTCATATGCAAATTCTAAAGTAAGAGATCCAACACTTGAAGTTACTTCTCTACCAACTAAATTAAGAACTTGATTTGGAGATTCACCCCAAGAATTATCTCCCCATTCGTCTCTACCCCAACCAACTAATGTTCCAGTGTAAGACATTGTTGGTGTTGCAAATTCCGATTGAACACCTGTAACAGGGACTCCAATCTCTGCATCAACCACTACACTTCCAATATTAGAAGTTAAAGAGTGATTGGAACCAATCATTTCTAATAGATATGCAACTTCTGTAGTAATTGAACCTGTGGAAGAAGTTAATTCAAAACCTGAAACAGAAATAGTTTCATCTCTTCCTTCACCCCAATCAGCATCATTCCAAGCTAATCTTCCCCAACCTGTTTCGTTAAATTCTTCAGAGTTACCTAAAGATGTAGTAGCGGTTACACCTGTTAATCCTACAACTACAGTATTAGATTGCCATGTGTTTCGATTCCATGCAACTGAGGGGCTATCTCCACCCCAAATTGATGTTTCCGACATAAGGATTTCCTCCTTACGCTATACGAATGATTGCGTTACTTGCGTCTGCTGTTGGAAATTGAATTGTAAAAGTTCCAGAAGAAACTGTTTTGTCACCACCGAAAGCAATAACTGCTACTGCTTTGTCTGATTGTGAATCATTATAAATTAAAGCACCATTGGCTGTAAAAGAAGCAGAAGTATAACTTACATCTGCAAAATCACAAACTGCAGTTGATCCAGATAAAGCTGGAGTTGTGCTTGTTAGAGTTGCTCCACCTGCAGAGTATGCAGATCCAGATGTGTTAGATATTTCGTTTGATGTACCGTAAGCTGTAGTACCAGCACCTAAAGATGCAGAACTTGTAAATAAAGCTATTTTAAAAGTGTTTCCACTTGATGCTGTGAAGTTATGTGTTCCAACTAAAATCTCTTGCTTAAAGCTGTTACAAATTGCCGATGATATTGCCATAATATTTTATCTCCTATGGGTTTGCTGATTTAACTGGTATTCGAATAGCGCCATCTGTGTAGTC
>Ga0209336_10000998_pt1 | contig 13857 bp, 22 predicted proteins | sample LinPmetageLP32_FD_184042 | JGI IMG/M metagenome (GOLD analysis project Ga0209336, IMG submission 184042) | Marine viral communities from the Pacific Ocean - LP-32 (SPAdes) (version 2) | ecosystem: Environmental > Aquatic > Marine > Oceanic | place: Pacific Ocean | collected 2009-08-23 | reverse complement strand
TGATGATAAGTCGGTAGCGACAGAACGCAGACTTGTTTTTTTGATGATAAGTCGGTAGCGACAGAACGCAGACTATTTCCTCAAATAATTGTCACGAAAGTTACGAACTTCATCTAATGAGTTTTTTAGTAAATTTATCTTCCCAACACGAGATTTGTGGTGGATCTTAGACCATTCTCTTATTGATGTGTCATAGATGACCAGAGACTCAACAATACTTTTAGCATCTTTGCCACATTTATCCAGTATGTGCCGGAGAATATTGTCTAATGTCTGTTTTGACTGGGCAGAAGTCTCGGTGATACTGTTCCCGCTTTTACCGGTTACTTTTTCCATCGAAGATGTAGCAATACGAGGGGTTGCTCCACTCGCTGTTGCTAAAGCGTATATCCATTCAGCAACCTGATGCTGATCGCTGTCAATGATGTCCTTATAATAGTATTGATCATAGACAGTAGTATCTGAATACTTAACTACAGATTTAAAGGTTGATGTATAAACGACCTCGGCTGGTCTATTACTATCTGTCTTAAATTTTACACTCTTATTATTCATAATCTTCTGCCTCTGTAAATCTTCCATTGTGCGGCGAAAAATCAAAGATCACCTGACCAGTCGTTCCAAGAATATCGTGATAACGGGACTTAACAACCCTTATAACCGAAGGTTTTCTGTCTCCCTCTGTTAATCTGTGAACAACAATCCCAACGTCGCATTTGCCGTACCAATGTCTGCTATCTTCAATATCGTAAAGAGTAGGAACGCGAAGTGATCCGTCTTGGTTCGGGCTTATTTTTGTTGGATGACTGACGACCATCACATGAACACCAAAGCGTTTAGCAAAGCGTTTAAATTTCTTAATTGCATCCCCAACATATTCAGTCGAAGATTGATTAAACTCACGCTTATGATCCACTTCATTCCAAGGGTCTATCACAATCATGTCTACATCATGTTGAACGACACATGCTGACATTCTTTCTATAACAGCGTCTATATCATTCGGCTCATCGTCATCCTTGACAATGAAAACCATATTTTCATCGATCCAATCGACAACCTTTGTCATTTCTTGAGGCGATACGTTTGAACAGTCTTGTCCACTTGGCTTTCTGAGATACCACGTAGCTAAATTCCTTTTATGATCAGTCTGTGGTGGCTGTTCTAAAGATGCAAAAGCAATCTTTATTTTGTACCTTTCAATCAAACGACAACACAGATCGTTGACGAAGGTAGACTTCCCCATTGAGGGGATGCCTGTTACGACAGAAAAGTCACCCATTCTAATTCCAAGGTGCTGGTCTAAATTTCCCATTCCCGATCTCATCACCTCAGCCGAAGGTATAGGGGGAAGTTCGGACAGCTTAAAAACTCCACTCACAGGATACCATTTAGCCTTTTCTAGAATAACCCCTAGAGCTTTAGATCCATACATAGAGAGAGCCTCGTTAGCATCTTTACACTTCTCTGACTGGTCAGATTTGGTTCGTGGGTAATCCACCCACCGGCAACGGGCTTTGCCTAGCCTGATTGCGAGGTCTTCTGCCAGAACTCTTCCAGAATGATCCCCATCTGTTGCAATAATAATTTCTTTAACATTGTGTAGAAGTGAGGAAGCATTATTTAAGTATTCAAATGCCGTTGAGCTTCTCTCATCATCCACAGAGATAGGCTTCATATTTGCCCCATTCGGAACACTGACACATCTCTTGTAGCCGTGAGAGATAAACGAAAGAGCGTCCAATTCCCCTTCAACAATTATGAGAGGGTAATCATCAAGCGATTGATCGCGGAGGCAATCAACATTGAATAAGTGCTTCCCTCGCTCTAGCTCTTCTCCAACCCACCACATTCCACCCTTTGACTTGGCGACAGAACGTACCTTCCAGCAAGTGGTTTTGCCTTCTGTTGTGAACGGCAAAGCTAGAAATTCAGATCCACCAGTTTTTTTGATCGATCTTAGGTCTAGGTGTCCCAATCTTCCTGTTGGAATACCTCGTTTTAAAAGCTGTTCCTCCAGCTCCTGAGTAATTTTCTGAAGGTTTTTTCCAAAGTCCTTCACATCTGTGACAACTTGCATATATTCCACCGTCGTTATTTAAAATTATTGATAAGTTCTCTCGTTTCTTCGGCCCACAAGTCGGGCAGTGTGTTCTATGCCAAACCCCAAGACCTTTGAAACGTCGAATAGAAATTCTGTTTTCATTTAAAAAATCAGACTGTAGCTTGTTCATTTTTAATTCTGTAAATGAGATAGTCTCTACCCTTGGGTGTGAGCTTATAAAGAACTTTTAATCTTCCTGTTGAAACGCAAAACTCATTGTGTGTTTTAAGCATCTCCTTTTTTATTGCTAAATTAGAAAGAGTATCTCCAAGATTTCCTACCGAATTTTTAATACATCTTGAAACATCTTTTGCTGAAATTCTCCGTGGATCTACATCGCGATATCCTTTCGATGCAAGAGCAACTCCAATTAATGCTTTCCACTGTTGTCTCGACAGCAATTCTAAATCTTCTATACATTCCATTTTAATACCTCATTTGATTGGTCATTTTTTCTTATAAAATTTATGCCCGCCAACTTCTCCGAGTAGCGTGACATCTGTAAGCCAATATGGCTCTACACTGTGGTTGTGATAGAAGAGAGCTTCATCTCCAATCACTTCAATGTACTGCCCCTCGCTCAACATAAAGCGAGAAAGTTCTATTGATCTGTTAAATGCTGTAAGGTCTTTTGGTCGGTCGCTCAAACCGTCACAGAACCAGCTAAACGAACAACTGCCGCCGCCCGATTGAGTAACAACACCACACACAGTGTTGGGGTAGTGCTTAGAATTAACTCGATTTAACGTTGTCTCTGCAACCGCCACTTGTGCAGATATTGGTTCACCACGGCTTTCGTGGTAAAGATTTAAGGCGAGACAAACCAATGCTGTTTCCATAATCATTTAATTAAATCCATTAAATTTTGGGATGATAACTTTCTCTTCTTCAACCGTAATGAAATCTAAGAAGCTTCCGCTCGTTACAAACGTCGTTCCCATTTTTACATATTCAGGTGATGTCTGATTTCTCTCACAGTTCTTTTTGTAGTTCTTACAAGCGAGAAAGAAATCATCCCAAGTTACCTCTCCGTTCCTAACCCTCGGTTCTATTTTCTTATAAACAGCAGTTATACCATATCCTGTCTTACGACGAGGATAATTTGACGTGAACTGTTCACGGAAAAACTCAGGCACAACGTTAGTATTAGTTTTATTAGTTTTATTAATCTTCTTTCTATTTGTCCCGCTCCTGTCCCGCTCCTGTCCCGCTTCTGTCCCACTTGCACTCTCTGGAACTTGGTAAGTATCGTAATTCATTACATAAATTAAATTTTTACCTGTCCCGCTTTTTAAACAAATATTTTCATTTATTTTCAACTTTTCTAAATATCTATCCACTGATTGTCTGGTCCAATTCCAATTTTTAGCCAGCTCTCTGACTGAGCAATAGAAGGAACCTCTCTCCACAGTTCGGATCGTACCGACAACGTCAGTATCGTATTCAGCATAGGCGGCTCTCTCGATGATCCAGACCCACGCTTCACGCTTAGAAAATGGTTTTGTTGTGTTGAAGAGGGGATGGTCCATCCACCCCCTCGACATGAGATAATACCCCTTCATCAGTGTAACTTTCGGAACTCTGATTTTGAGATATTTAAATCCAGAGATTTCATTTCATTAATTATAACTTGTAAATCACACTCATTAAACCATCCCTGAGATGTCATTTCCTTCAACATTTTTATAGGATGTGCGTCAGGGTTGCTCTGAACAGCATTAATAAAAAACCGACTAGCGGTTGAAAAAGCCTGTATCATTTTAGTGTCCTTGCTCGATTGGTCGTTTTTTTTATTTTTTATTATTTTTATGTTTTGCATCTCCAATTACCACTCGCGTCCTGAACTCTGGGTGGTGATTGTTGTGAAGCTGACCAATTACTAGCTGTGTTTCCGAAGGATGAAGCTGATAAGAAACCTACTCCTCCACCGTGATTTTTAAAGGGCAGCGATTGTAAACCGACAGATCGCTCCCTTATTTGTAATTTTCTTCCAGTTTCAGTCATGTGAACCTCCTTTAATAATGACTTTCGCTTTTCAACTATTTGAATGGCTAAGTTCACTTTAGAAACTGGAGAATCTCATGTCAATAATTATTTAACATTTTTCTTCAGAAAAACTACTCACATGATTTAATACCTGTCTTTGGATCAATATAACATGCATCAATCCCGACTTCTGCGTCAGGTGTTGACGCATTAGAAGTAGTATTTTCTTCAATTTTATTGAGAATTCCAAATCTTTTCCCACTCGCCCTGAAGGTTGTCATACCCTTTGCTCCGTTTTTCCACCCCAGAAAGTATAGGTTTTTAAACTCATCGTAGGTTACTTGATCTCCAACGTTACAAGTCTTTGAACAAGCACTATCAACATACTCTTGAGCGGCACATAGCACAGCGACATGATCCTCAGCCGAAATTTCATCAGCCGTCTGACCTTTAATGCCTTTTGAATACGCATAGTCTTCAACCCTTACGATCTGATCTCCGTCAAAAGTTCTAAGTGTTCTATCATAATAGTGTGAAAAAGGTGGCTCAATGCCAGAGCTGACATTGTCGGCCAATAATGATATGGTTCCTGTTGGAGCGATTGAAGTTAAATGAGAGTTTCTCATTCCGTTTTGCCTGATCATTTCTTTCACCTGATCTGGAAGCCTCTTAATAAATTTACCTTCAAGGTATTTGTCCTGATCATAAAGAGGGAACGAACCTTTTTCTTTAGCTAACTTTGAAGATGTTACATAAGCCTCATCTCTTAGAACTCGTAAAACATTCCTTTGAAAGTCTAAAAAGTTTTTTGAACCGTATGCAAAGCCAAGCATCTCTCCAGCGTTTGCCAATCCTGTTACACCCAGCCCCATGCGTCTTTTGTTTTTTGCTTCCACTTCTTGCTGGTGTAAGGGGTATGTTGTGTTGTCTATCACATTATCCATCGCTCGAACAACAACAGCAATGTCTGTAATAAACTGATCAAAATTAAACGTCTTATCGCCAAACGCATCGTGAGGTAGTTTTGTATCAACATACTTGACGAGATTGAAAGACCCCAGCAAACAAGCTGAATATGGAGCGAGTGGCTGTTCGCCACAAGGATTCGTAGCTTCTATTTCCTCACAATAATACAAATTGTTTTCTTGATTGATCCGATCAATAAAAATAATTCCCGGTTCTGCCCAGTCAAAAGTGTTTCTCATGATAGCTTCCCAAATCTCATTGGGATCAACTGTCTGGTATACTTTTCCCTCAAACTTTAAATCAAAAGGTTTATTATTTTCCAAGCAGTCCATAAACTCGTCTGTTACCGCCACACTGACATTAAACCCAGTTAAAGCATTTTCGTTGGTCTTTGCATTAATAAATTCAAAAATGTCGGGGTGAGAAACAGGGAAGACTGCCATCTGTGCGCCACGCCTGTGACCTGACGAGGCAATGGTTTGACATACTGCATCAAAAATTTTCATGAATGATATCGGGCCACTTGCCTTTGACTCCAGAGATTTGATCCAATCTCCATGCGGTCTGATATGACCAAAGTTGTATCCTATACCGCCACCTCGTCTCATCGTTTCAGCGGCTTCCTTAGCTGCATCCATTATAGAGTCCATCGAGTCTTCAATTTTTCTAGAGACAAAACAATTATAAGCCGTCACGTTTCGAGGAGAGCCGATAGCCGTTTGAATTCTGCCCGCTGGTAAGAACCTCATATTAATGAGAGCATCCGTTAAAGATCGATAATGAATGTCACCATCCGATAATGTCCTCGCTATCCTCTCTATTTTTTGTGAAAAGCTCTCGCCCTTCATTCGATACTTCATCTCATCAATGTCTATTGAGATTGGTGTTGTTGGTCCGACGGCTTGGGCTGAATTACTTATGTTCATCTTCTCTCCTAATATCTTTTCTTGGTCTACGAAACCAGTCACGCCATTCGACAAGAGCAAGTTTAGTTTTGCCCTCGCCACGAATTGCTCTCATGGCAAACCTTCTAACGAAATAGGGATCTAACTGAGCGAGATGACAAACATCTTCAAAATCAGTATCTCCCTTTTTAAACCAGTCTCTGGCTTCATCTCTAATCTGGACTCTTTTCCATTCAGGCCAAGAGGGATGTATGCTCTTGATCCCGATGTTTGAAGCATCTAATAAAGCTTGAAGAACGACGGCTCTCCATAACTTTATCTCATCTTCTGTATAATTTCCAGTCTTTAATTGCATTGATTGCATCATTTTTTGACCTTACTACCTCAACATAACCTCCCTGTTTTATTATCTCTTTGTGTATCCGGCGTTGATTGTCGGACAGTTTTCCATTCACGAGCTTGACTTCAATCCCGTAATAAACACCGTTGTGCAGTAACTGAATATCGGGCCACCCAGACACCAGACCCATTCTTTTCAGTATAGCACCCCTGACCCTACCTCCGCCACCAGCAGGGAAGGTGGTCATCAAAACATTTCTCTTTATTTTTTCTTTTAATGCATGGTAAATCTCGATGTGTAACTGAGTTTCTGTTACTTTATTTTTTGGCCGTACCAAAATTTTTTTAATGTTTTCAGTCATGTTCATGTTCTGTTCTGGTTTACATCAAACATTTTTTGACGTAAGAGGGTAATATAAAGAAACATAAACTATAAAGGAGCCACAATATATGGCACAAAAATCTCACAAGAAACTGTCTGTAACGAGTAATAATGTTGAGATGAATGCCTTTCGAAGTCGAATCAAAGATCTCATCGAAACGTCTGGAAATTCTCAAAGGGCTACAGCGATGTCTATCGAACGCGATCCTCGGAGCTTCGGACACTATTGCACAGGCCCGACTATCCCCGACATTGATACGCTCGTCAGTCTGAGTAAGCATTTCAAAGTTACGACTGACTATCTCCTTGGTCTTATGTCTGTTGGAAAAAACTTTTCTGACTATATTCATTTAGACAAAAATGTGTATGTAGAAGTTCCTCTGTATCAATTTAACAGTGGTTTAAAAGAAAGAATGAAGCCGTTTGACACGACTCAAACAAATGTAACCGATCCTGAAAAATTTATGTGGGTACAGCTAGATAATAAAAGCTATGAACCATCATTTCAATTCAAGTGTTACATAGGCGTTGACCAAACATTTCAAGAAGTTGATGAAGGTTGGTATATGTTTAATAGCCTTGGAACTCCAGAAATTTCAGACGGGACTCGCTCATTGAGATACATGACCCGTAAACCATTTTCTAAAACGGTTCTCCTTCAACGAAGCCGTGACTCTGAAGCTATAGAAGAAGTTCCAGCAGAAAATGTAACTGTAATTGGCAAATTGGTAAGTTCCTGTCACAATTTGTCATAAAATGTCATAAACTGACTTGACTATAACATATTCTTTCTTTATTGATAGAGTATGTCAAAACTTATAAATTTAGATAAATATCCTGTTCCGTTCCAGAACTTTATAAAGAACGACGAATACGAAGGCGGAGAATTTACAGATCTCTCCGCCACAGGATTGTTACAGCCACCTAGAATTCGTAAGTTAAAATTCAAACATAATTCTGAAATTGTCGAAGACGCAAAACGAAGAGTGGCCGCCGTGTTTGGAACGGCTGTCCACACGGTGATGGAAAAGCACTGCCCTAAAAATTGGATACTTGAAAAAAGGTTTTATACGACTGTAAGAGATAAAGTTATCTCCGGTCAAATTGACGCTCTAGAGCCATTAAATGACCAGTCATACGTCAAGATTTGGGATTGGAAGGTTATTCCGAGCTTTAAAGCCATGTCAGGAATGAAAGATTACGAGACTCAAGGAAACATATACGCTTACCTTGTTCGTAAAAATGGATACATTCCTGTGAGCTTTGTTATCGGAGCTTTAGTTAAGGACTGGTCTCAAGCTGGCGCAGATAGAAATCCTAATTATCCACAGCTCCCAATTCAAACTTATGAATATGAAATTTGGGAAGAAGAAAGAATTCAAAAATATTTAGAAGAACGTGTTGAGTTGCATTACTCGGACGGTCTTCCGAAGTGTACGAATGAAGATATGTGGACCTCTGATGAAAAGTGGGAAGCGAAGAAAAAAGGCCACACCAGAGCAACAAAGGTCTTTGATACTGAAAGAGACGCTCAAATTTGGATTGCTGAGGGCGATCATAAAAACACAAGAAATACAACGATTGACGATTGGGATGTCACGAAGAGACACAGTGTACGCAGAAGATGCGAGAGTGATTGGTGTGGCGTTGCCCGATTTTGTGATCAGTTTGCAGAATATCAACTAGAAAAGGAGTTCTCTAATGGGGGGCATTGAAAACAGGATGGTCTATTCCTCGACAAATTTAGACAAATTATTCACGGCTTTCTCACAAGCTCAAGGCGAGTTTGCTGGGGTGGCCTTAAACAAAAAGGGACACTATGGAAAGTATGCCGATCTTGTTTCTATTTATAACTCTACTCGTCCTTCACTTTCAAAACATAAGTTAGGAGTGATGCAGACGGTGGGTGAGGGTAAAATAACTACCGTTCTTAGCCATGCATCTGGACAACATATGGTGTTCGAAACCACTTTCCCTCACAAGGCAAACACAGGTTTGGCTAGTGGTGGTCTGTGGACACTGATGAGACGGTACTCTTTATGTGCAGTTCTTAACATCGCTGGAGATGAGGACGCAGAGAGTGTCAGTAACGCGGTTGACTTTGAGCCTGACCAAAATTTTGAAACAAATGTTAAGATGCAAAAGATGATAAGTGATGCTGAAGCTTGTAAAACCGTGAAAGAGTTTTTGGCCTTTTTCACCGCCAACGAATTTGAATACAATAAAATTAAAAAGTCAAACCATGAAGGGTTTGAAAAACTAAAAACTACCCTTCAAACAATTAAAACCAACCTAAACAAAGGAGTCTCTAAATGAGCAATTCAATTAATATCGTAGGTAATTTAGTAAAAGACCCAGAATTAAAATCACATAGTTCTGGTGAGTTTCTAGCTTTCACCCTAGCCCAAAATACTAAAATAAGGGGCGAGGATCACACAAATTATTGGGATACAATTTATTTCTCCAATGGAGCTAAGTCTCTTGCGTCGATTATGAAAAAGGGTATGCGAATTACCGTTCTCAACGGCGTGGTTAACGTAATCAAAGCTGAAAGCAACGGTAAGCAATACACTAATGTTAACGTAAAAGCTGGTGATGTTGTTCTTCCGCCCAAGGATACATCTTCTGGAGATCAGGCTTCTGATAATTCTGGTCTAGATGCCGAAATTCCGTTCTAAAAAGCACTTAAAATTTGTGGGGAGTTTTTCATGTCTTGTATGTGAGGCTCCCCCACAAAGTGACGCTCATCACATTACTTATTCTGAGCAATCAGGAATGGGACTAAAAGTAGGGGATCAAAACACTGTTCCTCTTTGTCGAAAATGCCACACCGAACTTCATGTTTCAGGAATGAGTGAAGAGCTTTGGTGGTCACTCAACGGAATAGATCCAATCGAACACGCGGAGAGAATTTACAAAGATGGTCAGGAAAATACCACGACGAGCATATGAAGAAGTTACCTTCTTGGAAGCTCAAGTTGTTTCGTACCGAATGGACGAGAGGGATGGGGGTATGTGGAAGTTGACGTTTTATGTTGACGACACAGAAGATGCTCAATGGCTCTTTAACTGTTATCCCAGAACAACCGTAGCAATGGGAATAAAAGCTCTCGACTATGACAATCCTGACCAGTCAAACGTCGTGACCGAAGGTGAGAGAACTTTAAAAAGAGCGGCGATGCTCTGCCGAAATATGAAGTTTCAAAAATGGTTGGAAAGTGTCACAGGCGAGGATGGAACCTACCGATGGGGAGTTGGTCAAGATGAACAGGAATGTGTCAAAGCATTGCATTGGACTTTAGATATTAAGTCGCGATCTGAGCTAAAAACCGATCACAGCAAAATAGTGATGTTCAATCAATTAGTAGATGAGTTTCAGTCGTGGATGAAATCTCAGTAAATGTAAGCTTTGAGTCAAATAAGGTGAGTCAAATTATGAGTACAGAAAGTCAAGAAGTAACACTAACTCCGAAAGAGCTTGCAACAAGGTGGAAAGTGTCAGAGCGGACGGTGAGAAGAGGTATAGAAAAAAAGACCTTGCCACACTTTAAAATTTTAGGAAGTATCCGGATTCCCTTAAATTTTATTGAACAATATGAGAAAGGAGAGATAAAATGGGACGATTATATACGCGAGGAACAAAGTCAAATCACCTCTATTTCAAAGACAAAAACAAGAGCGATCGCTCTACTTTCACGACAGATGTAAATGCGGCGAAAAGGTTCAGAGCAAACCTTGAGCAAGAAGAAGAATTTGATACTATCAGTACGGTTCAAGATGCACTGTATGTCTGGGAAGAAAAGATGCACAAAGAGCATCGTTTTACGAAACAACATAAATCAATTGTAAGAAAAATTAATTCTTTTTTTGGTGATTTCGAGCCGACAGAAATTCCTCGAATAGCTCTAACAAAATACAAAGACATGAGAGTGTCGAGAGACGGAGTTCAACCTCAAACGGCTGAGAAAGAGCTTTCGACCTTGATGGGGGCTATTAATGTTTGTGAGAAACTTGGACATTCAAAATCTAAAGCAAATTTTACTGTTCAAAAATCAAAACAGAAAACACGGGATCGCTACCTCACGACTGATGAAATGAGAGCAATCATGAATTCAAAGAATTGCAAAATGTATTCTGGATTTAAAATGTGTTTGCAGTTGGCTTTAAAAACCTGTGCAAGAAAGACCGCCATCAGAGAATTGAAATTTAGTCAAATTGATTTCGATACGAACATTTTAGATTATGACAGTGACACTAATCAAGTAAACAGAAAGCCAAGAGCTAAAATTTTGCTCAAAGGAAAATTAAGAGACGAACTCTTTGAACTCCAGAGTATAAATCAATCCGGCTATGTTTGTGAGGTTGACGGCAAACGTATGACCAATCATTTCTTAGACGCTCGGTGGCGAGAGGTTCGGGAAGAGGTTGGTCTCAACAAAAACACAAACAAGGAAGACGCTGTTTTTCACAGCTTGCGCCACACAGGAGCAGTCCACATGGCGAGGGCTAAATTTCCCCTTTTATCGATCTCTAACTACCTTGGTCATACGAACATTAGAATCACTCAAAAAGTGTATGCTAAGTACCATCCTGAGTTCATGACAGAAGAAGCCGATTTCATGGATAATCTATATGATTAGTAAAACTTAAAAAAAAGACCACCTTTTTTTCTCGTAAGCCATTGTTTTTAAAGGACTTTGGTGGTAGCGGAGGGGACACCACTTATTGTTTAAAAACAATGACTTACAACGAATTTGGGTGGTCTTTTTTGACAGATTAGGACAAATTAGGACAAATTAGGACACCATTCACGGAAGATACAAACCCATCATAGTCCAAGGATGTTCTTGGCCTATAAGATACGCGAATAAAATGGCGAGGATTGTGCCGATATTAACGAGGTCAGATCGAGACACCAAACTTCATTAGCCCCATATCGACGAGTACTTCTTCAAGGCTGTCAGTTTCAGAGCAGACAATTACAAAGGGATGCTTACTACTCTCAGTAAAAAAATGACCCCATTTCTTTCTGTGAGTGTCACATATGTCATAAGAGACGACTTCTTCGGGTGGATAGTTTGCACTGGTTGTCCACTCGCCGTCTATGAAAAAGCTGACCCATAGAAAAACTTTAATCATGCACAGCTCTCAAACTGTTTACATATTCTTTCTGCCCGACCTTTAACTTGATGAAACCATTTTGAGTCACGAGCCTCGATTGACATTTGTTTATAATCTTGAGCAAGAACGGCCTTCTTTAAATTTTTAAACCCAGATAATCTTCGAAAACCAAGATTGAACATCATGTTAGCCAACCCAATTTGAGCGGGTTCTTTTAATTGATCAAAGTTAACGTAAAGAACTTTTATTTCCCTCAAAACTGTATCAAGGTCGTCAGCAAACCAATGTTCAGCCCTCTCTTTAGTTATTTTAGTTCCAACATCCATATTGTACTCTGGTTCACTCTTGCGGATCATATGTCCACACCCAGCCGTCTTTAAAGGTGGGTCAGCCGTATCTAGGTAGATTTCATAAACAACACCTTCATCACGGTGAAGATCGCTAGTTAGTTTTGCTATATCCATTACTTCCTCCCAACGGCGAAATAAGCGATCACCAGACCACTCAAGGCTAAATACTGTGTCATTAGTATAGACTCAGCCGCCGCCATTCTCTGAGGGTCTACGAGCGTTATAAGTGTGGTCAGCATCATCATGCCTAGGGCCGACCAACACATCCATCGTCGGTTTTTCTGATAGCTCTCTTTATCAGGTAACATGTTCATTTCTTCTTGTGTCATTTAGCAACCCCCCGTGTTTTCTCAAATGTTCTTAATGATCCGATTCCGAGTAATGCTCCAAGAATTGGAAATAATTCTGTGGTGTTCAGTGACGGCAAATCTGGAATTGGATATCCAGCCGCAGCAAAACCAAACGTCATAAATGGTTGGAGGACAAAAGAATAAAAGAGAGCCAAGCTACATGACCAACCAATTGACGGTCTCCAGCCGCCTTGCCAAAAGCTTCCAGACTTTGCGTCGGCGAGATTTATTGCTAGTTGCCCTTTTGCTAATTCTTGGGCGTGGTTATCAGCCATTGTGCTTAACTCAAAAGCCAGCTTTGCCTTTTGATCCTTGTCTTCGATAACCTTGTCCAACAACCCTGTTACTGGACCAATCAGGCTATTTATTATGCTCATCTTTTTTACCCCCTAAATATTTTGGGACTGAGTCTTGATCTAACTTTTTGAACCAAGATAGTATCAATTCCAGCCGCTCCTTTAAGGTCATGCGGCTCTCTTGATTTGGTTGATTACACCGCTTACAGTTTTGGCAACTCGGTTCCTTTGACTAATCAAAACTTTGAGGCGTTTTTGCTTCTCCAAACCTGACTGGTCAGACGAGCGAACAAGCCGTATCCGTTCATTAATTTTTCGTAGGTTTTCATTAATGGCTAAAAGACGTTTTCTTTGCGATAATTTGGCTCTATTATCTTCAATTAACTCGACGGCTTTTTCGACTTCACCAGACTTTTTATACCGATTAACTGTTGCATAAATACGATCAACTTCACTTTTTAATTCATAAAAGTCATTTATGTGACGATTTGATGGATCAACTTCGGGCTTCACAAACCGACCGAACCCAAGTGCTTCTGTGACCTTTCCAGCCAAGTTGTCCCCGAATACACCCGTTGGTCTCTCAGGTATTGCTCCCGTCTCTGCGAGAACAACATCCATCGCCGTGAGAGTATATGACCCTAGTGTGCCAAGATATCCCTCAATAACTTGCCCAATTTGGTTAGGCGATAAGGTTTCTTGAGACAGCTCTGACATTTTTTGACTTACTGCTGGCGTGGTTGGGCCTGTACGAGCGGAAGGATTGTACCTCAATTGAGCCGCAGAATCGAGCTGACGACCCGTGAAGAAATCATAATTAGCGGCGACTTCAATGAGTGGTCTTGCCGCCTGTGGTATAGGGTTAAACGAGAATGTATTTAAGAACGTGTGAGCAACTCCGCTACTAACAATGTCTCCGTCTTTCTGACGAATACTGTCTAGGATTAGCTCTGGCAATGTCGTGAATATAGCTCCAACCTCAAAAGCCCGTGGGATAAGAATTGTCTTGTTTCCAAGCACATCTCCAAGACCAATCTGATCTGGATAAATAATATGAT
>Ga0209336_10000997_pt1 | contig 13857 bp, 16 predicted proteins | sample LinPmetageLP32_FD_184042 | JGI IMG/M metagenome (GOLD analysis project Ga0209336, IMG submission 184042) | Marine viral communities from the Pacific Ocean - LP-32 (SPAdes) (version 2) | ecosystem: Environmental > Aquatic > Marine > Oceanic | place: Pacific Ocean | collected 2009-08-23 | reverse complement strand
TGGCTGATAATAACTTTTTTGTCGTCTGTTAATACAGCAAACGGTTTACTTGCCGCAAGAATATAATCAGGTCTGTACTCATCGGGCATAGCAAGAGCAAAATGTGTTAACTTACTTTTAGGGATAAGATAAGTCATCTTTTCTAAATGACGAATACCTGCCTCGCAAAAATGTATTTTGTTATACTTGTTAGTGTATTCTTTGCATATCTCTAGGGCATGGCGTACAGTCCAAACGTAATTATCGCTACTGTCGCCTACCCATCGAGTACACGGATGATTATGATAGCCACCCTTGAGAGGCGTACCTTTCTTAGTAAGTGGCATCATGTCGGGTGTAGCACCGTGTCTAATCACGGCACTACCTAACATTTGAAGCATCTCAACAGTCATTTTAGGCAGGTGTTTATTGCAGTAATCTCTTGCCGCTAATTCAGGGTTCTCATTTAGTACAAATATATTCATTCTTCTTCGCTCCTTGCTGAGTAACTTTTGCCGCATACTCTACAACTTTGTTCGCCTATAACTCTAGGACAGCCCGACTCTTTGCATGACATTTTATTGTATCTCATGGTACTCCGACTCCGACTTTACTTTTAAGGTTGTAGTAGTATGATTCACAAACGTGAAAGGGAGGTTGCCCCCCCAATCACTTTATGTTTATAGGTAATCTCCTACTAGAGACTCCCATGCCTTTGCTTTCATTCTTGAGCCTGTACCCATGATTGCCGACTCGACTCTCTTAGCGTTAGACTTCTCACCTTTGCGGTCAAATGTCCATTCGTGGTCTATGTAGTAAGTTGCCGTATTGAAGGCGGCGAAGGCACTAGAACCGTTGCCGTTGTGGTTGTTGGTAGGATGTGCTTCAACCTCTAGTAATCTGTCTAGTGTGTTGTTGCCTCTTGTGGTCAATCCTAGAGGGTTAGCCGCTTCGACCAACTCTTCATTTTGTTTTATCCCAAAAGTATCTAAGTAAAAAGATACTCTATCTTCTTGAGTCATCTCAATGTTAACTAATTCTTGAGCGTCTAAGACGAATTGTTGGTTGAGCATATCCACTACCTTTAGTGCCTCGACTAATTCCGCAACTCTCTCTTCTTGCTTTGCTGAATGGCGTATTACTAATTTCTTAGGGTCAATACCTGCTCTCTTGATACCTGCCATTAGATGACTGAATTGGTTAGAACATCCGATAATTACGTTGCTAGGAATTACTCTAATTCCACCGCTACCGTCGTGTGTATTTGTAAGGTAAATGTATTGGTCTACATCATCCCATCCTGTTATAGTAAATCCTTCGGGTAGTTTGAAAGATGCGAATAATTTCTCTCCTTCGCCAATCATACCTATCTTATCCCAATCAATTTCACCGCGTTGTACTAATTCATTAGCAATACCTAATAGTCTATCATTTTGCATTGGTACATATGTACGGCCTACTACGCCTAAAGTCATGTCGTTATCTTGTCTAAAGATACGATTAAACTTAGACCTAATCGGTTTACCTTTCGAGGTATATAGTGGCTCTATTGCCACATCGAAGTTAAGTCCGGCGTTAGCCAAGACCTCTTCGGCAGTCGTTCCTTGTGCGTCATTTCCAAAGCGGCCAATTGCCGCCATCATGTTTCTCATTGTCATGTTATTGTTCCTCCCTGTTTGTTGGGTGAATTGTCCTCGAGGCTTCCACTCTTAAAGGTGTCGCCTCCTGCTTCTCAAGCGTCATATATTTCGCTTTTGCATAGTTACTTTTAGCCCTAATTAAAGGTGTATTTGTCATTTAAAACTCCCTCACTAATATTGAATCATCGTCTAAAACGATGTGGTAGGTGTTATCCTCTAGGTACTCGAAAACATCGTCATCATCGTATGTTTCCGGTGCATCGTAAAAGTATGTCTGTCTCACTTCGTCTATGTTATCCCATTGAGTCCACTCGCAACAAATACCTATAACGTCTAATTCGTAAGCCTGTGATAACTCAAAATGCTCTCCGGTCATTTCATCATAATAATGGAATAACTCTTCGACTGCTTCTATGGTAAAATTACCATGCGTCTCACTAGTTTTCAATCGTCCGTAATTTCTAAATGCGTCTATCATTCCGTATTTTCCTATTCTTGTGTATATCATTTCTTATCACTCCTTATATTTCTCTCTCGTTGTACTTTACTCTTAAACCTATCTTATTGTGCCTCACAAGCGTCGCATATTACTCTCATTCGTGCTTCTCTGATATCATTCTTATTGACCTTAGAAGCCTTGATTGCTAGCATTTCTGTATCGCATCCCGCACATACTCCCGCTATTCCTTTTAGCATAAAACTAACTGCCTCGGTTGTGATACAATCGGCTGTATATCTCCAAGTAATCGGGTTGATATTTATTATTTTCTTAATACTAACAGCCTCATTGATGAGGGCAATTTTAGCGGCTGATAATCCCGCTTTGTGGCAGGTTGGAAGATGTTGCCTTTGAGGGCAACCACATTCACGAAATCCTGTAAATCGACCATTCAATGAGCCGACTCTTGCCTTGACATCTCCGAGGCCATTAGTACCGCCTGTTTTACCTCTTGCTGATGCTACCGGACACTTCTCGCCGTGTGCTTTGTGGTCGCGACCTTTACAGGCTTTATAGCGGCATGGTTTACCGACTTGAGGGGTTACTTTTGGCGTAGAAATAACTACGATTTCAAGACCTGCTTCTCTCATCAGTTTTCGATATTGAGTAGTGTGGCCTCCTAGCGACCTCGATGAATATTTGATGCCTAGAGCCATGTTATTTCGAGCCGTTTTCATATCGGCCTTCTTAGCCTCGATTCGTGCTAGAATATCGCTCATTGAATCACCCTTCTAACCCATGCCCTACCGTTCCATACTAATACTGAATCAGCATTAAAAAAGTAGTTGTTAATCTTAGCATTAGACCAAGACCTTCGTAAAACACTCGGACCTCTCAAAGTACCATTATCAATGGCTTCGTTAATATCCTCTTCGGTGTGAGGATTAGACTCAAGATAAAAGAAACTCATTCAAATCTCTCCGAAGGGGTTACAATCAGGGCTACAAGCACCCAAATGATGAATGCTATCAGCCGGTAAGAATTGGCTCACAAGTTTACTAGGGTACTTGATTACCCACTCACAAAAGGGGCATATGTCGTTAGGCGTTGGGTTCGCGTTGTTGTCCATTAAGCCGTGATACGTGGGTTCGGTACTTATAGTTATGGGAAAACTAACCTCGATTGATGGGGTTGTTATTACGGTTGAAATAAGTCGCCTATGATATTGACCCTCTAACATACCTATCAAGGCGTGTGAGAGCATCCACACGTAAAAAGGTTGCTATGTACGCATCACAAGCGTCAAAGTCAAAATCTGTTGAATGACTTACCTGTTATATAGAGATAGAATCGCATTTACTTTAACCCTAATACAAAACTACCTTTACGATTATTCAATACCCGCCACGACCTAACCTAATCTGAGATGAGATGGGGGTTTATAATCATTATGAATCGTGTATCACAAGCGTCGAGAGAGTACCACCTCGAAAAGACTATAAGCCCCCTGTGTTAACATTATATTGGACGACTCCCTACGGTCGCCGGTACATCGACTTGCATCTGAGATGAGATGGCGGTATATATACTTTGGTATATCACAATCACAAATCAAGTGAGAATGCTACACCCATAAGTATATAAGCAGATTTGGATTTGGATTCAGACACACGTTTTTGTTTTTGTATATACACACTAGTGTGTGTGTTATGTCGTACCCAACCCCGTGTTTAAGACGAGATGGGGGTTTATAATCTTTTAGATTTTAGATTCTCATTTGGATTTTTGATTTTGTTTATTTTTTGGATTTTCTTTTTTTCTTCTTTTTTCTTTAATTTTGGGGTTGATTTCAAGGTATTATATAAAAACAAAAAGACTATAAGCCGAGCCTACATATCAAAGAACATGGAGATAGACGGTACTTATCTAATGCACAACAACGAACGCCTTTCGTTTAGCGAGGGTTATCAAGTGGGGGTTACACATATAATCAATAGGCCGACCTTCTTCTTATTTGATGACGTTCAAACTCATGTCCTCAAATATTTAATTGGTATGGATGAACAACTTGAAAGTATAGGGCATATATTTGATGCGGCCGAATTTGATATTCGAAACTCATGTCAATCGGGTCATTCAATCCGTTCTGACTTAGTTATGGACGATGAACAATTTAACACGCTCAAATCGTTTTCAATGAATGCTAACAGCCTAACTAATTTCATCCCTCGGTCATTTCATGAGGGCCACCCGATGAATTTATTCGGCGGAATATGGGAAGATAAAAAAGAGCAAGTTCATGTCGATGTATCATCATGGGTTCAAGATTTAGATGCGGCTTTAGATTTAGGGAAGAAGTATAATCAAATATCAATATTCGATTGGTCAATAATGAAATGCCGATGCACTAAGACGGGTGAAATACTAGAATATTAAATCTAAAACTTGGGGTTCTTACGCCCCACAAAAAATTAAATTTGGATTTGGATTCAGAGCGTACGCTTTGTCTTTTGTATATATACACAAGTGTGTGATTTTTGGATTTTGGGTTTTGAATCTTTTTTGGATTTTTGGGTTTTGAACTTTTTTCTTTTTTTTACCTACCTGCCTGCCTGCATAACAAATAAGGCCGAGATTACTAAAACCATAAGTATATATACCGGCATACAGTCCGAGATATATGAGCCTAACAAGAAAAGACTATGAAATGATAGTATATTGCCTAACGACAACAAGCCGACCGAATGGGTTGGTTGGATTTGATGAGAATGTTAAATCCTTTTACCATGAGATAATAAGTAATTTTATACAGCATTTATCAGCCGATAATCCTAGATTCAATAAGGCTGTTTTTTTAGATGCTTTGGATGAAAACGGATGGGAGTTGGTATCAAGAGGTATGCTAAATGACTAAACCATAAGTATATATACCCCCCCCGTCTACGATAGAACATGGAGGAAACACCCGACATGAAAGAAATAACGGAAACACGAATGCGTACAATGTACCTAGCAGGAGAGAGCGAAAAAGCAATAGACGCTTACCTATATGGTGTACTAGAGGCGTGCCACGCACAAGGCATAGAGACACCTGTAATATGGACTCTAAACTATATGTGTGGTCGCGTTGACCGTCTATATATGACAGACGAAGAATGGGATGCTATTAACGCAGAATATTAAGACCTAAGAAAAAGGAGACGTAAAAACACGGGGGGTATATACCCCCGTGTATAAATAATTTGGATTTGGATTTTGGATTCAATTTTTGTTTTTATTTTTTCACACAAGAGTGTATTACTCTTCCCACAAAAGAAGTTATCGGGGGGTTATGACATGGGATGGGGGTATATAGTCTTTCGCTACTACTATTCTCACTATGTACCACGAAAAAGTGTACTTGGGGGCTATGATATGAGATGTAGGCTTATAGTCTTTCCGCCCTACGGGTCTGTTAACCAATAAGAGAACGCTACCCACAAAAGACTATATACTGTGTTGGAGTCGGAAGGTCATGGAGTACGAAGATAATTGTAACTGCTGCCAAACGGAAATACGAATAACAGGGGCATACCTAGGTAGTTATGACGAGTGTTATTGTGAGGATTGTGGGTGGGAAGGTGAGCATTGTGGCCTTGACTGCCGCCGCCCTATGACCAATGAAGAAAGAGTAGATTTTGACATTGATTGTAGACAAGACTCAACTCTTTGAATGTGAATAAATAAATATTTATTGACCGGATTTACATAAAACTCCTGCCTCTAAATGGGGCAGGAGTCAAAAAAAATAATTGGATTTGGATTTTAATATCTCTTTCTTTTTTTGTATTATATACACTAGTGTTAAATAATTGGATTTGGATTCAAACTTCTTTTTTCTTTTTTAATATAACAGGATATTATAATAGAGATAAAAATAAGAGAATGCCACTTCTATACCTTTAAGTAGTATGAAAAATTGGCTTTAATTGTAGAGATACAGGAGGAAAAAATCATGACTGAAAAATTATTACAATTTGTGTTGAAATATTGGAACGAAATAAATGGCTATGGAAAACCTACATTTGATATGGAACAGAATCAAATCTATGTTGTTATACCAATTGATGTATTATTAGATACATTAGATATGTCATTCCATGAGTTTAGTAATCTAAAACAAGATTACCAAGACGACCAATAATCAAGTATGATGGTCTTACACATCTCAATCCTCTCTCAAGTCAAACACTCGTAAAACTTGAGAGGGGGGTTATAATATTTGGATTTGGATTTGGATTCTCTTTTCTTTTTTCTTTTTATATACACTAGTGTTAATAATTATGATAAAATTAAGAGAAAAGCCAGAAACAAAACATTTATATACTGACACCAATTCCGATAAATTGTAGAGATACAGGAGGAAAACAAAAATGCAAAAACCATATACAATAACACATGAAATTTGGGCAGATTATTACGCTGTTCAAAAATCTGGAACAATGAATATGTTTGGTCATCCGTATGTAATATACTTCTTTGAAGGAGACGCATACAGTCAAGCAAAAAATCATTTTGAAGTTGAAGGTAACACATCTGATTTACTCATTGAGTGAATCAAATATTATCTGACAGAATTACATAAATCCTTTCAGGATTCAAATAGATTTGGATTCTGAGAGGGCTTCTTTTTTTTGTTTATTATACACTAGTGTTAAATAATTGGATTTGGATTTTAACCGGCCTTTTCTTTTTCTAGTAGGGGGGCTACTTAAGATATAAAGCAAAATAAAAAGGCAGTTTAACCTTATACTAGATTACTTGAATACGTGTTATTGCATCCGATTTAATCGGCTAGGCATCAAGTAGAATCTAGCATAAGGGTTTGGTAGTCGTGCTTAGGACTACTATTGAGTTTGAGGCCGCCCCATGAGATGCCTGCCGACATCCCATGAGGGGTTTACGTGTTTCTATCTAGTAAGTCTCAAGAATCTAATGCTTCCCAAGTCTTATCTCTTTTATATCGGCTTCCACCAACCTTAGAATGATGTTCTGCTAATGTCTCATTATTTGTGATGTCTATTTGTTCTCTTCTTACACCCGAATCTAAGTGCCTAGTAAATAGTTCAATCATGTTAGGGTTATCTAATACCTTTCTTAGACTATCTCTTGAGTCTAAGTCAAGATAACCGCAAACATAACCGAAGCCACATTCATTCAACGCATTGAATAGTTGTTTAATCTTGGTTGTTGAGTTTGTTTCACCATTGTAAGCCATTCTCATTATACCATTGAACCATTCAATCGCATCTATATCTTCTAAAGTTAATAATTCACCATCTTTCTTATTCATAATTTATTACCTCCTTTATTATTTATTTTATTAAGTTAAGAGTAAGGCGGTGGGTTGCAAATCCACCCCCCTACAATTTTGTGTAGTTCCGTCTAATACTTGTTTACTCTTGATAGACATTCTCTATTAAGCACACATTTAAGTTCTCTATTGCCGCATATACTTCCATTAGAGTATTCTCTAAGTGTGTAATGCGTCTCTCTAACCTATTAACTTTAGCATTATGGTTGTCGGTTATTCTTTCAACAAATGCTGCGGTATGTACGGCTCGAGTGCCTTTATCATTCATAATTTATCATCTCCTTTTGATATATGTTTATCTTGTTAAGTTAAGAGAGAGGCGGCGTATTGCAGTACGCCCCCCCTCAATTTTGTGTAATTCCGTCTCGGCTAACTTTAACAGTTAGCGTCAATAATCCATTCTGAATATTCATATTCATCCGTGATTATACTTAGTTTTAGTTCATCTCTCATATCTATTGTTTCACCCCCATTGTCGATGTGTTAGTAGTAGGCCACACCCCCCATATAGAGGGGTGGGCTTTGTGTAAGTCCGTCTGAGGCATCAGCCTCATACTGCTTCGATGTGGTCGACTTCGGCATCACTGATGTCAACTAAATCACTCAGGGTATTATCCCATAAGTCATCTAGGTAATCAGTGATGTCAACGTCAAGCACTAAGTGTATGCGTATATCTGTCATAATCTTAGTCTCCTTTTATTTTCTGTTTTATAGTAATCATCCGAGTTGACTACTTACCTAATTAAAGGGCTTCGACTTCTGAATGTGTCATAAATGATTTTTAGTCATCTCCGATTCATTTTTGATTTTTCGACTTGGGTATTTGATTTATACCAATGTCTGAATTAGTGCTATCACACCTCTTCTTACTGACTTGGCGATTCGCATTCTGCGTTTTTCCAAGCCGGCCGAGTCTCGCTCGCTACCTAAGCCTCGGTCAGCATACTCCTTATTAAGGCTTTCGGTCTAGCATTTCCTGGCTCTTTTTTAGTGTTTTTTTTGCACCGAGTGTAGTGTATAACACCTAGTGTAGTGTATAACACCTAGTGTGCCTTACTACACTTAGTTCCAAAAATACACCGATATACGTACCTATACCCGCCTAGCATCACGAACAATTTACAATATTTTTTTGAAATTTTTTTTTACAATTTTTTTCGCCAATAGCGTACTCTCTTACCCATGACCTTTTTGTATTTATCTTCCATGTAAATATCGTCGAGTTTACGCATATACTTATGCACCCCGCAAGAATGCAATTGAGTCCATCGTGCAGGTACAACTTCGTTTACCTTCCACATAACTTCCTCGTTCGTTCTCCATTCGTCAAAATAGTCCGAGTTTGCTAACTCCTGCAAACGGTCTAAATATAATGTCTTTTTACTTTTTGGGCCAAATACTGTTCTCATAATCTTCTTCTCTCCATTACTCTCCCACCAACACCTGTATTAGACGGTCTGTTAATATTTGCTTTACCACCTAACCATTGTCCACCCGTCATAGTTTTCATAACTACGGGCATATCGGGAATCTTATATGTAAATTGGTCTATTGCGTGTGCAAGAGCCATTACTGTATCGTTGTGAACACCTAAGTCCACTATAACACCATCACGCCAAGCGTGAAGTCTTAATTCTTCTAGGATAATCTCGACCATCCTACGTGTCTCATCATTTCCATAAGGGAATACTATCATCTCTCTTTCAAACCAAACTCTAAGTCTATTTAGCAATCCTTGTTTGAGTGTCCTGTTTCCTACCTTACTAGGCCTGTAATCCACTACCGCACCTTTTTGTGCAAGCAAACTTTCATACATCTGTTGGAAGCCAACATCCTCAACTGCTACTCCGCAGTTACCATAGCGTTTAGACCATTCGATTAACATATCTGCTTGTTTATCCGGTGGGAAGTCATTTCTTCTCCACATATTTACAAAATGAACAAATCCTTGTTCGTCTTGTCTAAGGCATATCATTACGCTGTAATCTTTACCAAGACCGTGTGCAGGGTCAAATCCTATAATGTATCTGTTGTTATCTAGTTTATCAGTCTGTATAGTATGTTCCATAACAAGATTCTTACGAATTAGGTTGTTAGGATATACCGAAGCGTCATCGTCAACAACCCTACATAGGTATTCCTGCGAAAACTCCAAGTCTCCTATTGCTTCTTTCTGTTCTAACAAAAACTTTACACTACGATACTCCGGCCAAAGTGCTTTAGGGTTAATATCACTATCACTAGATTTCCATTCATCATAATTTACTATACTACTCCAAGTACCGCTTTTCCAAGTCTTTTTACTTAACATCTCAGTATGGTACAAATCAGTCATAGACATAGGTGTACCAACCACGTAAAACGTACTTCCGGGCGATAACATAGGGGAAATTGCCTTCCTAAACCATTGTTGTAAAGTGTGAGGATTCATCTCATCAGAATCAACCAACACATCGTCAAATGCTACACACGCAGGATGTTCACCACGAATTGCCGAACCTACCGATGTAGCCATTATCCAAGACCCATTGGTAAAGTACATTTCTGTTTTATTACCCCTCTTCGGGTCGAGATACCTAGACAATTGAGGATGTTGTTTCATGTCCTCTCTAATCTCTTGTAATCTTCTAATAGCAGTATCTTTACTCGCAGAAATCAACCAACAAGTAAAAGGTTTACCATTCGCTTTCTTTTCAAACAAACATTGATGCAATAGTTTTACCCTAAGAGTAGTTGACTTACTATGGTCGCGGGGAGCAATAATACAAACACGATGCACTTCTGCACCCTTTCTATCACCGTACATTTCCATCCAATCTCCTATGTGGTCGCCCCAAGTATAACCTAACCATTGGTAGAAATACTTAATGTCTTTTCGACTGCGTTCCATAGAAAAATCTTGCATAAAACCCATAATATCACCTCGGATGTAAGTCTTTCTTACCACAGTAAGGACACTTACCTTCAACCGCCAAGTGCATTTGAATACGTGGGGCTTCCCACCCACACGACCAACACTTAGCAGAAGTCCATCTCATTCATGTACCACCGGCGCAAACAGACTACCAATTAGCCCTTCTTCTTTATCTATAATATACGCAGACAATCCTGCTTTAGCCATAACATATCCGTTACGACTATGGTATCTATCTTCACCTGCAAGACTAGGAAGTTGAATTATTAAACAACCACCCATTTCTCGCATTTGTTGATGATGAAGATGTCCATGAAACCAAAGTTTGTGGGATGTTTTACCCCAAGCACTTCTTTCTTCATGTGCCATCAAAGCATTTAGTTTATTCATAACTTTACCATCACCGTGAGTAAATCCAATTAAGTTATTACCGTAAGTAACATATTGTCTAATTTCAGGAGAAACTACTACGTTTACATCCTTACAATCTCTATAATACGCATCAAGATACATCATTAGCATAATACTAGTATGTCTATCGTGATTACCACCCATAAATATTAAGTCTACATCAGAAACCGTTCTCAAAAGGTCTATATGTTGCCTTGCTAGGTCGCATCCTTCCATTAATATTTGTGCAGGAGTAGCGGCCATATCTTGTGCCGTACCTTTAGTAGTTGTACCAACATCATTGTCTACATGAAACCAATCAGACCCAACACCAACAAAGAATTTTTCCGGCTTACTAGGAAGTCTTTTCAACAACTCTTCGGTCTTTGTCAAAACCCTATGTCTAGCCTCTTCTAAGTCATAACTTTGTCCAACTTCATCAACCCAACCATATTTACCAAAATGTAAGTCAGTTGGGGAAAGTACGACGGCAAAATCACCATCTTTTTGTGCCTTAGTACGCTTTACGGAAGCAGGCTTCCACTTTTGTGCTATTTCTAGGAAATCTTTTTTGACTGTCTCGTTAAAGTAGTTATATTTCATAGCATCTTTCTCGACTTGCCTCCATCTCTTACCTTCTGCCTTCTTAATAATTTCAATTTTACGCATGGCTAGTATTTCGTCAACTAAATCGTCAACGGTGTTACCTTCTATCTCTTTATCCGTAAATGGTTGCATACCATGAGTCCATTTGTTAACTCTAACGTATTCACTTACCCAAGCAGGCGGCATTTCAAACTCTCTAGCCATTTCTTCGGTTGTCAAGTTACCTCCCGCCTCAGAATATGCTTTTTTCATGGCTCGGTGTTTATCTCCCTCCACTACATAGAAACCATCTACTGCTTCCATGACTACTAAGTACTTATCTGCTACTTCATCGTGATATACTTTAGTTCTTTCATTTACAACAGCATGGTATTCTTCTTTATCCTTAAAAGGACTATTTCCTTCTTTCATCCATCGCTGTATTGCTGAACGCCAAGCATTCTTTGAACGCTTTGGCTCAACTTCGTGTAGAAATTCAGCAAACTCGCTAATATTACTAAAACTTCTATCTTTGGCAAACTTTTCTATGAGGTCTTGGCCTCCATGCACCCTTCGCATAAACAAAGGTTATTTGAAGGGATATATAAGTATTAGCCTATTAATTTCTATTAGTTTGATGTTTTACAAAATAAATAAACCGCTAGACTGCTAGGCTACTCATAATTAATTTTATTTCTTCTTTAGTATGTTTGGTAAACCCCCCTACCCTCTATTAGTTAACGTAGTTAACTTCTCTATACTAAAGAAAGAATAAAAGAAATAAAAAAATATAACGCAGTAAAGCGTTTAATTCTTTCAGTAAATCGCAAAAACATTAAAAAAAATAAAAACGAAGTATTAAACGTCAATTATACCCTCGATATGATATGGCCGAGCGTAGCAGGTGGAATATATTTCGTGGTAACACCAAAAAAGAGAATCCTAATCAAATTATACAAAGAGCAGGTATGATGATTGAGCCTTTCAATCAAGTAGCGGGTGTACCCGATATTGTGAGAGACACTGAAAGATTGAGAAAAGACAGTAACCACGACAATGAATTTGACCTTTATGATAGTATGTTAAAGTTAGACCCCGAACTAAATGGTGCTGTACGTGCTGTTTCTCTTACGGCTAATAACTATGAAATAAATTACGCTAACGGTAAAAACTCACAAATAAGAGAGTCCATACGTGAGTTAGTTGAAGATACTCTTGATTTTGATGACATTATGATAAATGCTATGCGAGGTCTTATGGTCTATGGTAATGACATCAACAAAATAGTAGGTAAAGAAGGTGTAGGTATAACAGACATACAAAGTTTACCGATAAAACAAATAACAATCGTCGATGAAAGAGGTGGCTTAGGTTCTTACTTTGTTGCTGATGAAGATAACCCCGTTATCGAGGCTAAGACGTATTTGCTTAGAGAGGCTACTTCGTATGAACGTGCTATTCCTAAAAAAGAAATACTCCACATCAGAATAGACTATCGTTCTAATTGGTTTACCGATAATAAACTACGCAGAACCTACGGTATATGGGGTGCAAGCAGATTTACGTCTCTAAAACAACCAATACGCATGAAATATAACAGTATGAACAATAGAGTTTCTTTAGAGGACTCGATGACAAAACAGTTTATCACAATTGACAAATCTGCTATCGAACACATACAAGACCCTGCTGAACAGGCACAAAGACTTCAACATATTATGGATGAGGTTATTACTCTATTCGAGGGATTGCGAGGCGACCAAATACCTGTACTTCCTCATTACGTAGAATTACATCACGTTGATGTAGGTAACAGTTTACCGAACAATACAGGTTTCCTCGACACAATTAACGCAGATATAGCGGCTGTACTACAAGTACCAAGAGTAGCGGCAGGTCAAGAAAAAGGCTCAACCTTTGCGGCAACATTTAACGCAAACCTTTGGGCGGTTCAAGCCATAAGTCGTATGCACAGAATCTTAAGCGAATCAGCAACAAAAATGTTTATGATGCACTTAGACTTGTTAGGTATCTCTTACCGCAAACAAGATTTGCCTACAATTAAATTTGAGGCTATGGATAGCGAGACACCACTAAACATAATGCAAAGAACAGTTATGGGGTACAGCGCAGGACTTCTCACACTAAACCAATCTTTTGATTTGCTTAATCTACCAACCATAGGTAAAGAAGGCGATGAAAGAAAGATAACAGAAGCACCAAAGCAAGTAGGGGATTTACCAAGAGAAAACTCACAGGATGGGGCGAGCGACCTTGTTGATTGATAGTTTAATTTTAGGGTTAATATACTTCTCTTGCGGTGTGTTAGGTATTATACTAAGCAAAGTATTAATAAGACATAGAGGTAGTGGTGATAATATGGCTCAGATGAAAATGACAAATCCGAATGAGACACTAATGCTAACTTTTGGTATGGGTGTAGTTATGGCTTGGGTTATAATTGCGGCATCGGCATCGTATTACAGCGTAGTCGAACAAAGAGACATTTCAGACTCACAACTTACAGTAATTGGTCTATTAGGTGGTCCGGCACTT
>Ga0209336_10000996_pt1 | contig 13878 bp, 18 predicted proteins | sample LinPmetageLP32_FD_184042 | JGI IMG/M metagenome (GOLD analysis project Ga0209336, IMG submission 184042) | Marine viral communities from the Pacific Ocean - LP-32 (SPAdes) (version 2) | ecosystem: Environmental > Aquatic > Marine > Oceanic | place: Pacific Ocean | collected 2009-08-23 | reverse complement strand
AAAAATTATCATAAATATTTTTTATGACGGGTTAATTTTATTTTAAGGGTGGTATATATAAAAATATTTTTTAGACATAAAAATAATTTAAAAAGTTTTTAAAGTGTGTGCACCCTCATATTTTAATTTAATAAAATGTTATTTAACAACACTTAAAGATAAAACATCATATAAGATTATAAGAGATGACAGAGATTAATTATTTACCTGATGACATATTTAAAATGATTTTAAAGATGAGAGGTGATGAGATGAGACATGACAGAGATAAAAATAATTTTAATAAAGTTATAAATGAGATTAATGAGATTAATGATAAGTTTAAAAATAACATAACCCCGAATGAGATGACTTATGATAATAATAAAGATGATGTAGGTGATTATGTAGGGAACGGGTGTTTATTATGTGATGTTTTTATGTGTGATTTAAAAAATAAAGATTATTATAATTTTAATGTAGTTGAAAATGTTTTATTATGTGATGATGATTATGATGATGATTTATCTGTTTATGATATGGGCGATATGAGGTTTTATAAATATCATGACATTTTTAATTATATGTTATACATTTCTAGCGTTAATGATAATGATTATAAATATTAACGATCTGCATCATTTTTTTAACTTATATTTTTTTTAATAATTTTAAATGTTTTAAAAACTTTTAAAATATGTTATACAACAAATCACTTAAAGATAAAACATTATATATAATTATAAGAGTGATGTGTGATATGAAAAATCTTAAAGAGGAAAATGAGAAACTCAAGATTGAAAATGAGAAACTTAAAAAACAGATTATAAATGAAGATGATGATAATTATAAAATTATAGATGATATGTCAACATCATTAAATCGTATTGTAAATAAAACAGAAAATATGCAAGATTTAAGAGACGTGAATACCTCTTTCATGAACCTTATGAATAATTATTTTAGAAATAAAGATGAGAAACAAATTACTCTCGAATGTGAGATGAATGAGAAAATTAAGAAATTACAAAAGATTAAGGATCTATGTCTTAATTTATAATTTATAACTTTTTTTTTTTTAACTTATATTTTTTTTAATAATTTTTAAATATGCATAATATTTTAAAAGTTTTAAAAGCGGGAAAATTAAACTGACATTAATAAAATATTTAAGATATGTATAAAATGTTATTTAACAAATCACTTAAAGATAAATCATCATATATTATTATAAGAGATATGAGTGATTTAAGCGGTGATATTTTTAATGATGACATCATAAGATATATCTTAAAATTAAGACGTGAGATTATGAGAGATGATAAAATAAAAAATGATAAAATTAAGTTATTAACAGAGTTTAATATGATAAATAACATGATTATAAATTATGATGATAAATGTGATGATAATGAAAAAACTGATTATTATAATTATAAAGATTATGAAAATGATGTTTTAAACTTTTTAATTAATGATGATTATAATATTATTTATGAGGGTTTAAATGATTATTATATAAATAAAATAACTTATAATGATTTTAAAAACATTTTAAATGAGTGTATTTATGACGGGTTATATTTTTATAAGACGTGTTCTATTATAGATACTGATAATATTATAAGTGAGTTTTATAAAATGATAAATATTTATGATGATGATTTATTAACTTTTTTTAAAAATAATGAAAAAAATTTACATCAAATCTTAAAAAAAATATTATATAATAAAAAAAGTGAAGATGATCCCGTGAGACAGATTTTAAATAAAAAAGATTATGATGAGTTATGTGAAATGTAAATATGAGATTAATTTAAAAAGTTTTAAAAGGTAAGTATAAATCTTTAAAAATAAAATATATTATATTATATAAAATGAGTGAAGAAGATTACATTCCCGAGATCGATAATGATTATGATGAGAATGAGACAGATTTATCATGCACAGATTATATAAAATCAATTGATCCTAATGATTTAAAGAAAAAACAATTATCACTTTTAAAAAATCTGTTCGAAGATGGTGGATTAAGAACTGAAAATATTTTAGAAATACAGATGATTTTAAAATTAATTCAAGATGCATCATGTGAGGATGCGACGAAATTACAAATGGGAAAATGTCTTGAGATGATAATTAACCTAGCGAATCAATATCTTAATTTTTTACATGAAAATGGATCAATATAAACCTCTTTAATTTTCCTCTACTAATTCAACTTTTTTAACCTCTTTATTATTTATTCTTTGAATATCAATTTTAGGTTGATATTTAAAATTATTATATGCATGATTTTTCTTTCTTTGAGATGAGATGTCTGCAATGATATTATATGATAAACCTATATCACTAGAAATATCTTTAAGGGTGGGGTAATCTTTATCATGAATGAGATCCCCATTTAAATTGATTTTACAATTGAAGCAGTTATTCTTTGATTTCATTTTATATATATAATAGATTATTTTTTTAAGTAATTTAACGAAACTTTAAAAATCGGGAAAATTAAATAATATATGTTCTTCACTTAAAGATATGTCATCTTACAATACTTATAATGAGTGTGGATAAATTGGGTGCGGACAATTTTTCTAAAAAAAAAATATTATCTATTAATATAAATATAATGGATCAAAGAACAAAAGATAAAATTGTATTCGAGAAAACATTAAAGGAGAAGTTTCCGAATAAGAGATTATTTCATAATGGTAAAATAACTAAATTTTATAAGATGCAGAACATTAAGTATATTCAAGATGGAATGACAAGTTTTATTTTTCATGATAAAAATAAACTCTATGATCCTTATACAAAAAGATTAATAAATAAAAATACTTATCTAACAAAGAAAGGAGAGTTAAGGGCGAGATTTAAGAATAATAGTGAGGTTTATAATTTAAATAACGACATATTCACCCAAGCACCGAAATATCAAAAAGTAATAAAAAATAAAGTTCAATATGCAGAAATGAATAAAAAAAATATAGACATAGAAATTGACTTCACATTATTAAATAATTCTTTTAAAAACTTATTAACAATTTTAAATCCTACAACTAAAAGATATGTAATCGAGAGCAATGATCCCGACACGGGTGAGAAAAAAATATGGGCATTAAATTCTAATGTAATTGAGAAATTAACTGAATTAATAGCGAAGGGAGAAGTTTATGAAAATGCAATAGATTTAGATAGTTTTAGAACTATCATTTATTCTTTCGTCATGAGACGACCAATGACATTAAAAATATTAGGAGATCCACCGAATAAACAACAGAACGGAGTTTCTTTTTTCGGGTATAATCATAACACTAATTTAAATTTAGGGAGGTATCAAATATATACTAAAAAAGAAGAAGAAGAAGATTATGATAATGTATATGATGAAAATTGTTTATGTCATGCATTAATTAATAAAGGTATAGATGTATCACCTATCAAGCATCTTGTGAGAAACAGAACAATACCTCATAAGGATCTCAAGGTTGTGGCGAACGCACTGAAAATTTATATATGTTTAAGATTTATAAAAGATGAGAAAAAGAGATTATATTACGGAGATAAATCACATCCTAAAATAGAAATAGGGAATATCAATAATCATGCATTTTTAATAGATGACACAGAATATACATCATATTCAATTAAAAATTATCATGTTTTAAAAGATAAAGAAAATTTTAATAAAATTGTGAGCATCAAAAAATACAATAAAAAAGGTGAACCGAATTATGAGAGAAAAAATAATAGATTTATAGATAGTTATAATTTAATTAAAATCTTATATGAAAATGAAAATGAGTTTTTAACCCCTATTAAATATCATGAAAATTTATATAAATCAATATATCATGAAAAAGTTAATGAATTCGGATCTCTTGATTATGATGAAGAAATAAATACACAAGATAATCCAGATCCTCGTGAGGGGAGGGGTGAATGTCTTAAAACTATATTCTTTGATTATGAGACAACAACTGCACGTGATGATGGTTTATCAGTTAATCACAAACCTTATTGTTTATTTAGTGATATACATCCAAAAGGTTTCTGGGGTGAAGATAGCGGGAAGGGGTTTTTAAATGATGTCTGTGATAAGTATGGTCATGATAAAGACGATGAGAATATAAAATCAGTTAAAACGGGTAAAATATATGTAAATTTAATCGCTCATAATTGTGGTTATGATTTTAGATTTTTAATGAAACATTTATTTTATAATCTTCAAACAATAGAAAAAGGGGGATCTGGTCTTATGACTGCATCATGCTTATATTTTTATAAAAATAAAATCATCTATCTAAAAATCACGGACTCATTAAAAATGATTAATATGCCATTATCTAAATTCGGTAAATGTTTTAATCTAAAAAATTGTAAAGAAATCCTCCCTTATAGTTTATACACAGAGGAAAAAGTGAATAAAATTCATATCCCTATTAATATATGTTTATCACATGTTAAGGATAAGGATCAAGATGAATATTTAAATAATTGTAAAAAATGGGATTGTATAAATGATGATAAGACGATTAACATCTTAAAATATTCTGGAAAATATTGTGAAATGGATTGTCTCACATTAAGAGACGGATATAACACATTTTATAAACTTGTTAAAGAGGCAACTGGTCAAGATATTCATAATTATATATCTCTAGCGAGTATGGCAAATGATTATTTAATAAGGCAAGGATGTTATGATGAGGTTAAGATGATAAGCGGTGTGCCACGACATTTTATCCAGAAATGTGTGGTGGGCGGACGCACTATGACATGTGATAATAAAAAACAGAGAAAAATGAAATGTAAAATAAGTGATTTTGATGCAGTATCATTATATCCCTCCGCTATGAATAGAATGAAAGGGTTTTTAAAAGGAGCACCGAAGGTTATAGAAAATTTTAATAATATAAAAAATACTGCAGACGGGTATTTTATACAATTAAAAATTAAAAAAGTTAATAAAAATTATCACTTCCCTCTGGCATCAATCTTAACTGATAAGGGGATAAGAAACTTCACAAACGATCTCGAAGGTCATATTATATTTTTAGATAAAACGGGTTTAGAAGATTGTGAAAAGTTTATGAAGATTGAATATGAATTTATTAAGGGTTATTATTATGATGAAGGACATAATAATAAAATTAAAAATACGATGAGACATCTATTTAATCAAAGATTAAAATATAAAAAAGAGAAAAACCCAATTCAAATGGTCTTCAAAGAACTCATGAACTCGTCTTATGGTAAATCATTTATGAAACCTATTGACTCGGATAAGGAGTATATAAGTGTTGATAAGGTTAATGATTATATAAATCTTCATTATAATAACATAAAAACGATGACCTTATGCGAGAATAAAAAACTTTTTAAGGTTGAGAAAATTAAATCAATTGATACTCATTTTAATAATGTGCACTGCGGTGTTGAGATTTTATCTATGAGTAAAAGGATCATGAATGAGGTTATGACACTGGCAGAAGATTTAGAAATGAAAATGTATATCACGGACACCGACTCAATTCATATTGATAGTGATAATGTTAAACCACTCGGAGATGAATTTAAGAAAAGATATAACAGAGATTTAATAGGTAATGACATGGGACAATTTCACACCGACTTCGATATGGACGGGGCATGTGATGAGATACACGCAATAGATAGCGTCTTTCTCGGTAAAAAATGTTATTGTGATCGTCTCATGAGTAAAGATAAAGAGGGTAATGATATATATGATTATCATGTGAGAATGAAAGGCATACCTAATGATTGTATTATGCATAAAGCGAATGAGGACTTCGGAGGTGATGTGATAAAATTATATAATTATTTATATGACAACCCAGAGGGATTAGATTTTAACCTTCTGGCAGTAAAACCTAAATTTGAATTCTCAAAAGAAATGACAATTAAAAATAAAACAAAGTTTAATAGAAGAGTGAAGTTTTTATAAACAGACGACATCACGACATAAAAAAATTGTAATAAAAAATAGTTTAAGACGGCGTTTCTCATTTATCATATATACCCTTATAAATCTTATCAATTCATAAATTTTCTTTTTTAAAATTATTATATATTCATAAAAATTATATATATGTATATTTATAAAATGACGATCTTGAGAGTTGACGATGAAACTTTTTCAATTATAATGTTGGCACTTAATGAATGTGGGTATGATGTTGATGCATTAGAAATTGATTTTTATGAAGAATGTTTATGTGAGGAAGTTAAAGATGAAAAAATAGATACATCTAAAAATCCGAAAAAAGATAAGAAAAATAAAATATGTATAGATTAATAAGATAGACATGAGCGAGAGTGAAGGTGATATAATACAAATAGAAAAGATGTCAATAGACCAGTTCGCTGGGTCAATTGTATTAATCTTGGGTGCAGTGGGATCATTATTATTGGTTGTGTGGCAATCTCGATGTGGAATCCATTGTCGTCTGGGTTGCAGTGATAATTGCTATTTATGTGATTGCAAAAGAGATCCACCTCCAGATGACAACACAGAACCAGAACCAGAACCACCCCAAGATCTTGGGGATAATCATGAGGATTTAATTCCTAATGATAATCCTTAAAGAAAAAGAAATAATTTAATTTTTTTATATTTTAATATATTATATTTTATTGAGCGTCAAAATTAATCGTCATGACATTCACGAATACAACAACCAAAAATCCACCAACACCAGCAACGAAACATTTATATAACTTAAATAGAAAATAATTTTAATTTAATTCAAAGGACGATCCATAAAGAAGTCCGAATGGGTGTGATTAAATCTATCTTGCCTTCGGTTCTCTAAAACTTGATGACGAGCATCCGCTCTCCTCTGCACTCTCTGGAGGTCTGGGAATGCTACACTCTCAAACTTATAAACTGGGACTGGATTAATTCCAGTAGATTTTCCAGTCCTTCTTAAAGGGTCATAATCATCTCTCTCCCAGTGGGCACGATTAGGTGCTACTTTATCCATATCGGGATCGCCTAAATGTCTGTAATTTCCTTCGCTGTTATTTCTCTGGGTATTAAAAAAGAAACTCATTTATATTAAATATATATATATTATTATTATCTTAATATAATTAATTTTAATCAAATCTCACTTCAAATAATTTTCCCTTTTCTGCATTTTTTATTGTCATGCCTCCATTAAATTTACTTTGTTTTTTCCTAATCTTTTTCTTTTCATTCTTAACTGCTTTTTTAGTAATGGGTTCTCCCCAATGGTATCGTGCTATAATAGGTAATAAATCATCTGGGATTTTAGGATAATGTATCTTATACCATTCGACTCCTTCTTCTTCTGTTTTTATTTGTATAAATGATAATGGTAGACCATCTTTATGAAGTTTCTTTCCATCACTTCTTCCCTCATTTAAAACTTGTGCTGGAACTTCTAAATCATATTTAGAAATATCAGTCATCTCGCATTCTTTACCATTTCCGATAGTATATGTCATTTTATCATCACTAGGATTGATTAAATATGTATTTCCATTCGCTTCATTTTTCGCTTGAAATAAGTTTTCTTTTCCATTTATTTTATTATATCTTGGATCTTTACCTAATCCAACTCTTACAGCATATTTAGAATTTACACAAAAAGGATTTTCTAAATTATAATAATTTTCAGTATCATTAGAATTCACCATTTATAATATATAATAGAAAATAATTTTAATTTAATTTTTCCGCAAGTCCAGATTTCTTGATTTTATGATTTTTTAACTTTTCTAAATGTTCTTCATATTGATTTATTAAATCTTGATTTTCTCCATCTAATAACTTAATCATTTCATTTAATTTTTCCTCTTGTTCTTTTCTTGCACTCTCCCATCCCCATTTATACATACCACCATAAAATGCTCCAAGTCCAACAGATAATCCGATACTGGTTAATAATTCTCCCCACATTTATAATATACAATATATTTTATTTTTATTTATTTTAACTTAAATCTTGATTTATAATCTTCTATTGATGATTTTAAAGTTGATTTATTCCATAATATATGTCTACTTAATGCACCAGCACTCATCGGATCTTTCCAGTTCTCATTCTTCTTATGTCTTTTTAAATAATTCTCTCTTAATTTAACATCTTGATGGTCTATAAATGTTCCTTTTTTAGGATTTTTTAAACCAAAATGCGTTGTTTTAATTTTAGTCCCATCATCTTTTCTAAAAACTGCTACAAATCTCTTATCACTTCTTGGAGATTTAGTTATGTCAACTTTAACCATTTATAATATATTATATTTATTTTTTCTTTTTCTTCTTATTATCAATTTTATTATATTTATCCCATATCTTGGCATCTAATTTTCTTGCTTTACCTCCCATGACAACAGATGCTAGACGACCATATCCCCACGAGAATGCTGTTTGATTGGGTCTTGATCCAGATGAATAATAAGCACCCTTTCCTTTCATGATAATCTCTTCAGCACCTTTCTTTGATATAATATTTTTATGCAAGAATTCTTTATCAGTTATTTTATGTTTATATTTATCTTCATATTTTTTCGCCCATCCACTTCTTTTAGATTTAAAAGATGTTTCTGGTCTATCTTTACCTTCAAAAAAAGATTTTATCTGTGCTTGTCTTTCTTTACCTTTTAACCCCGCTAGATAAGTAGCGGGGACATTCCGACTCTCCCCCTTATATGTGATTTTAACCATTATTATGTTATATAATGATATTTTAAAAATGTAAATTGTAAATGATTTATTTTAAGAATTTAAACAGATACAGAAGCAGTTCCGTCAAGGTTGATGTAGAAGATAGCATCACAGAGGACATAGAAGTCCGCTCGGACTTGTCCCGCAGTTAATCCCTTTGTAGCGATGAAGTTAATAGGGAGAGAGCGGGAGGCGGTATCGATGCCTTGCTCTAAAAGGACACGATTGAATGCTTCAAAGTCATATCCTACGAAGAAAGAAGATAGGGTTGATTTTCCCCATGTTTCACCATCTCTCGCATCTTGGACGTTGAGGGTGTGCTTCTGTGCATATGCTTTCTGGTGCTGGTAATCACCGATCTTGCCGAATGCTTTATCAAGTTCCGCTTCACGCTGGGACTGCTGGTCTTTGCCATTACATGATACATCAGTTTGCGGGTATCGGACAGACCCGATCTCAAATCTAAAACTCTGGAGATCCGCACTCTGGAAGACCGATGAATCGTAATTTGTATTTACACCAACTTGGGCGGAGGCAATAAAAGTTCCGAAAATAGATTTAACCGATTTAACACGAGCGGGGAGTGAAATGGTATATTGCGATGCAGCACCATCCATAAGTCCAGAGTAGTGGCGATATGTCTGTCCCGCCAACTGGAGGACACCACCAGCACCATCCATAACCATGCGGAGACGATCATAGAAAGAACGATCCATATCAATCAAGTGGGCAATGTATCGGACGTTTGAGATGCTCCAAGCACTATCAATCTGGACACCTTGTGCAGCACCAGCGGTTTCCGTCTGGGTAATACCGATACGATTGGCATCGCATAAGGTCAGTTCAATTGTGAAACCAGCATTCATCATAATTAAGGGGATGTATTTATCCATATTTAGGAAACCCGAAACAAGAGGGATACACATCTTACGAGTAGCACCAGAAGCGAGGCGAGATAAGGCGTGGACATTAGCGAGACCAGTGGCACTCGGATTAGCAAGATTTGCTGCAATGGGGACACCAGATACTTGGTCTCCCTCAATACCATTAATGACGCACTCGGAACTCATGTTATAAACCAGTTCAGTTGTCGCTGGGGTTGCCTTCGTCTGTGCACCACCCGCTTGACCAGTAGATCCACCACTAGATGCCATCTCACTAGCATCCGCTGGTTGGACACCTTGCTGGACGCAAGACATCTGTTCTTTATATAATCCTAAATTAGAATAATTATTCTTAATGTATTCCTTCGGGCACTGGCATAAACTTAACATACTAAACAGACGGGAATATTCATTTATATCTTCAATTACAACTCCGCCACTTTCAATCCTAAGTCGCTGTATCCATGCGGGGGTGAACTGCTCTAGGGCGAGGAAATTAGTTGCTGCCGCATTATTGGTTATATCACATTCTAAATAAGAATGCGTTGCGTCTAACATAGAGTCGGCATTAACATCTATACGACATATAGTAGAACCAGTAGAATTAGAAAAGGACTGCCCATTAACGGGCAAGAACTCTCGGCGATTGCTACGGGACTCTACGGCAAGGGGTAAAACATTATCATAATTGACTTGGGGCGGGTGAACTCTCGACTCTTCCATTTTATAACTTAATGTAGAAAATAAAAATAATAAAAATAATTTTAGTTTTAGTTTTTGACAATTAATCAATATCCAATAATTCAATCTCAAAATTGAGAATTGTTTGAATATCAACATCATCTGGAATTATTGTGTTGTCTAGATTTGCTTGATAAATTCTAAATCTTAATTTCTGTGCCGATGGATTAGAACATACAACATCCGATCCAGAATACTCTCCACCAGATATAACTTGATAATTACCATTAGCAACTAAATTAACTAATGCATCCTTATTAGGAACAAAGAACATGTTATTACCTCTTATGCGACCATTTAAATTGGTTGATGTATTATTAGGTGCGATGCCTAATCCTTGAACGTCAACATAAATTGCTGGAATATCAAATGCCAGAGAATTAGATGCTCGTTTTCCAGCATTGGCAATGCTGTCTTGAACTATATATGCACTCGTCAATCTAAACATACAATATTGAGAATCCTTATTTGTGAATGCCAGTGGTGGGATCTGGAAAGTAAAATCCCCAGATTGATCGGTTGGTTCACCATCAGTGGAAGTGATAGAATATCTAAAAGTATTCTTCTTCCTTAAATATAGTTGTTTCATGTCTTTCTTGTAAATATCCACATCACTCATTTTATATTATATAAATATAAAATATTATAAAAAAAGAATTTAAAAATTATCTTAAATAAATGAGAATTTACATTCCCGCCATGCGTTTGGCAACTTTAACATTTGATTTAGTATCATCAACTGCTTTTCTAACTTCCTTTTCACCCTTCTCAAGTTTAGATTTCAGTGCAGTTTCTCCAGCAGTCAACATTGCTTCCCCTTTATCTATTAAATCTATCCCCGCTTTCGCACCAGCACTCACATCTTTAACTAGACCAATCCCAGATCGAACAACACCCGAGATCGGTGAAACTGCTTGACCGATGATCGGTATCCTATCAATTGTATTTAATACTTTCTCACCCGTTTCGGAAATCTGTTTCCCTACACGATGAACTTGTCCTAAAACTTTTCTTCCCATTCTCGCACCCGCATGAAGTCCGCCACTCAATCGTTTTCCTAATCTTGAAAAGAATCCCATTTTATAATATTACATTATATTAATTATTTATTAATTGCTTCATTTTTTATTTTAGATTTATCATTTGCTCTATCTAAAATCTCATGATCGTCAATATGAGAATCCCCATGATTGTTTAATCTTAAAGATCCCATCGGAATATTTATTTTTCTTTTAGCATAAATAAAATCAATAGCAATTGCAATCTGGAAATGTAATCCATTTAAATCTAGAATTCTGTTTCTTTCATCTGTCAACCTAATTGTTAATGTATCAATAGTTCTTAAATCTACAATTGATTTATGAGTTGCATTATTTGGTGTTGAGAATATCATTCCACCAGCGTTCACATTTATGGGGACTCTACTTAATATATTTGAGAATGTTCCAGATTGTGTATCTAATGTTCCATTACTAACTAAATTGGTTCTTATATAAACTCCGTGAATTGATCCATTTATATCAATCACATTATCCGAAATTAATGTTGTATCATATGTTCCACCTCCAGCAGTTGCTGGTAGAAAAACAACTCTTGGTTCACCTTCTCTAAATCCCATCTCAATATGTGGGGTCTGTGTTATTAAGGGATCATCAAAGAATAAATCAATTCTCATATTAGGGGTTGCCACCGCATCATTTAATTTAGTGAACTTATATTTATATTTCTGTATATCTGTATCATAATCTATTTGAATATCATAATCTATACCCTTTGCGGGGTCTTCTAAATTATTTTTAAAAAATGTTTCTAATGTTGTAGCGAGTGAATAAGCATCATAATTAGCGGGGTTGAGTGTTAATGTCGCTTCAATAAAATCTCCAGTATCTGTATTTGTTGCCTTACATTTTAATTTATTATTTATATTTTCTCTTATGTTATAAAAAGAATAAGGAATGGTTGCACTATTTAATGATATTAATGCTCGTTGATTTCTTGGGACTTCTATTTTTTCTGTTAATTGATATTGGAAATAAGATGTTAATGGGAATCCTCCTAATGAAGTTGCAAGAGTATTAGTAGCATCTCTGCTATCAACATATAATATTTTTGATGGTTCAGCGTTCGCTTGTAAAACATAACTCATTTATATAATAAAATATATTTTATTTATATCCTTTTGATTTTGCGTTTTTATGTGCTTCATCAAAACTAGCACCCTTTAAAATACTCATCCTCATAGATGCCATATGTTTCTTGCCGTGATTTTTTCCGTGTGCTTCTAGTTTCTTTTTATCATCATCACTTATCTTCGCTCCCTTCTTAATCGGTTGAAACGATGCTGGTAGTTTCTTCTTTGCCATATTTATATACTTTAATATATTTTTTTATTTTTATCTATTATCTTTTTCTTAATTTTGCTATTTTATTTGATTCGTCTTTTTCTTTTTTCTTTAAGTTGATTAATTCTATTGCTAGATCCATGATTTCATTTTCTAATCTTCTCACTTCCTCTCTCCTATCATTTCTTATTAAATCTCTCAATCTACTCAACGAATCTCTATCTTTTGCCGAGTTTGTAATTCTTATTAAATCTCTTGCATTAAATGGAATAAATTGACCATTAACCCCGAAGTTCATGAGTGCTCCAAGAGTTCTGTTTTTCTCGTCTTGTATTGATTGCCTTGCTTCTAATCTATTTCTATACCTTTCAACTTCATCCTCAAATGATTTTACCCCTCCTCTAGGATCAGTTAATAAATTAGATCGGAATTTTCTCACTTCTCCTTCTATATCAGTTCCCCTTCTCCCTTGACCAGATGAACGGACTTGAGTTTCTTTTGATTGTGCTTGAACTATGCTTCTGTCAACTAAATTATCAACTATTTCACTTACATCACCAGTGGCAGTTCTACGACCTCTATCTCTTTCTGCTCTCGCACCTCCTCTGTCTCTTCTCTGCTGGGTATCAACTGCTCCCCTTATACCAGCACCAATTAATGATTGTGTTGCTTCACTTGCTATTCTTTTTCTTTCCTCTTCTCTATCTTTTCTCTGTTTTTCTTTTCTTTCTTTTTCTAATCTTTTAGCATTTTCTGTTGCAGTATCAAATGCTATGTCAACTACATCATCTATAATTTCACCCACATCTGCTCTTGCTGTCGATGTCCTTAAATTAGGTGGAACTGGTAGGGGTCTTTCTGGTAATGGTCTTTTTCTTAATCTTTCTCTTTCTGCTTTCTCCCTTCTTGTTTCTTCTTGTTTCTTTTCTCTTTCTGCTTGTTCTTTTCTTAAAATCTCTAATGATGATTGTCCGAAACTATCTTTAATATCTTTTCTTAATGATGAAACATTTAAAAGATTTTGGGGATCTTGTTCTTGGGGTCTTTCTCTCTGTGATGTGGGTTGTGTAATATTAGAACGATCATTTTGTTTTTCTCTCTGTTTTCTATCATAAAGTTCTCTTGCTTGATTGAATGCTTGTGTTGTTTCATCAGTAAAATCAATTTCATCAAATCCATCAACAGATTTAAAATCATCATCACTATCAACTTCTTC
>Ga0209336_10000995_pt1 | contig 13900 bp, 32 predicted proteins | sample LinPmetageLP32_FD_184042 | JGI IMG/M metagenome (GOLD analysis project Ga0209336, IMG submission 184042) | Marine viral communities from the Pacific Ocean - LP-32 (SPAdes) (version 2) | ecosystem: Environmental > Aquatic > Marine > Oceanic | place: Pacific Ocean | collected 2009-08-23 | reverse complement strand
AAAATAATTAAGTATATATCAGATAAAGAAAAAGAAGTGCAAATAGAATACAAAAAAGAAAGAGAAAAATAATTAAAATAATACGGAACTATTTTTAAATGGATGCGTATAGTAATAAACAAAAGGATAATTAAACATGACAAATAAAATAGATTATGAAAACAACGTACCAAGAGAAGAATTAAATAAATTTAAAGCTTATCTATCAATGAAAGACGTATTAAAAGAAGAGAAAATTATTAATAGAACTATTAATGATAATATTAATGCTTTAAAAAATAAAATAGACGATTGCAAAGAAGGACATGCAGGTATAGGATTACAAGTAGCTATAAACACACTATTAGATATATTAAAAAAGGATAATTAAAATGAAAGTAAAAGAATTAATTAGAAGACTAAAACAAGTAAAAAATAAAGAACTTAGTGTCGTTATCGGTGATATTGAAGATGAATCAGGAGATTTTCCAAACTATTGGGTACAATCTATTCAAGAATATGAAAGTGGTTCTAATGGATATGAAGTAGAAGGTGAGGTAAGACTATTAACAACACTATAAACAGAAAAATAATACGGAACTTTATTTGATTAGTTGCGTATTACTATTAAAACAAGGAGATAAAGTAATGAAGAGAACAATAACAGAACATGAATTTATAGATGGCTTTAAAGGTAGCTATGCAGATAGTTTTACGTACGAAGGTAAGAAAGCATTGTTTGAGTACTTTGAGCAACTAGAAGAAGATACGGGATTTGACATGGAATTTGATCCAATTGCAATACATTGCGACTTTACAGAATACGAAGACTTTACAGAATTTAGAGATGAATACGAAGACTATGTAAAAGAGCACGATATACAAGATATAGAAACATTACACGAACATACCCAAGTTGTAGAATACAAGGGTGGTTTTATAATACAACAATTTTAAGGAAAGGAGATAAAATGGAGATTATACAATTATCATATCATAGAAACGGAGTTTGTGGAGATGGCTTTTATACAGGAATCATTAAAACAGAAGATGGCGAAAGAAAAGTATTTACGCATTTTCCCGACCATAGCGAAGAAGGTGAAATAATCAATGGAAATAACGTTAGAACGGCTATATTAGACCTTGATATATTAAAAGAAAAGGAAGAAACAAGATTCGGAGAAAACTCTTGGAGGGGCGACCATTACCATGATTTTATTGTAGACGCTATTAACGAGCATGATAAAAAAATAATAGAAAGTTGGGAACAAAGACACGTAAGTAGTGTATAACTATAAACGAAAGGAAATAATATGTATAGCGACATTAAATTAACAAGTGATGATAAAAAGAAAATAGTATCCGAATTATTGCCAATATATGACAAAGTAAAAAAGAAAACTCATATAGAGGAGTATCACAATATTACCTTAGATAATGGATTAGTAGTTGATGGATGGATTAGAAACGCTAGTGGTTGGGAATTAGAAGAAGATGATGGAAAAGTTATATGTGCAGTATTCCCTACTTACCTTGATGATGACATTTTAGCTACTGATTCTTGTTATACTATTTGGGAGTTTGACATAAACGAAGAAAGGAAATAATATGTATAAATACATAGTAAATCTAAAACACGTACCTAACCACGATATAGAAAATGGAAAAGGTAATGGCTATTGGGGATTACCTACTGACAAGAAAGATATTACGATTAAGACAAATACATTACGAGAAGTACAAGACAAGTTTGATGAATGGAAGAATAGAAATGAATTAGGTGGTGGCAACATACCTTACATTTACATACGAGATACAGAGAACAAAAAGATCGCACATATAAGTTATAATTGTAGGATATGGGATATGGATGGCGATGAAATAATAACGGAGTTAAAATGAAAATAGAAGATAAAATAAGTAAGATAGCTGATTGGATTACTCACGAATCGGACAACAGATTTGACGAGATAGAATTACTTCTGTATTTTATTTACCAACCTAAGAAATCAGGTTTAAAACGAGACATAGACGATGATTATAAAGATGTTATAGAAATTATGTCAGAAAGGGAGGAGTAATGGATTACACAAAGATGACAGACTCTGAGATTGATAATGAATTAGTGGAAATAGTTGATGAGTGGGATAAAACAAATCAAGTATTTTCAATAACTGATTTAATGGAATTGGTAAGGGAGCAAGTGAGGAGAGAATATGAATAGCGAAATACTATCTATGATTAAAGAGAGATTAGAGAAAGGCAAACGGCAGTACGGAGATACAATCAATGTATACGATGGTAGGGATTGGATACAAGAGACACTAGAAGAATTGCTAGATGCACAAGTTTATTTAACGGCAGAACTACTAAAACTTAGAGACTCTAGGAAGCGAAAGAAAATAGAAGTGCCAGTGTATCACTATAAAGATAAAAACGGAGCGTATACCTATGATTTTGAGGCTATGGTGGCGTTCTTTAACGAAAGGTTAGATGAATTAAAATGATAAAATTACTAGGCAAAGGTAAAGACTTAGAACATAGCTACTATTCTGACTATAAAGCTAATTACATAATTAAAGACTTAAAGCAGAATAACTTTGAAGGTAAGTATGTAGATGGGGTTATATATTATCCTAACTACCAAGAAGCTGATGAAATAGTGTCCGCTTGGGTAATGGCAGACAATATGAAGGAATCAACAAATAATAGTTGGGAGTATATAGATGACAACAGAACATGATTTAATATTTGATGAGATGTACGACGACTTTAAACGCACAATAGAAGCAGAGGGACAAATCAATTTATTTGATTATCAAGAAGCAAACGAAATAGAGCAAGATATGATGATGAAGATTTGGGAAACATACATAATGGAAGTAGGTAAGAAAAATGGGAAGAAGTAATAGATTAGAATTAATTAGTAAATCATTAATAGAAGCAATAGGTGATAATAAGAATACTATCTTAGGAGAAATAATGCTAGGTGTTAATTTCTTCAATAAAGAAAAGGGAAGCACACCAAATAAGCGGGTAAAACAAAAGAATAGCACAGACAAATATGTAAGATCTTGTCCTAAGTGTAACTTATGTTGGGAGTACACGAGGGTAATTGGAACAAGAAGAAATAGAAAAACAATATATTACAACGATTTTCCAAAGTATGGAAAGAACATTGAAGTGTGTGGTAAATGTGAACCACAAGAGGAGGAATAAATGACGAAGCAAAAAGGAATATGCAAGGTATCATTCAATGGAGATTTTCCTGATAAGGAGAAACTACATATACAATTCTACAAACATAAAGGATTACACAATTTTGATGACTTTGACAAATGCACCATATTACAGAATATGATTGGATTACTGACTAAAGAGCAAGAATTGTATGCTGATAGATATTACAAGGAATTAGAAAAACGAGCAGATTCTTTAGGTAGTGGAATGTTTGAAGCTGATGAAAGATATTTAAAAAATTCTAAGAATTAGTAAGGTGAAGTTTCTATTAAGACGAAAAATTAATTTGGAACTTTTAAAAACTTAGTGCGTATAAGAAGTAAGCACGAAGCTTAAAACAACAAAAAAACAAGGAGTTAATATGACAAAAAAAGTAAATAGTTATTTCACATTGTGTGTTGCTGAAAATGGAGAGTGGTGCAACCAATTCACTAGTGAAGATTACAATGAAGTGAAAGAGCACAAAGCTGATTGGGAAGCTGATGGATGGACAAGTCAAAAGTTGCAAATTCTAAGAACGACTAATAAGACAGATGACCTTAGTAGGTCTTTAGCTTGGTTAAATCATCACGAAAAGTAACTAACTAGGGGTGGGGCAACCCACCCCATAAACAAGGAGAAACTATGAAAGAATTTTATTACACAATAAAAGTGACTGGCTACATAGAAGCTAAGAACGAAAAGAAAGCATTGAAAGAAGTGAAAAAGTACAAAGAACATTTTATGTGCGATGATCCGTATCCTGCAATAAAAGTAGAGGAGGTGTAATGAGTAATGTTATATGGAGTAATGTTATATGGGGCATAGATCCCGGAAAGGGAGGTGGCATCGCAGTCTCTGTTTATGGGTCGATTACAGAATACCACAAATATCCTAAAACAATAGATGAATTACGAGAATTGATGAAGACGATACAAGATAAGTGGAATGGTAAACCAGTAGCCTACCTTGAACAAGTACACGCATTTCCTACAGATGGCAGGAGTAGTGCATTTAAGTTTGGTACTAATTACGGAGTTTGGCAAGGGTTCTTAGGAGCATTAGACATTGAGTGCAACCTAGTATCGCCTCAAGTGTGGATGAAGCCATTAGGACTATCTAAAGATAAGAAGCTTAGAAAGAACGAAATAAAAGCAATGGCTCAAAAGATAGTTGACGACCAGAAAGATGAACCGAAAATAAATAAAAAAGTAACGCTAAACACATCAGATGCTATCTTAATAAATGTATATGGATGGCAACAAGAAAGGATAAAAAGGGCAAACAATGAATAAGCAAACTATACAAGCCTTACCAACCTCAGAGCTTGAACGCTTTACAGAATTATACTCAGCTACAGAATCAGAGAATGCTTATATGGATGGTGAGTGCTCACAAGCTGAAGGGGATAGAAGATATAAAGAAGCAATCAGGGATTTTACACTATACCTACATCGAATAAGAATGGATGGAGATTATGAAAGAGATATGGATTATATGATAAAGGTATGGGAGCTATTAAGATTAGCAGAAGTAGAATTAGATAAAAGAAAGGATAACTAATGAAAGCAGTAAAGATAAAAACAGCAGTTATTGGTAAAGATGATACCAAAGGATTACAAAAACCTAGATTCAGATTGTATAGTGGCGAGACAGATGCTACTGAATTAATGGTAGCACATTATGGAGTATCGCCTAAGTTTGTCAATCAGCAACCCGAGGTAGAAGTAACAAATGTTTACAGAGTTGTCGATGTACTGAATGAATACATTGATGAGTACCATGAAAAGCATAAAGAAGATTAGTTTGGATTTGAATAACTATTTTTGTAGATTCAATCAATCCTGAGCAGGTTAACATGACGAATAAATCAAACATAAGAGAAGAAATGTCCTATATGGTAGACAATCCAGAGATGATGTTTGCCGATGGCTACGATGATGCACTTATCGGATATACAGATAGTGGTGTTGCGGTTTATTCTATTGAAAAAGTATTAACAATTATGATGGTGCATGAAGAGATGACAGAGGAGGAGGCATTAGATCATTTTTACTATAATGTAGCAGGTGCTTACGTTGGGGAATATACCCCTATTTTCATACACGAATTAGAATTAGAGGATTAGATGCTTGTTAAGAAATGTAGTCGTTGTAAGAAATATAAATTTAAATGGAAATACAATAAGAATAAAGCAAAGAAAGATGGCTTGCAATATCAGTGCAGGGCATGTCAACATGATTACCACAATAAGGAATGGTATCCCAGTATGCGTAATCATCAAATTAAAATGGTTAAACGTAATAAGTTTAAAAGAAGACATAACAATTATAAAAGAGTTGTTGAAGAATACTTTGTAAATGGATGTGTTGATTGCGGAGAAAAAGATATTCAAGTCTTGGAGTTTGACCATGTTAGAGGTGTTAAAAAAAGAGTTGGATATAAGGGCTCTGAGGGCGTTTCTTATTTAATTAGACATGGCTATAAGTGGCAAACAGTTCAAGAGGAAATAGAGAAGTGCGAAATAAGATGTCGTAACTGCCACAAGAAGAGAACTTGGAAAGAAAATAATTATTATAGTGATATGGAAGAAATAATAAATAATAACGGAACAAATAGTAAAGGAGCGAGTTAATAGTATATGAGATTAAAAGTAAAGAAAGAGTATCAGGGATATAACGGAGAGCGTAAAGTAGTAACATACATTACTTATGATCCAAACACTGGTAAGGAATACGATGTAGCTGATATATATGAAATGGAGAATGATAATGTTTACAATATTAAATAACATAAAAACAAATATACGTAGAGATATAAAATCTACAGAAAAAGAATGGAAGAAGAACCCTAGTAACGATTATTACTTTGCAGAAATATCTGGACTCAGGAGAGCACTAAACTATGTAGTTAGAGCTGAGTCTATAGAATATACTGCATTAGACAAATGGGCAAATTCTATACAAGAAAAGGAGCAAGTATGAACCTACAATTAGGTCAAGGGCAAGAGATTAGTATATATGATATTAAATCTATTAAGGTAGCAAAAACAGAGAAAGCATATACACAATACTATAAAACTTTGGTTGTTACTACTCAAGATAATCAAGAGATAGAAATAAATCTTTATTCTAAAAATAAAGAAATAGTTAGGTTATAATGAAATATAGAGAGGGCATATTTGATTGGTTTGTAAATCCTTCTTGTTTTCCAATCACACTATCAAGAAACGTCATGTTCTTATTGCCCTCTCTTCTATTCACATACCAAAAGGAAACAATATGATAGATGTACAGAAAATATACGATGAGTGGTTACTTGAGAATAATGATATGCATTACAAGAAAAGGTATCAAGGTCAGGAAAAATGGTTTCATGCATCTGCATCAGGAATGTGTATGCGTAAACACTATTTTCAACATGTAGCAGGGGTAAAGCCTAAGCCAGTGAATGAAGATACTATGAGGTTATTTAGATTGGGTGACTTAGTTCATGGAGATATACAAGAAGCAGTAAGAGATTATGCGGATAAAACTGGTGCTCAAGTAATGATGGAAAGGGAGATACAATTACCTGACGTTAATGTAAGGGGATTTTTTGACTTACTTTTAATTAAAGATGGGGCAATGATTGACATAAAGACATGCAATGCTTGGAAGTGGAAAGGTCTATTTGGTAGAAATCCTGATCCAAACCCCGCTACTAATTACTTTTTACAACTTGGTACATACGCTTGGTGGTATGAAGAAGATTCGGGGAACAAAATAGAAAAGCTTGCGTTACTATATTATAACAAAGATAATTCAAGAATGAGAGAAAAGATTATACCTATATCCTATATTGAAATGGCAAAAGAATACTGGTATAATGTAAAAGAGATGTTTAAAAAAGGAAACCCACCTATAGAGCTTGGTGTTGCCCCAGTATATAAATGGGAATGTAATATCAAGTACTGCAACTTCTATGAAGTATGTGGTGGTGGATTAAAAGAGAAAGGAAACGACCTATGAGCGATAAACAACCCGATTGGGATAAGATAACAGAAGGCAAGATAAGGCATGGTATTGCTGTAGAAGCCTTTAGCAATGGCATGGAACTTAATGCTGATAACATGAAGACTATGGAAAAGTGGGTACAGTTTGTAATACATGGTTATGATGGTATCAAGGAGATATTAGGTGAGCATGCAGAAGCTAATAGTAAACCAATGACTGCTGAAGAAACTGTTGAAGAAGTAAAAGAAAAGTTCGATGGTAAAGAGATTGATACAGATAAATATGTTACTGAACAGATAGAGAAAGCGGTTATTGGTCTTGATAGAAAGAATAAGAACATCGTTATGGCTAGACTTAGAGATGGTAAGATTACTACAGATAATCTTGGTGCATGTCTTGATAGGATTACAGAGCTAAAGAAAGTTTAGATGGCTGAATTAGGGGATGCTTATTATCCAAGTTCTTTGGATGACGATAACGGTTCTGTGCCTAAAGGTAGGTACATTACTACAATTACAGACCTTTCTATATCTGAGAATGTCAAGTTTGGTAATTTTATTGCTGACGTATTTAAACCTGAGTATACTATCGACAAAAAAGATCATCCCCCTTACGATGGTTGCAAGGTAATAGATAATGGCATTTTTAGATATAAAAAGGTTGGTGATGCACTTTACGACCACAGTAAAAACTGGGGCTTTGCTAAGTTTTTGTCCCTTATGGGTCTCCGCAAAGAGGATGGGGAAGGTGGGCAACTACCTTTCCTATACCTCAGCGATATAAAAGGTTCAGTTGTATTGGTAGATGTATTTACTAAAAAGTTTACAAATGATTTTGATTCTCAGATATCATACTCAGTAGGTAGGGCAATCCAATTACAGAGTAAAGCAGAAGTACCATTCTAATGGGTTTTCAAGAATCATTAACTAGTGGTCAAAAGTCAGAGAACCTTGTGCTAGATATAATTAAAAAGAAGTACCCTAAAGCTTTTCTTAAAGAAGGCTATCATAAAGAATATGATATAATGATACCTGAAATAAATAAAACAGTAGAAGTGAAAAAAGATTTTAAATCACAGTATACTGGAAACGTAGTAATAGAAGTAGAAATGAATAATAGACCATCAGGTTTAGAGACAAGCACTGCTGACTGGTGGGTTTTTCATTTGAATGATATAGAATTAGTATGGATAAAATTAAAAAGATTAAAAGAATTAGTTAAAAGCGAAGATTATAACTTAGTAGAATTTATTGGTAAGGGAGATACGATTAGTAAGCTTGCTTACCTAGTAAAGAAAAAAGATATATATCTATGGAGTAATAAAATAAAAGAACTATCAGAGGGAGTATTAATATGAATAAACAAAAGTGCATAGCAAATATAAAATTTTCACAACAAGAGGTTGAGCTTATGATCAACTCATTAGAGAATCTAATCAAATTAGAAATCCCATTTCAGGATACTGCTGATTGGAGAAAGCCTTATGAGGTTTTACTTAAAGAGCTGAAACAAATCAAATTAGACATGTTGTATAAAATAGAAGAAGCAATGATAAATAGAGAACCTCAAGAGACTTCTACAATACATGGCTCAGTCTGTGAAGTTTGTGATTAATATTTTTTTTAACAAGAGAGATGGTTTGCTTTATAAGGAAATGAAAATAAATGGTTCATTTGAAATTGATTGGCGAATCAAGATAAGGTAGACCATCTCATAATAAAGGAGAATCAGCATGGCTGAATACCAACAAAAAGACCAGACCTTTAAGCTCTGGAAAAACGAGTATAAGAAAGAGGGAGATAAGAAACCTGATTATACTGGCAACGGATTAGTAGGTGGAGAAAAGAAAGACTTTTCTTTATGGATTAATCAAGACAAGAATGGTAAAAAATACCTTTCTGGTCAATTTAAAGAAGCTTACAAGAAAGACGACGCAGGATTCTAGGCTTTTTTAACTTAATAGAGAATAGAGGGGCTAACGCCCCTTTATTTTTTATATTAATATTAAGCGATACTTATATCAAAAAGATAATAATATCGCTATAAACGTGATTATAGAGGTACTTTTTTTCTTTAATGTTTGAAATTTGTAGTAAAGTTGACAAAGTATGTGCATTCTGTACAAAAAGTAATTGGAATCCATATAAAGGTGATTATGATGATGAAGAAAGATTGTTTTGTGGCTTATCTTCAGGGTTTGATACAAGAGTTGATTCATTAGATGATTGCTGGAAAGATATGACAAAGGGAAAAAGAAGTGCTTTTGTTAAAAAGAAAAAAGAAGAATATCAAATAGCGAATAACAATAGGGGATAGCATGGATATAATGGATGATTTTTCAGGTAATAAAAGTAATGATAGTACAAAATGGAATTACTTTAAAAATGACCCGATCGTACCTGAAAGCGAACAACTTACAAGTGAAGAAAGAAAAGAGATAACTAGACTGGTAGGTCTGTGTATGAATCGAGTTGTGAGTACTAATGAATATTACAGAAGACTAGCTGAGTTCTGGAGAAATGCAGGGGAAGATAGTTATGCTGAGGAAGCGTTACTTAGAATGGATGATGAAGATGATGATTAAGGTTTTAGTTTTTTCTTTGCTTTCCTTAGTATTCTTTTTGTTATGTCGTCAACACCTATATCATCGTATAGTATCGGATTCTGAGGAAAAGACCTATTCCAGTTCTTTACAAGCCTTGTCGCTCTTATAGAATCTCCTTCAATCATGTAATCTAATATTTTTGAGCGAGTAAAACCTTTTCTGTATTTTACATAGCTTTCTTTTTGACCCGATGGTTCTATTCTTTGGGCTAAGCGTCTTGGTACAGTTCCGAAAAGTGGGGCTAGATACTTAGGCATTCTTTGCAACGCTCCTAAAGATCCATACTCTCCAAGATTTTCCCAAGTTCTAGTCATTGTTTGCCATATCTTATCAAAATCCTGCACTACGGCTGGTTTACCTGCAAACTCTATAGCTCTTATTGTATTCTCAGCAGCTACTATATCCATAGATATTCCCATAGCACCTACTGAGGCAAACCTATCTAGAGCATCACCCCAAGTCATTCGATCAGCACTTATTAAAGAGTCAATTTTCTTATCTCCAAAAGCAACATCTTTTAGATTTCCAAAATTTAAAAAGTATTCATTTTCGTTAAACACTTCTTCTCCAGCATAAAAAGTAGCAAGCTTATCACGAGCAAATGAAACAAACTCACCGCCAAATAATCCAGCAGAAGCCAATCTTAACATTGGAAATATATTACCTCTTTTTAATTCAGAACCTAGAGCTCCTCTAACCCAATTAAACTGCTTATATCCAAATTTTTTAAATAAAAATAAAGGTCTAAATCTTGGGTCATTAAATATTAATGGTTCTTCAAGTATGTTCCTTTGTAATTGAGTATCTCTTGCAAATCTATACATAGATTTAGATATTTGAGTTTCAGATATATTATTTATATTACTTATTCCTAATTCTCTTAAGTTTTCTCTAGCCCAATTTTGACGAGTCTTAAACTTACCAGTTCCCTTTCCTTGTGCTATTGGTTGTAACATACCCACCCATTCTTTAGCAGCAGCAGCAGATACTAATTGGTTTATCTGATTCATTTTTTGAAATCCTGAAGCCCAAGTTGTAAATTCAGCAAACTTACCCATATTGGAGTCATTAGGTCTTAAACCAGCTAATGATTGGTAGATAGATATATTACTAACGCCAGATTTTCCAACTAAATCTCTGTATTCTTTTGATGTAGAAAGCTTATATATACCTTTTATAATTGGATAGTAACCAGTTTTTAAAGCTGTGGATATAGCAACCTGAGTTATATTAGGAACTGTAGCAAAGCCTAATCCTATCTTAGAACCAATTTCAAAATCAACTATATCACTCCACACTTTCTTAGCTTGTGGACTTTTCCAGTTATGAGAAGGGTCTAATTCTATCTTATTAGTTAATATTTTATACATATTATCTAATACATCACGCTCTTCGGTTAATACTTTTTTTCTTTTACTACCAGAATCAGATACTTTAATTGCTTTATTTAAAACATCTCTTGATGCTACCCAAAATTCACCACTATTTCCAAAGTTTTTTGACTCAGCAACTTTCCTAGCCCACTGATGACCGTACTTTGACATAACAATTCTAGCGTCTGTTTCTAAAATAGATTCTGGTAAATCTTTAGCCTTTCTAGATATTTGTAAATGCTCTGCAACATTATGATATTGGACATTCGTAGTCGTATTTAACTTTCTAAATGCACCCGATATTTTAATGTCAAAATCAGGCACTTGCTCCCTTGATAAATCTTTTCTTATACCAGCCATTTCATACAAAACATCTCTTGTTTCTTTAGAAACCTTACCTTTTTCGACGATTTCACCAATAACTTTTTGAAAATTAGAATTTCTATACAAAGAGGTTTCGGTAAATAATTGAGGGTTTTCAGCTCTAAGCTTACCAAAATCTTGAGAAAATATTTTTAAGACATCCTGTTTTACAATGCGAGGAAAATACCATTCTTCTTTTTTACCTAAATCTACACCAGCTTTCTTTGCTTCTTCCCACATATAATCAAAGATTTCCCTATATTGTTTAATTACAGGATCATTTGCATATTTAGGGTTTTGTAGTTTTCTTCCTATCTCAATAGATTCTTGCTCTAATTTATCTTTGGTCTCTTTAAATAATTTTTCTTTTGTAAACTTTGATATAGATTCTTTATAACCCACCATTCCTTTTGCGTATAAACCAATATCATTATACATCTGACTAAGAGTTCCCATATAGCTAAAATAATCAACATTATAATTATCAACTCTTTTTTTAGCGTCTCCACTTATTTGAGTTTGCAATCTTTTTCCAGCTCTATCTAAAAATTTTAAACCATGATAATCAGAAAAAAGCTTATCAGGCATCATTGTTGTTTCCCAACCGCTTTTCTTTATTTCGGTTCTAAGTTTATTTACAACCGCTTCTTTTCTCATTCTATGCTGTAGTTTTAGTTGCTGAACAGGAGTCATACTACTAACAACTTTATTTATATTCGTGTCTCGTAATTCTGTTTTTAATATTTTACTAGCTCTATCAAGAAAGTTAGCATCGTTCATATTAATTTCTTTTTTAATGCCAAATATAGAATCTATCCTTTTTTTCTGTAATGCTTCTGGGGTGTACTTACCACCACTTCTACTAAACCCTCTACTTTGAAACTCAGAAAAAGTTATAGGTTCTAACAACTCACTCGTTTTTAAATCTTTAAAAGTTACGATATCTTCTTTTATTACTCTTTTCTCTACACCAGTCTCAATATTAGTCTTTTCAACAGTTTTTTCTCTAGTGTCTAGTTTAACATTGTTTACTTTAAAGCCATTCCTGTCTGTATACACTTGATTCGCTTCAAATTCAGCTGATTTTAAAGCTCCGTAAAATTGTGCTCCCTCCTCAACGGTAAGTCCAATTTCTTTTTTAGCATCCCTGATCTTCCTATATCCTTTTGTAATCTTACCTGTAGCATATTTTTGAGCATTTAAAGCACCGATAACTGCTGCTGAATGAACATAATCCTCAGCGGTAGGGAGTTCACCTTCCATAATAGGAGCAAGCGTACCAAACTCAGCCGTCTCTACTGCTTTTACAGCTAATTGTTGAGTTAGTTTATTTAAGTTTGGACTTAAAAAAGATTTAACAATAGGAGCAGAACCAGCTGTAACAGAACCTAAGACTGCACCTTTTGATGCGTTCTTTATATTCATTAGCAAATCAAACTCCTGATCAGGGTCAGCAATCTGTCCTAAGCTAGACTGCAAACCACTATAAAACCCAAGCTGTGTACCACCAACTGCCGCTGCTTGAAATGCTTGATTCAATACTTTAGGTGCGGCTTTTTCTATAATATCATTAGCCTTCTTCGCTGAAATACCTTGAAGCGTTAATCTTCTTTTTGCCTCGTTCAACGGATTTGTTGTTGCTCTAAACGCTTCTCCAGCACCACCTTTCAGTTTATCAACTGACCCTATAGCTGTTTTTGCACGCCTTATTCCACTACTCAAAAGAACATTATCACCTAGAACTGACTTAACTAAATCATCACTAACTTTTACACCTTTACCAACCCCAGATTTAAGTGCTTTCCTTACCGCTGCTTTTGTAGCAGATTTAGCTGCAATCCCACCTATCCCACCAGTCGTTGCTAATGATAAAATATCTAATGGTTGTAAGAAAGATATTAAAGTAGCACCAACATCTTCCATCATACTCGGAGAGTAGTTTGACAAATCAAACCTATCTTCTCCAGTAGCAATTTTATCTGCTAATCCTGTAATGCTATTTTGATAACCAGCCTTTACCCAATCTGGCAACCACTCACCGGGAATAAACCCATATAAATCACCATCTTCTTTTGATACTTTTTGTTCGTTATTTTTCTCTAATAAGGCATCATAATAAGACTGAGGGTCGTATAAGTTATTATCAAAATTTGATTTTTGATCTAAGTAATCACCATTGGTTTGCACATTAGCTACAGATGCATCGTCTAACCCATCGTCAGATAAGTTGTCTATATAGTCGCTAAAATAATTATATCTTTTAGTTGATTCGGGCATACCACATTAATCTTGTGGAATCGGTATTGGTGAAGCCATAGTAGTTCCGCCCGGTACAATACCCAGTAATAAATCCCTTAAAGCATTTT
>Ga0209336_10000994_pt1 | contig 13902 bp, 24 predicted proteins | sample LinPmetageLP32_FD_184042 | JGI IMG/M metagenome (GOLD analysis project Ga0209336, IMG submission 184042) | Marine viral communities from the Pacific Ocean - LP-32 (SPAdes) (version 2) | ecosystem: Environmental > Aquatic > Marine > Oceanic | place: Pacific Ocean | collected 2009-08-23 | reverse complement strand
CGACCCTAAAACAATAAATGGTTTTAGAAAAGTGCCAATGACCCCAGACGTAAAACTCTCGCTGCAAGAATTATATCTTGCCAAGGGGCGCCCGGCGCCTGACAAGGAGGTCTTCCCGAGCACAAAGGGTAATGTGCTTTCGGATAGCCGGTTCCTTGCAGCCATCCATGCGGGGTGTGATGCGGCAGGTGTTGAGCGCATCCGGTGGCATGACCTGCGGCATTATTATGCCAGCCGTATTTTGCAGGCGTTTGATAATGACTGGTGGACTGTCACAAATCTCATGGGCCATAAGGACATTAAGACAACCGCAAACACTTACGGCCATTGGCTTGAGACACCAGAGCAAGATGCTAAGATGTCTGCGGGTATTGCTGCGGCGTTCTAATAAAGCAAAGGGGCGCATCAGCGCCCCTTCTTCTTGTCTTTTTTTACATGATAAGGGTCTATCTTATCGCTGTGCTCATAGCCCTCGTATGAGCTAAAGACATGCGTTTCAGCGCGGCTCAAACGAGCATGTTTATTTGGCTCATTCTCAGCAGCCGGGTCATCAACAAACCCCTCTTCTGCAATCGGCACATAAACTAAAGGCTTGTCTTTAGCGTTCGGTGGCTTGTTCATCTTTCTCAATCCCTAGAAATTTATCGAGAACATCCCTAGCCACATAAATTTTTTTGCCGCTGCGTACAGTTTGCAAATCGTTGTTCTTTACAATCCTCAATGTGCGTTTGTATTCAGAATCATTTGCCTCACCAAAAAGATACAGCGCTGCATCCTTCACACTTAAAAGCTTACCATCCATTTGAATCTCCACTAGGCTGAGGCGCTGCCGGCGCAGGGGCGCTAGGAGCAGGAGCAGGGGCAACGCTCATAGAGCCGTCAGGCTTATTGACGAAAAGTTGAAACGACAGAACCTTTTTAAACTCTCGAACATCTTGTCCGGGCGCTCGCTCTGTCACTGTAACCCCGAGCTCAACCCCTGCATCAGCTAGCTGGCGATATAGATCCTCACAGATTTGTTTTTGCTCAGCCGTCATGGGCGTGAAGCTGCGCGTTGTCTCGTTCCACTCTGTGCGGAACTGCAAGAAGGCTATGCCCCGATATTCAACCGGCTCGCCATCCATATCAGCAGCAATTACGTTATTTCTGAATTTTATTTTAGCTCGCGAAAAGTGAGGCATTATCTTACTCCTGAGTTTAGTGATTCAAAATGATTGTTGTACTGGTCAAACAGCTCAGCATAGAGCTCGCGGTCAGCCTCTTGCAGGTCTTCGCGCTGTTTCTTAGAGTTGCGGCCCCAGGCTTGCAATGCGCCAAGGTTCACCATTTCTTTTATCTTGTTTTTTTCTTGGTCAACCCAGTCACGCCACGGGTTATCGTGGAACGGCACTTCTTGGAGTGCCGGCGGTGGCGGGGGTACAGCTGGCTGAGGATCTGGCTGTTGTGGTTGCGGCGCTGCTGGCATGTTAGCTGGCCGGCTATTCTTAAAATCATCTGCCTCATCTTCAGAATAAACAAACCCGGCAACACCAATGAGCTTGAGGATCACACGGTCTTTCGCGCGCTTCTCTGCCATAGCGTAGGGGTAGCTGTTCTTATTATTGTAGGGCGTCGCCTCACCGACAGACCATTCGACCTGGTCACCCAGCCGGCCACTGACTAGCATCACAACCTTTTTGGATTCGGCGTCTGCCTCAATCATGGTGGGCGCATCAAAGCTGATGCGTTTATGCGCCGCCACTTGTTCGAGCGCTTTATGCAAGGCAACCGGGGTGCCGTGACAATCCCAAGTGGCTTGCTCTCGGGTCAGACCAATCTCTTTAAATATATTTATAAGTGCTTCTGGTAGGTTAGCCATTCATATTCTCCAAAAATTCAGTGCCAGCTGGCGTTATTTCCCAGACAACTTCTTGCCTGCCCCGGGCGTTCTTTGCGCGCGCTCCGCTATCTTGCGCGAGCCCCATATTTTGTAGCTCTGTGAGGCGAGGCTTGACGCTGTAGAGCCAGGCATCCATCTTGTCAGCAACCTGACTACCAGTTAGGCCGGGCTGGGCTGAGGCGAGGCTTTGCAGGGCTTTGAGCCTCAGTCCAGTGACTTTAGGTGCGATGAACTCAGCGGCCAGCCGCTCAGTGTCCTTGGCGTTTTTATGAACATTCGGGCCTGGGTTCCCCGGCCAATCTAATAAATCCTGCTGCATCATGAAGCGCTCCATAGTAGGGGGTCAGGGAAACTGACGACCAGAAGCACATATGTGAAGGCCATCAGTCCGAAAAAAGCGATTGTTGTGAGGATCTCTGCGACCCATTCCTTGAAGTTCATGACACACTCCATATTTTTTTTGCTTCGGTGAGGTATGCCTCGGGCTCATTCCAGCAGAATTTACTGAAATCAGGAGACACTAGGCTGAACAGCTCTTCTTTATTGCTTGCTGCTCTCAGAATGTTTTCTGTAGTTTTGTGAAAAAGCGTGATGTCATTCACAACATCTTGCAGATAGTCATCGCGTAGTTCTGGCGTGTTATCGGGCGTGAAGACACGGTAATCACTTGCATTTGCATAGACTAGAAAAGGCGGCTGGTGTCCGTTCAGAGCCCAGAACCCTGCGACCTGATAGACATTATTCATATCAAACATGCCGGTGAGCGAGCTTGGCAGATTGCCGGCTTGCCAACCTGACTTCGAGCGGGTGCTTGGCCGTGACCATTTTGTCTTGAGGTCGCCCCGGTTTGCATAATCGGGCAGCGTCATATGCGGCACTGCTGTGCCCGGCAGAGCGCCGAGCAGCTGCTTCTCACCCAAGATAAGGTTTTCGCGCGCCATAGCCTCGAGCAAGCCCTTGATGGCGTGCTCTATGACAACGGGCAGCTCTTCTAGGTATTTATCTTTTTTGGTTTGGTCTAGGTCATTCGCCGGGCGGTAGGACTGCATCTGCTCAACGCCGGCTAGCGTGGCTGTTGCGAGGTCTAGCGTGTCTGAGGCGCCGTCTTTGACCAAGTAAAGGTCACAAGCTGTCTGTGTCGCATTACCGCCTTCCATGTTTGCTGAGCGGTTAGTGGACAGGCGAAACAGCACATCCTTAGCCAGGAGCCTTTCGGCGTCTGTTGATGCGGGGTTCTTGAGGGTTTCAAAAGCTGCGTTTACCTGTGGGCGAACATGAGCTTTATCATAAAGAGTTTTTGCTCTGTCTTTCGAGCGCGGATTAGAGTGATGCCAGTAATGGTGCCTGCTGGCCCAGTCAGGTGCGTCATGTAGCATTGTGATATCTCCCAAGTCATTATGGGAAATAACGTATCACTACATGACGAAATACGTCAAGCCTACTTATCGTAAATTATTTTGATGTCGCGTAGGTCGGGCCGGAACGATGCGGCGAGCGAGGGCGTTGCCCAGAGCAATTTTACGTTTTCTATTAAACGGTCTATGTATGGATTATAGACAGAATAAAGGCCGCGCGGCTGTGGGTACACAAAGCCATTGAACAGCCTATCGTTTGATTCTATGTCAGAAATGCCTTCCTGCGGGCCATCGAAGCAGACATAGGAATCATTCTGAAAGCAGTCTTTGCTCACTACGTTATTTTTAACAGGCGAGTATTGTACGAACTCCACAGCATTTCTAAACATATTGTGCTTACCGTCATAGTCATCATCAGCAGACCAAATGATTGCAGCCGTATCTTGCTGTTGATAATTATGCATATACACCTTGCCCAGGCGTTTTTTAACGGCAATCTCTCTTGAGATAGTCTGGTCTGCGTTTAGATGACAGTGCCCAATAATCGGGATTGGACGAGCGGCGAACAAAATATCGTAGGGCACACAATCCAAGACTTTTGAATATAGCTCTGCCATTTCCATAGTAAGCTTTATCTTACCATGAATGTGCCGGCTGAGCGTCTCTGGCGTCACGTCTGCCATCCGGGCAACGTCTCTCTTCGATATACCAGCCCGTTTGATTGATTCGTCTAAATTATTTGGCATATTCATAGCGTACCACCTTGCCGTAAACAGTTAAACCCATTTTTATTAGTTAAGCCACTAGACGCATGGCGTCAAGGCATGTTATCAAAATAAGCATGATACTTGATACTTTTAGAAAAAATCGAGGCTGGTCTTACAGCGAATTAGCGCGTCAGGTTGGTGCTAGCCATGCAACTGTCGCCCGGCGTTGGTGCTTGCCGCACGACCATAATGACCGCCTCATTCCGAACGAATTTTATATGGACCGCATTGTTTTGCTGAGTGCCGGGGAAGTCATGCCGAATGATTTTTACATCCGACATGACTGAAGATGAACTCCAAAAACAGGTTGTGCAGTTCTTAAAAGTGGCTTTGCCGACCGGCTGCGTGTTTCATCACTCCCCGAATGAGGGGCGCCGGCACGTTAGCTTTAAAGTAAAGCTCGTCAAGATGGGCACGAAGTATGGTTGGCCCGACCTAGAAATATTCGTACCAAGCGACCAAGCAGTGCATGGAATGACCACAGCTATATTCATAGAGCTGAAAAGGCCGGGTGGTGGGCGCCTCAATGCAAATCAGGAAGAGATGCGCCAGCGCCTTGTCTTGGCAGGCTGTCACTGGGGGTTAGCGCGCTCGGTAGAGCAGGTCCATGAGATCCTCGAGCAGTTTATCAAGAATCTAAAGGCCAAGCCATGATTCATGAGGGCGATGGCACATGGCATACCCGGCTGAGTTTCGGCAGATGCCCGAAGTGCGACACGATGCTGCGTGACCGTAAGGGCGGTATTGTTGTTTGCGGAACTTGCAGTCTCTGCATTGCTGTTAAGGAGTGCAACTACAAGCACAGCCTGGGCGAGTGCCGCGAAGGCATGGTGCGAGAGCCTGACGGTGAGGGCTGTGTCCAATGGACAAGCTGCCATGTTTGCGCCGGCAAAGGGTGGACAGCATGAGCACCCGGCAGAAAGATGACTGGTATCCAACGCCGCCAGCTGCAACAGAAGCGCTTTTATTTGTAGAGCAGTTTGATAGCACTGTTTGGGAGCCTGCCTGCGGTGACGGGGCTATTACAACTGTTTTACAGCAACTTGGATATGCTGTGCATAGCTCTGACCTAAATGATTATGGCTTTGGTCATACAGGTGTTGATTTCTTGATGGAGCAGAAGGCTAGCGCTGCAACCATCATAACCAACCCGCCTTATAAATTAGCAAATGAATTTGTGCTAAAGGCTGTTGAGCTTGGCATTGAGAAACATGCTTGGTTGCTACGGTTGCCCTTTTTAGAAGGGCAGGCACGGTATGAAAAGATTTTTAGCAAATACCCGCCATCCAGAGTGCATGTGTTTAGCAAGCGCCTGACTATCTGGCGAGGTGATGAGGACAAGGCTTGGTACGGCACATCAGGCAAAACAGCCTATGCTTGGTTTGTTTGGGACAGAGACTACACCGGGCCGACAACGGTGGGCTGGCTATGATGCATCATATTGATCTCTGCTCTGGCATAGGCGGCTTCAGCCTTGGCTTTCAATGGGCTGGCTTATCCAAGCCTGTGCTGTTCTGCGATACAGATGCGTGGTGTCGCAAGGTTTTAGCAAAACACTGGCCTGATGTGCCGATAGCAGAAGATGTAAAGGAGCTTGCAAATGACCCAGATAGATTTATTCCCAGAACAGACCCCAGAAACACCATCCTCACAGCCGGATATCCCTGCCAGCCCTTTTCACAAGCCGGGGCAAGGAGAGGAACGAGCGATTCACGCCACATCTATCCGTACATCTCTGAAATCATTGCACACAAAAGACCCGCTTGGGTCGTTCTCGAAAATGTTTATGGGCATCTTTCCCTTGGCCTCGATGAAGTACTCAATGATTTGGCAAATCAAGACTACGCCGCAAGGCCGTTCATATTTCCAAGCGGCGCGATTGTCGGTGCCCCGCACCACAGAAAAAGGCTCTGGATTATTGCACACACCAACAGCCAAGGCGAACCAGATGACACCAAGCATGAAAAGCAGGGATGCGGGGAGTTGGTGGCGCACACCAGCAGCGGCAAATGCTCAACAGGGGCCAAAAAGCCCGAAGTTTTATCATCACTGCAAGCAGACAGGTCAGTCACAAATAACTTTAGTGGACGAAGTGAGGATCTGGCCTACACAGCATACAGACAACCAGCAAAAGACTGGTGGGCAACTGAATCCAGAATGGGTGACTTGGCTGATGGGCTACCCACGCGGCTGGACAGATTTGACGGATGGGAGCGAGAGCCGGAAGACATCCCAAGAGTAGAAACAGGCGTTAAAGACCGCGTGAACCGCTTGAAGGGGTTAGGTAACGCCATAGTGCCGCAGATAGCCCAGCGCATAGGCGAGACAATCAAAAAGGCAGAGGGGCTATGACAGAGCAGCAAGCCATGCAGATAGCACAGCAAGAATATGCCCGGTTGATAGCTGATGGCATGGGTATTTTTCTTATTGCAGAGGCGTGGGACATCGAGCGGCAATATCCGGGCTCTGTGAAGGCTCTGAGCCTTGACCTTGTATGGATAGACACGCCGGAGCGATTAAAGCAGCGCGGCTTACTGAGCGAGCCCTATGTGCTTGCACAGATGGCAAAGCAGATAATGGAGATGGGCGTTGAGAAAGAAGAGCAGCAACCCTTGGAGCGGGGTCAGTCAGGGCTCGGACAGGTGCGCTATCTGCAACAAGTTGCACCGGCATAGGGATTTCAGCTGGGTCATCTTGGGGGATGGCACGTTCATCTGCGATGAGCCAGCGAAGTGTATAAGAATAAATAGAAGGAGAAATGAAGATGCGCGAATTGCGGAAAGGGGCTTGACGAATGGCTGAATCTAACAATAGAATTGCCGTAGGCACACAAGCTAAGCTATACACAAGCTCAGCACAAAGACGAAGCTCAGAACAGAGCTCGATAAATCCACAAATAAATAAACTTATAAAAAACGTAAGCAAGAGCACAAGCTTTGCTTATAGCTCAGCTATAGCTAGAGCTAAGCTATCGCCGCTGGACGAATTACAGCGCCGGGTATTCAAGAAGCTCAGGCCTCAAATGAGCACAGACCGCTTCTCACAAATGAACAATGCCGTCAGCTCTTTACAGCCATTACAGCGCTTGGACTGGCTCTTAGATCAGGAGCGCCGTCTAAATGGACATAGCTAAGCTAGACATCAAGCAACTGAGCGATTTGTTCTTCGAGGCTGCTGAGACAGAGCGCAGACTGCCAGCCGCGCTGCGTAAGCAGAAGATGAGCAGCTGGCCTGAGTATGTGCAGGAATGGTCAGGATATGGCTACAATGCTTTCCAAGCACCTCTGTTGAAGGCAACACCGCAGCAGATTAGTGATTACGAGCAGGCTCTTGAGCTATCTCTGACAATGATGGATGACGATGATAGGCGCCTGGTATGGGCTGTTAGCCACAGCGCGGCCTTTAAAGAGCGAGGGCCACGCTGGACGAAGCTAGCTAGAATACTAGGGCTCAATGACCCGCGCATCGTAAAGCGACGCTACAAGGATGCTATGGTCAGGCTGTACTACAAGGTGCAGTGACGTTATCAGACAATGCTTTGTGCATAAAAAGACAAGGCTATTGACGCCAATGTCCTAGATATTGTATAAATGTTTATACGATGCGCTACATATCGTGTTGTAACTTCCGACGACGTTCACTTCATTTTGTTCTCCCCCACTAAGCCGCCCTGTCTCCTCCAAGCAGGGCGGTTCTTTTATTAGGTGTCATGGCTAAACGACGTATTACAAAAGCTCAGATGACTGAGATCTGCGAGCGCATTGCAGAGGGCGAAAGCCTTACGCGTATATGCAATCAAAGCACAGACCTGCCCAGCTGGCGTACAGTGCTGCGCTATGTCCAGGACGATGAGGAAGCTTATACACAGTACAGAACAGCCAGAGCGTTGCAGTGCGAGGTAATGCGTGACCAGATTATAGACCTCGTCGAAGCGCCATTACCCGATGACCCGAAGCTAGCAATGGCAGAGGTACAGCGCAGAAGGCTAGAGGCAGACCACAAGGACAAGCACATCAGGCAGATGCAGCCTCTCGGCATACGAGACAAGGCAGAGGATAGCAAGCAAAGCAGCGGGACAGTGACGCTTAGCTGGGGCAATGCTGAACCTGTAGTGATAAGCTAGATAGTGGTGTTGCTGTCTGGCTGAGGCAGTGGTCACGCGCGCGAGGCACCCTTAACCAGATTTTGGTTAACATCGTTTTGCTTGGCACCGGCTTGGCACCCGTCACGCTGTGAGCCTAGAGAATAAAGGATGTGGGCGCGGGATACATACCTGTTATGGGGTGCTTGTTTATTTAATTGACCCCCCTACCACCCCCAGAAACGGGCGCCGATCTGTATACATATATAACCCTATCATGAGCCTGTCGCTTACATGAACATCGAGATACCCTACACGCCAAGACCCCTGCAAGCCCAGCTACACGCAGAGCTGAGCAAGAAGCGCTGGGGCGTGGCTGTACTGCACAGGCGAGCTGGCAAGACTGTCATGGCGATTAATCACTTGCTGAGAGAGGCTGTGCTTAATCCGCATACTAATCCGCGCTGTGCGTATATAGCGCCCACCTACCGGCAGGCTAAGGCTGTTGCATGGGATTATCTCAAGCAGTTTGCTGGCAACATACCGATGGTGCGGTTCCATGAGACTGAGCTGCGCTGTGATTTGCCGAACGGGGCTAGGATACAGCTGCTAGGCGCTGAGAACCCGGACAGCCTTCGGGGTATTTATCTTGATATGGCTTGTCTCGATGAGATGGCTGACATGCCGGAGAGCTTGTTTCCTGAGATTATCAGGCCGGCGCTGAGTGACAGGAAGGGCAAGGCTCTCTTTATTGGCACACCCAGAGGCCATAATGCTTTTTATGAGCTTTATACGGCGGCTGAGCAGCAGGACGACTGGTACACAGCTATTCATAAGGCTAGCGAGACTGGCATTTTAGATGCTGAGGAGCTAGAGGCTGCTAAGGCTATGATGTCTGCTGACCAGTTTGAGCAGGAATTTGAGTGCTCATGGGTCGCAAATGTTCCCGGTGCTGTTTTTGGCAAGGAGCTTCAGGAGGCTCAGGAGAAGGGCCGCATCAGTTCAGTTCCCTATGACCCGACTGTGAAGGTGGATACCTGGTGGGATCTGGGTGTTGGCGACAGCACTGTTGTTTGGTTTACGCAAAGCGTTGGCCGGGCTGTTCACGTTATAGATTTTTATGAAAACAGGGGTGAGGGGCTGCCGCACTATGCGCGGATGCTTCAAGACAAGGACTATCTTTACGGCACACATAATGCCCCGCATGACATTGAGGTGCGAGAGATGGGCAGCGGCAAGAGCCGGCGCGAGGTCGCATGGGACTTAGGAATTAATTTTAGGGTAGTTGCAAAGCTGCCTGTAGAGGATGGATTACATGCTGCACAGATGCTTATACCACGTTGCTGGTTTGACAAAACAAACTGCGGCCCTGGCTTGGAAGCCCTTCGCCAGTATCATCGCGCTTATAATGAAAGGCTCAGGACGTTCAGAAGCACCCCGGTACATGACTGGAGCTCACACGCAGCCGACGCCTTTAGATACCTCGCCGTTGGAATCAAAACCAGCCAAGCGTGGGAGAGGGCGCCCCAGAAAATCGCAGACAGCCAATACAACCCGCTAGGGATGATCGCATGAGTTTTTTAACGCCAAAAGTAAATATTCCCCCGCCACCGCCGGCACCACCGCCGCCGCCGGCAGCGCCTGCTCCTGTTGTTAAGGCCGGCACAAGTGAGGTCGAAAAGACCAAGAAGAAGAATAAAGGCAAGGCGACAATGAAAACTAGCCAGGTAACAGGCTCACAGGGCGTCACGACAGACGCTCCGATAGAATATAAATCTCTCCTTGGAGGTAAATGATGGGCGGTATTGTACGCAGAATTAGAAAAGTTGTGAATGAGGGCGCCAAAGCAGCTGGCTTAACGCCGTCCAAAGCGGATATAGCAGCCGAGCAAAAGAGAGCTGAGGACGCAAGAATGGCGCAAATGCAGGCCGATGTGGTTGATGCGGCTGAGCCGGATGCGCCAGACGATGTGATTTATGCAGGCGAGCAGAGCAGCGACGCACCAAAGAAAAAGAAAAAAAGACGCTCAGGCACAATCCTTACAAGCAGTAAGGGCGTGATGGGCGATGCTCCTACCGAGCAAAAAACTTTACTGGGTGGCTAAATGTCTGATGAAATAGCACAAGTCCTGATTAAGCGCTTTCATAGCCTGGTAACACAGCGCCAGACATGGGAAGCGCACTGGCAGGAAATTGCGGATTATGTTGTGCCGCGCAAGGCTGACGTTACAAAGAACCGCTCGCCCGGCGATAAACGCTCCGAGCTGGTCTTTGACGGCACGGCTATTCTATCAGCTGAGCTACTTGCCGCTAGCCTGCATGGTATGCTGACAAACGGCTCCACTAGCTGGTTCGGCTTGCGTTTTTCTGATGATGAGCTTAACAGCGACGATGAAGCAAAGGAATGGCTGCAGTCCGTTGAGGACGTTATGTACCAGGCCTTTAACCGCTCTAACTTTCAAGAGCAGATAGCCGAGCTCTATCTTGATTTAGTTACCTTCGGCACAGCTGTTATGTTTGTTGATAAGGATGATGAGCAGCAGGTGCGCTTCAGCACCCGGCATATCAAAGAGTGCTTCTTGTCCGAGGATGATAAGGGGCGGGTTGATACGGTATTTCGTCAATTTAAAATGCCGGCACGGGCCGCCATGAATAAATTTGGTGAAGAAAAATTCAATAGTAAAATATTACAGCGCGCTAGAGAGAACCCATATGAAGAGATAACGCTAATTCATGCGGTCTATAGCAGAGATGAGCGCGACATAACAAAGGTTACAGCTGAGAATAAGCCCTTTGCGTCCGTCTATATTGAGCCAGACCAGAAAGTTGTGCTGAGCGAATCGGGCTTTGACGAATTTCCGTATATGGCACCCAGATTTTCTAAGAGCAGCTTTGAGCTTGGTTACGGAAGATCCCCCTCGATGACAGCATTGGCAGACATTAAAATGTTGAATCGCATGTCCGAGGTAACCATCCGGGCAGCACAAAAACAGGTAGACCCGCCGCTATTGGTGCCAGATGACGGCTTCATGTTGCCGGTCAGAACAGTTCCGGGCGGTCTAAACTTCTATAGATCAGGCACACGCGACCGCATTGAGCCGCTTAATATAGGCGCGAATAACCCGCTAGGGCTCAACATGGAAGAGCAGAGGCGCGGCGCAATCCGTGCTGCTTACTATGTAGACCAGCTCATTCTAGGCACCGGGCCGCAGATGACGGCCACGGAAGTCGTACAAAGGACCGAGGAAAAAATGAGACTTCTTGGCCCTCTGACTGGAAGATTGTCGCAGGAGCTGCTGCAACCGCTAATAACTCGCGTCTATAGCATCCTGTCACGCCAGAAGGCATTTGCCCCGGCGCCAGACTTTATGCTGAACCAGAACCTAGAAATTACATATGTGAGCCCATTAGCCAAAGCACAGCGTCAGGGCGATATCCAGTCCATGACACGCCTGCTAGAGCTCATGACACCGCTCAGCCAGCTAGACCCATCCATTATGGATTATGTGGATAGCGACGGTATATCACGCCACCTGATTAAGATCCTGTCAGTGCCGGCCACTGCCGTGCGCGGCGACCAGGAGGTTGCTATTCTGCGCGCTCAGCGCCAAGAGCAACAGCAAGCAATGGCACAGCAGCAGGAGATAATGCAAACAGCTGAGGCCGCCGGCAATGCAGCGCCAATGGTTCGCGCGCTAGATGCAGCCGAGGCAGCTGAATAGTGACGCCAGAAGATACAATACAGCTCTATAAGACCGTTTTTGGAAGCGAGGACGGCGAGAGTATACTCAAGGATTTGGGTGTTAGGTTTTGTGAGCACAGCTCTACATTCTCTAATGACCCGCATGAAACAGCCTACCGTGAAGGGCAGCGCACGGTTTTACTCTTCATTAGGTCGATGCTGCGCGACCGCAAACAATTAAAGGATATGATTGAAAATGAGTGAAGAACAGGTAGCGGATGTCTCTGTATCAGAGGTAGCACCGTCTGTCGCCAGTGATTGGCGCACTAGCGTTCCAGAAGAGATTCGGGGGCATAAATCATTAGAACATATTTCAGACGTAGGAGCGCTAGCTAAGTCTTATGTCAACGCGCAGTCAATGATTGGCGCTGATAAGATGGCGATCCCCGGCAAACACGCCACTGATGAGGACTGGGGCGAAGTTTACCGCAAGCTAGGCAGGCCAGATAGCCCGGATGGCTATGAGCTAAACAACGAAATGCCCGAGGGCGTTGAGCAGTCAGATGACATGATTGCTTGGTTTAAGGGCGCCGCGCATGAGGCAGGGCTTACGCCGTCGCAAGCTCAAAAGCTTTTGGGCGGCTATAACGAGTTTCTAGGCAGTATGACCGGCGCTGATGAAAGCCAAGTGCAACAGCTCAGAGAAACAACTGAGACAGAGCTCAAAAAGGAATATGGCGCCGCATTTGAGGACCGCATCAATAACGGCAATGCCGCAATGCAACAGTTTGGCGATAGCGAGCTGTCAGAAATACAGCTGGCTGATGGCCGTCTCTTAGGCGACCATCCCGGCATTATTAAGATGATGGTGAACGTAAGCGAGTTCATTAATAACAAAATTGGTGAAGACAGCCTGGTAGGCACTAAGACATCCGGCGGCCTGACGCCAGATGATGCAAGGGAAAAGCTTGCAGAGATTAGAGCTCCAAGCTCGCCATACTGGGATCAGCGCCATCCTGAGCACAGTTTTTACGTGCAGGAAGGGCTGAGGTTTCAGGAGATGCTAAATGTCGGAGCATGAAGATAGAGAGTTCCGACTAGAAGTTCTGCGGCTAACGATGGAAACCGGCGCACAAACCGTTATCCAGAACCCGTTAGAGCAGGCTGAAAAGAATTTGCAATGGTGTTTAACGCCGATTGACAAGCCACTGGCCCAATCAGCAAAGGCACTCAGCAAGAAACCCGGACAAGCTGCATAGCCCCGGTCGGCGCAACCGTACTGCAAAAACCTTTGTCCGTCATTCCGGCGGGTAGCAAGCAAAAACAACTGCAACGCAAAGGGAGACATTCATATGTCTGCACAAATCACCACCGCGTTTTCCCAGCAGTTTAGCGCTAACGTACAACTGCTTTCTCAGCAGACCGGCTCGATCCTTCGGGGCGGCGTCGAAGAGGAATCAGTAGTCGGAGAAAAAGCTTTCTTTGACCAGGTTGGAGCAGCCGCTGCGATTAAACGCACATCACGCCATTCGGACACACCGATGGTTGAAACACCCCATTCTCGCCGCATGGTGACAATGGAAGCCTATGAGTGGGCTGACCTAATTGATGACGCTGACAAAGTACAGATGCTCATTGATCCAACAAGCACATACGCCAGAGCAGCAGCAGCTGCAATGGGTCGTGCAATGGACGATGCAATCATCGAAGCAGCAATCGGCGCATCACTAACCGGCAAAGCTGGCGCAACAAGCACTTCTATGCTTAGCGCAAACCAGATTGCTAATGGTTCAGCCGACCTAACACTGGCGAAGCTAATCACGGCCAAGAAAACTCTTGACCTTGGTTCAGTTGACCCATCAATTCCACGGCACATCGCTGTGGGGCCAGACCAGATTGAGGCGTTGTTAAACACCACATCTGTAACATCTAGTGATTTCAATACGGTAAATACTTTGCCTATCTAATCGGAAACGGTTAGATGAAAACTGCTCAAATTCGGGGAAGGCTTTAAAATGCTAATCCCGAGCCAAGCCCAGGAATGGGAAGGTGTAGAGACTTGACGGGCAGGGCCGTAACGCATCAGGCGACGGTCAAGAGAAAGTCCAGACCACGAACAGCGAAAGCTGGCGGCGAAAG
>Ga0209336_10000993_pt1 | contig 13902 bp, 9 predicted proteins | sample LinPmetageLP32_FD_184042 | JGI IMG/M metagenome (GOLD analysis project Ga0209336, IMG submission 184042) | Marine viral communities from the Pacific Ocean - LP-32 (SPAdes) (version 2) | ecosystem: Environmental > Aquatic > Marine > Oceanic | place: Pacific Ocean | collected 2009-08-23 | reverse complement strand
AAATCTGATTTGATTTTTGTGAGATATGGTAGAAATATTAATTTACAGATTTATATTTACAGATTTATATTTACAGATTTATATTTACAGATTTAGATAATTATATATATATATATTTTACAAAAATGCCACAACAGATTTTTGGAGCACCATCCCCAAAATTATATAAAAATAAAAAGAAACACATAGGTGTTCAAGGACAGATTTTTGGAGCACCATCCCCAAATATATTATATAAAAATAAAAAGAAACACATAGGTGTTCTTGAACAAAAAAGACGAGATGAAATTAAAAAACTAAAAGATGAAAATAAAAAACTAAAAGAAGAAAATATAAAATACGAAAAACTAAAAACAAAACACGAAAAATTTTATGAATTGGTAAAGATTATTAAAAAAGAAATTAAAGAATTAAAAAAAGAAACCACAAAACTAACAAAAGAAAAGAAAGAATTAGATACATTTTATAAAGAAAAATTAGAAAATCAAGACATAGAACTAAAAGAAAAACTAAAAAGATACAGAGAACTATCTGTTAAGTTAATGAAAAGTAGAGAATGTAGTAAAGAGGCAGAAAAAGAATTTTATAGAAATAATTTGATAGACTTTAAAAAATATGACGAAAAAAAAATGACGTGTGGTTGTGGAAGTATTATACAAAGACGTAGCAAACGAAGTCATATGACAACAGCAAAACATAAAAGATTAATGAACGCAAAACTAAAAGAACAAGAACAGAAACCTAATCAACCCTAATAATTTCACCACCAAACGATAAATATCTTTCAAACTTTCTTCTCATAGAAATACTCATATTATCATTCTTAATCCATTTACACCTTGAACCACCTTCACATAAATCATAATTAATACCTTTTGTTATATTACGTTCATACATTTCAATTAAATTTAAACCCATTTTTTTTGCTGTATAATGTAATGTAGTATGTGGAATACCTTTCATTCTAATATGATAATCAACATCACCACTACCATCCTCTAATACATCAGCATAACATTTTTTACCAAGTATAACAGATTTTGAAGCATATATCTCATTTTTTAATATTTTACTACCAAAATCAACATGAAATTGACCAATATTTTTACCATTTAATATTTTACCATATTTTTCTTGAAATAATATTTCAAGTTTAGGAACTTTATCAAATTCTATATGCATACTATCTGTATCTTGATAATATATATTTATATTATTATCTTCTGCTAAACACATAACCTCATTCATTACTCTCTTACTCATTGATAATATTTCAACCCCAATATGAGCGTAATTATAATGAGATATTATAGGAACACTCTCTTTTATAGCGTATTTTTCACTATTATGTATTGGTATAACTTGTTTTATTCTATTATGATTTCTCAAAACATATTTAATATATTTTTCTTCATCATCAACTATTCTCAATTCAGTATCATAAGGTTTTAATAATGTTTTACCATATCCACTATTCATAATTAATTTATACAATTGTTGTATTGGATTTTTTTCTTTTTTCTTTTCTAATCTCATATCAAAAAGTTTTCTAATAACAACTTGTATTCTATTATTTCTACCTTCATCATAATAATATCCTTCTATTATTTCAAAATCTTCTTCTGTGATTTCATAAAACTTCATAACATCCTCTAACGATATTCTATCTATATATATATCTCTACCTTCTAAATTATTAGTAAAAGTTCTACTCATTTTATTCATATAAGATAATAATGGAAATGAATATTTTTTATCAAAATTTTTCTTAAATACTATCTTTATAAAATATCCATCAACAGAATTCAAAAATTTCATAGTTTTATTTCTTAATATTTTAGGGGCCCCTTTTAAATATCCACCTACTTCATATCCCATTCTCTCCATAGCAGTTGGATATAAACTCGTAGCATCATAATCCGCTAATTTTTTATTTATAATATATTTTTTATTATTTCTACTCATACATCTACCCCCAACTACACATTTATTTATAAATGTTCTACACGCTCCACCAATCATAAAACATTCATCAAAACATCCTTGTTGCTCCATATAAGTTTGTGATAGTGAAGCACTTGTTAAAATATCATCAATATCTAAATCTAATTGTTCTAATATCCATCCTCTGAATATATTATATCCATCCCTTAATACTAAACAATCTATTAAACAATATTTATGTGAATATTGTAAAGCATCAAAAAGTTCTCCATCACGATGTATTAAATTCCATCTTTTAATATTATGATGTAGTAGTTTCTTTTCTTCTTCATTTTTACAATATTTTTCAGCATCACTAATTTTTTTCCATCTATTAGTAAATATTTCTTCATCATATAATTCATACGGCATAAATTCCTTGTGTGATTTCATTTTAAAATAATCTGAGAAATTTGATAATTTTGTATTTATTAGATTAAGCGAATCCTTAATTATAACATTATAATATTTTCCATTTTTACCGAAATATTTACCACTTGCTCCCATACATCTTTTACCTTTAAATATACCAGTTAAACCGAAAATATATGGTAATATAAATAGTATATCATATGCAGCATTATGAGCGATTAATAATATATCTTCTTTAAAAGAACGTAAAAATTTTTTACAACAATCTTCACCATCAAATTTACCCCAATTTCCTTTATCATCAACATAATCACACATATAAACCTCGTGAGTTTCTCTATTAGTTATTGTTTCACAATCAAAGAAGATTTTTCTTGATTTTCTCTTTTTTTCTTTGAATTCTTTTAGTTGATATGGGGTTGTTAAAATTATTTCATTTTCTATTGAACCAAGTTCATCATTTTCATTGTAAAAATGTGTAGAAATTTTTTCATCAAATCTAAAATCACGAATACCATAATTATTCCTAATCATATATTTTATAATAGTCCAACTATCTAAATTCTTGCTTCTATTACCTTTATAATCTTTACCCAGCATATTTTTTGAATAAATAGTGTTAGTTATAGCAAAATAATGTTTATCTATCAAACCAATTAATAGAGTAGCATCATCTTCTTTTCCGTATCTATGTTTATCTAATCTTGTATCACCAGTTTTTTTATTATCTATGTATCTTACATTAACATTTAGTTTCAATGCTTCAAATATTTTATGAATTTTTTTCTTTGGTGTAAATGAATTATTAAAGAATATTTTTAATGTTTCAATAAGATGAATTTTATCTTTTGTTTTTTTTCCTTTTGCTTTTATCTTATTATAATCAAGTGATTTAGTTATAGCGTGAAACAAACAATTTCGTTTAAAATATCCATTTTTATCATATTTTTTAAATTGTGTTTCATTAAATATACCATAATCACTCAAATCCATATTTGTTGTATTTATGTGTGAAAAGAATTCACCACCTATCTCTTGATTTATATTAGTTCCTTCTGCTCTTATTCTTTTCCTTATTGTTAGTGTATTTGTTTCAAATAATTGTTGTATTGCTTCAGTATCACTACCAAACTCTTCAGTGCCTCTTTGAACGAATGTTTGGTCAAAAGCACTTAATAATGATATTTTTAATTTTTGATTATATATATGATATAGATTATTACCAAAATCTAACGAGAAAAATCTTTCATTATTAGATAATGGTAAATGAATTGATATTAAATATGCTATTCTTTCAACTGATAATTTTGTTAAATCAATAATTATCTCATTTGTATCAATATCATCATTAAGAGTTTGTAATTGATTAATTAAATTATTTACATCATTTTTCCAAGTATATCTTAATCTACCAGTTTTAGTTAATTCATATCCAAACTCATTCATATCTACCCAGTTTGCTTTCATTAACCATTTATGATACTTACTACCTAATTTATATCTATATGTATGTTCAAAATTTTCACCAACTTCTATTACTAACAAACCATTTTCCTCTCTCCATAACATTTGATTATCTTCATTATTCATATAATTAACAATACTAAACCTCGGCATATTTATATTTTATATTTATATTTATATTTTATCTTTTAATAGTATAATCGGATTATCTTTAAATTCAAATCAGATTTTTTTATGTAGTTTAAAAAAAAAAAATATATCCTTTTCATATTATCCTTAATTATGTTTAAATAGAAAATGTTGAAGTAATATCTCCATCTTTTCTATGCTGTGTTTTGTGAATTACTATCCTTTTAAATTTATTAATAAAAGAGGTTTTATAAGTTTTATAATTTCTATCTTTTCTACGAAAAATATCATAAAACCAATCACTTTTAAGATTAAAATCCGATTTTATTTCATTTATATTCTTATATTTCTTTGTAAATAATAGATTAGTTCTATCATCATCAAAATAAACTTCAATTATCCAAGTATTAGTTTTCATTTTATTCACCAATATATATGTATATCCTCTTATCTTTAAATTCAAATCCTCTTATATATAATACGATTATTCACATAATCGTAATCCCAATCATCATATTGACATATTCTTTTAAATTCTTCTATGGAACGCCGTAATTTTTGTTGTTGTTTTTTCTTTTTAATTGGGGCACAATTTAAATGAGTGTTTCTACCAACCCAATCAAGGGTAATAGGTGTTAATTTTTTTCCACAAGCAATACAAGTTTTTGTCATAAAAGTTTATTTATATATAGTATAACATAGTATATACGGATTATCTTTAAATTAAAATTGGTTTATTTTGAATAAAATTTTAAATTCTTATTATCTAATCCATCAGTCAAATCATTCTTTTTCTTATTATGTTTAACTGCTATTGATTTATTCCAGAATTGCTTCTGCCCTAATTTAAATTTAGGTGCATTCTTACTTGCCTTATAAAAACCAATATAATCACTCAATTTTCTCGCCTCTTGAATTTTATACACCATAATAATCATTGCTTTATATGGTTCATCAAATACTTTATCAATATAGGGTTTGACCAAACTCCGTGATGATACATCCAAAGTCATAAAACTATCTATAATATATTTTTTTAAATTGTAATCTGGGTCCCGAAAAGTGATGACAACATCACAATTCTGTCTAAATTTTGGTGAGAACGCTGTTAAATGCTGGGTCAGTACAACTGCACTCATTTTAATATGCCTACCTAATATGGCAAGTTGGCCAATAGCGTGTGAGAAAAATACACTTTTATCGTGTGCCACATCATCCATAACAACTAATATGTGTGGTGGTTCTTTATTATAATTTTTATTCTTCTTTTTCTTTTGTCTATATAATTTCATATTCTCTTCTTGTTGATGAATATATTTCATAAGTTTTTCTTCATCATATCTTGGATATTTAAAATATTCTGGGATGTAGTCAAAATCTTCATTAAAATCTGCCGTTTCACTAAATAATATAACCAGGTCCGGTTTCATTTTTTGACACATATAATATAACATTTCTCTACATAAAAATGTTTTGCCACTTCTACGTTTGGCACTAATACATATACAGGCACTATCTAAATCATCACCTATTTTAAACCAATCTACTTCTCGTGGTATATCATTTTGTATTGATTCTATAGATTCCATTGTTTTGTTTTATATTATTATCCTTCTTTACTTTTAAATTTTTATTATTAATTCTTTTACTTTTTCTTATTCTGGTAGGCACTTTTGGTTTTTCTTTTTTATTTTCTTTTTTGTTTTCTTTTTCTATCTTATCAAGACATTTCAAAATTAATGGTTTCTCTGTTTTATCTAAACTTTTTGAAAAGTTTTTCTTTCCAATTATTAACTCATTACCTAAATTAATTTCTAATGTTTCAGATAAAAATTTATCAAATTCAGTTTGTGTTTGTTGTTCTAAAAGTGGTAATGTTATATCATCATAATAATTATGACAATCTTTATATGGTGATTCTGCTCTTTGTTGTATTTCGTGTAATGTGGTTAATATATCATCTATTTTAAATTCTAATTCCAACATACGTGCCTCCATATTTTTTAATTGCATCATAGTAATATCCTCTGTTTCCTCTTTCTCTATAACTTCATACTCTTCTTCTACTTTTTCTTGTTTATCAAATTCTTTTGTGTTAGTATTAAAAAACCAATACATTATATAATAATTTAAATAAATAGTATTACTATTATTATATTTAAATAATAACTTATATAAAATGCCTCTTTTAGTATTGCAATTAGCATATAACTCTACAACCAACGTAAAAGACAATATAGTTTTAAATGGGTCTGTTCCAAAACAACCATTAGAGTTAGTTCATTATGGCATTAAATTAAGTGGTGGTGATACAAATTTAGATTATCTGCACGTTAAGTTGCCGTTTCTAAATAATTTTGATGTAAATACCAATTTTAGTGTATCAAACGCATTTCCAATATTCAACAATTCATCTTCACTACAAACTGATAAAAGGTGCAGTTATCTTTTCAATCCTTCACAGAATATCCAAGAAAGTATTAGTGCCCAAGATTGGGAGGTCTATGCCGAAGATGGTTCTGTATATACTACAAAAGACTATACAATTACATTAGTATTTTGTTATAGACGCCAAGAATTAGTATAATCACCAATCCTATCTAAAATGTTTGCTTTAAAGATTTAATAAATCTTTACCAATCCTTGCAACTCCAATATCTTGCACTTAATTTATTTGGTGGATTAGTATCACATTTATGCCTTGCCCTAAACGATTTCTTTCTTTTTGGGTCATTTGGATGTGCCCCTAAATTACTATCACCATAATGTATTAATTTTTCAGTGCCACCTTCACACGCTTTTACCATTTTTCTTTTTCCATTTCTTGTACTTTTCTTTGGATTATTACAACTCATTTTAGATTTTACACTGCCACCTTCTTTATATTTTTCAATTTCTTCATAATCCTCAACTTTGCCACCATATTCATAAGTATCTACGTTTGTCATATCATCAACCTTGCCACCTCTTCTAAATCCTAAACCTTCCATTCTTGAACTCCATTCAGAATCATCTTCGTCTAATGGTCCCATACTTGGTGGTGGTATATATTCTTCACTAACTGCTTTTATTGGTGATATATCTAATTCTGGCATACGTGGTGATGTAGGAGGTGATATAAGTGATAAAGGGTCTTCATACATATTATATTGTTTCATTTGGTTTATATATTTTTCGTTTCCAGTGGTTATAATAATACTTTTTAAATGTGCTATTTCATCTTTATATTCCCTTGATTGGTCAGTTAATTCATCCTTCATTTCCCACTCAAAAACCTTACCTTGTTCTAAATCTTGTTTTATTATGCGAGATGATTTATCTAATTCCTCACTCGTTGTTCTTAATTCAGATAATAATTTATATGATTTCCATCCACCATATAACATTGTTGCTCCTAATACTAAATTAGAAGGTGTATTGAATGTTGAATCTGCTTTCTTTCTAAATTTAAATACGTGATTATCTTGTGCCAATAAATTTTTATATCCAGTGATAAAATGCTGTGATGCTAATGGTGTTCTCGCTATTCTCCAAAAATCTTCATATGCTGTTGCCATTGCTCCTTTATCATCTTCTTTAACTTCTGCTAATGAATTAATATCTGCTCCATAAAATAAACTTCCAGTGAAAGCACTTTCATATCCAGTAATTATTTTATTTTCACCTACACTATGATATGGTAATACTTTTGTTAATAATCTCAATGGGTCGCCACTAATATGATAGGTCATATAATCCATTCCTTTTATTTTTTTATTCATCTGTTCTGCACTCTCTTTATTTCTATGTGTTATATATCCAAATCCTCTATATGTGATTTTATCTTTTGGGTGTATTTTAATTGCGTCCTCTAATAATTGGTCGGCAAATGCTGTTCCTCTACTATGACCAGTAATATATAATTGTGTATTACTATCTAAATTATCATTTAATGCTTCTATCAACCCATCTTTCATTTTTTCATATCCTTTTCTAAATCCTTGATGATTTTGACCTAATCCTAATTTCACCATAGAATAAAATGAATTTGTATCCATATTTCTAAAATTGCCAGTTGAACCATACCAATCCTCATATTCAAAAAATCCTTTACTACCTCTAAATGCTACATATAATTTATCTCCGTGTTTTACCATAACGTAATTATCTCCTTCACTTGGTTTTATTATTTCTACATCTGTAAAATCTGTAATTACTTTTTTCAATTCTGATTCTAAATCTTCTGGATTCTTATTTAATATTTCCAATAAACCAGCAAGTTTCCAATCATTACTAACATCACCCATTTCATATGTATCTTCTAATTTTAGAATATCCTCTTCATCTTCTACCATTAATCTATGTTCTTCGGTTGCTATTTTAGGTAAATCTGCTTGGTTTGTTTTTGTTAAATTAAACATAGCATTACTAAAATCATCTTGATTCACTGCTAAATCTTCATAATATTTTTCTAATACTTCATGGGATTCACCAACCATAAAAGTCCCATCTTCGTGTTGATGTGTGCCTTGAATATCCATAATATCTCCACGTTTTTCAGCATCTTCTTCTGTAATAAAATTGGGTTCTTCTGCTGGTAATGTTGTTTTCATATTTATATCATCTTGTATTGCTGTATCATATATAGGCATCTTTTTATCATACTTTACAAGACCTACGATTTTAGCGTTGAATCCCCATAAATTTATATTAACCTTACTTGGTGGAACTAAATCAATAATTTCTGGATGGATTAATGGTATTAATAAATTAAATTTAGAATTATTGATAAATGTTTGTGCTTGTAAATCGCTCATAAATAAGGTTTCTAATAATTCATTACCTTTAAATTTCATTCGTTCTCCCATAGTGGATGCCATTACAGATGCGACCATTTGATTGAATTGTTGAGAATCTAAAAACCCATCTGCCAAAAAATCTATCATATCATCAAATCTACCAATTTTAGTATGCATCTCTAAACCAAAGTTATTTGAGATATGACCCATAATCGTTTCATCAAAAAATTGGTATATATTAAAAGTTGTAGGTGTTTCATTCATAGCAATATCAATCATATCTCTAATAACTTGGGTTAATAAATCCTTTGCTGTAATTTCATTTGCTACATTGCCTCTTTTAATATTTCGTATCTCACGAGTAAATAATTTCATCATATTGCTAATGCCAGTTAATAAATTTTGGTCGTATTTTTCTGATGGATATAAGGTTTCCAAAAATTCACTTGATATTTTAATTAAATTACTTTTTTCATTTGAATCAATACCTAATAACTCATCATTATCCATCATACAGGCATAATAAGATAAATAGATGCATCCTAATTCAAAAAGCACTTTGCCACTATTATTTTCTAATTTATGGTTTCTTGTATCATTTGTGCCAAAAAATTGCAATACTATTTCACCATATCTGTTATTAATTTCATAATCGGCCATAGATTTAAATGAACGTTTTTCAAAAATAGCATTTAATACATTTTTCTGTGCATCACTTAAATTTGAATTTTGTATAGAATTTTTTATTTGACTACCTTCTTTATAAATACCAGTATAAATACTATCTTGTAATTTACTATAATCTCCTTTTGTAAAACCACTTTCTATATCTTGCACTACTTTATTCTTTCCAATATGTTTCGCATTTTCCATAATTAAATTACTAAATAAACTACATAATGATGCTACTAATACAAAAGCATTTACATCCTCTATGCCTAATGCGTGCGTTTCTATTATTGCCTTCTCCTGTGCTTGACTTCCTTGATTATTAAAATGTGGTGTGAAATCTACTGATGGTATTAAATCTAATATACTACCAGTTTTTACATAACTTTCTATATCTACATTACTACTTTGTATATTTCTACTTACTTTATAATTTATGAAACTACGGCCTTCTTCACCACCTTTATAACTATCTAACCATATAAAAAAATTTGGATTTCTATTTGATAATTCAAAATAATATTCAAATACATTATTATAATTTACTTTGTATTGTGATGGATTTTCTAACTTATCTACAATGAAAGGTTTAGATATATCTTTATCATATAAATATGATTCCTCAATTATTCTCCATTCTTCTCTTGTTAATTTTCTACTACTACCATCTAATCTCATAATATTATTTCCTCCTTCTGTTTCATAATTCAATTCGCTTTCATTTGGTATATGTTCTATACGTGAAGAACCATCATATTTTACTCCCATCAAGGTATTAGGTTTATTTAAACTTTGTGTAAAGTTTGTTGTTGGTTTTCTTTGATTTAATTCTATTTGACCCATATTTTCGGTAATTTGGTAGGGATTCAAACTATTATTTATATCTCTAATATGGCCTCCAACTTCTTCTGTTGTATCTTCTACATCTTCCGCATATTTATCTGTCATTTCACTTGTAATTTGTTCTTTATCTATATCTCCAAAATCTTCAACTTGGTCCAAAAGGTCTGGTGTAAGTTCATAAAAATCTACATCTTTGTCCCCACCAAACATTCTTAAAAAGTCATCATTATCATAGGTTTCATCTGAACCACTTATCTGACCATTAGATACTTGATACACTCTATAAGTGCCATCTGCATCTTGTGTATAGTAATAACCATCAATCAAACTATCAGTTTTAAGTGTATCTTCTGCTTCTTCTTCATCTTCTTCTCCATCTTTATCCCCTTGTATTTCTTTTTCTTCACCTTCTTGCAGTAATACTTCATTTTCTTCATCGTAAGTGTATCCTTTTTCTTCTATAAAATAATCAGATATTGATTCTTGTGTTATTGAATCTTGATTCATTTCATCATAATTATCTGCCATATATTCATAAATATCACTATAATTAATTTCATTAGTTATAGCATCTGTTTCGTAGATAAGATATTCCATATTTTCGTAAAACTGCTCTGTATATGAAAAATCTGGGTCTAATGCTGTTATATATTCTAAAACAATATCTGCAACAGCGTCATTACTAATTATATCTTCTAAACCAAATATCATATTAGGGTCATCTGTGGTATAGTAGTCCCATAACAACGCTAAGGCACTCTGGGTAGTTTCATCCTCCGACCATAATACACTTTGTTCTCCACTTTCTGACACAACGATTGCACCCGTTTTTGAGTATTCTTCCATGATGTAATAATAATATGCCAGTAAAAAGTTAGTAGCATCATCACCACTAAGTCCAAAGTTAGGCGTATATGTGCTGCCACCTTCAACTGAATTTATGGTTGTTCCATATGATTGCCCACTTTCATACATAGTATCATATAGTTCTGGATATAATTTTGCCAATTGATAAGAATCTATAATTAAATCTGTGCCATCGTAAGATGTAAATAGGCCTGATTCATATGAATAATTACCACTACCCGGGACATTTACATTATTAGATATATTACCAATAGAGGATTCAAAAGGGGATATTTCTTGTTCTACAAACTCTCCCTCTAATAATTCATTATATTCTTCCGCTGTATATAATGTATCTGCCTCTTCATCGTAAGTATATCCTTTATCAGTATAAAATTGTAAAATACTTTCTTCTGTTATTGTATCTTCATCTCCAAATGTTTCATTATTCTCCTTCATATATTCATACACATCTGCTAAACTATAATCTTCATATGTATTTGCCATAGTATAAATTATATATGACATAGATTCATAAAAATTTTCTGTTTCAGTATATCCATTATTTGCATCTAAATCTTGTACTGCATTTAAAAACACATCTGCATATTCTTCTGTATTTATTAAATCTCCCATTTCATTTATCATATCATTTTCATAATAATAATACAACAATTGTAGTATGCCTTGTGTGTCCTCATCTTCTGACCATAGGATAGATTGTTGCCCTTCTTCACTAACAATAATTGCACCACTTGTTGAGTATGCATTTAATATATATCCATAATAGGCAACTAAAAAATTAGTAGCATCATCGCCACTTAAACTATAATTTGGCGTATAGGTCAGACCAGTATCAATTTGATGTGTGGTTGTGCCGCTTTGTGTATTATACATTTCAGTATATAATGTAGGATATAGTTTCTGTAATTGATATGCGTCTATAAGTAATTCACTGCCATCGTAAGATAAAAATAAATTGCCTTCATAAGAATAATCACCACTACCTGGCACATTAACTTTATTAGAGATATTACCTATTTCATTATCAAATGGGTCATCTTCTTCTACTTCTTCTACTTCTTCTACTTCTGTTGTATCTGGTGCTTCTATTTGTACTGCCTCATCAAAATCTTCATCTTTATCAACTGCATCCTCTGCTAAATCTTGAGCGGCATCCTCTTGTATTCTATTTAATTCACTTTTACCCAAGTCTGATAGATAATTACCCCAATTTTCCATATCATACTCTAATGTTTCCATTTCTTCCACATAATCTTCATATAACTCAAAAATTTCTTCATCACTCAAGTCTTCGTCAATATTACTCCTTACATTATCAAAAAAATCTCTAATTGTTCCTATTGCTATTTCCAAACAATCTTCGCCACCACTTTCCACACACTTTTTATACCGATTAAATAAACCAACCAATAAGTTATTAGTGGATGGTATATTATTAAATACATCAAACTCATTACCAATATTATCTTGAAAGTCATCAATATTCGTCATTTATATATTTTTATATTATAATCATATTAATTATATTAATTTTAAATAAGAAAAAAATAAGCAAATTTAATACTTTTTAAGTATTTTTAATCACTTTTTTACTTTTGACAAAACTTTTTCTAAAATGTTTGCTTTAAAGATTTATTAAATCTTTGTTTATAATTGTGTATCTAATTTATTTTCATATTGTTCGTCTTTCTTGCCTACATCTATTAGGGCATCTGCAGTGTCATCATTTCCAAAGTCATAATAGTATGCCTCAAGATTGACTCTGTTTTTCGTGGATATTGTAAATTGATGCTCTTGTTGTGCTTCATTTCTTTTCTGTGCATCATTCAACATATTTCTACGTTCAAAACCACCTCTAAATCTTCCAGATTGATTAGATAAAGACCCACTATTGTGTGAATTATTTTCAAGATATTTTGCCCTTTCTTTTGCAACATATTTAGATACATTTGCTCCGTGTCCATGCATTAAATTATAATTCTCACGTGCCTTGTATTCACATATCTTATCAAAATTAATTCCGTGATTTCCTTTTACACGTCCCATAATATCATTATTTTTATATTCTTTTAATGTATATGACCCATTTTTTTCATTTTCTCTATAATCTTCCTTTACATCGCGTTTCCCTTTTAATGTGTCTTTTATTTCACGTTCTTTGAATACATCTTGTCCTTTTTCTATCTGTTCTGAACGTTGCAATACATTTCTACTTCTTCGTGAAAAACCTCTTCTATATCCATTGGCACCATAATAACTTGCTCCACACTTTTCAAAAAATGCTTTCTTCTTTTTTAAATCTGCACCAAATAATTGATTTTCTAATACACAAAATCTATCATCACTAATATTACCATATGCGATAGAATCTTCTTCTCTTCTTTTCTTTGATGCCGCCAATCTACGTAATCTAATTTGTTTAAAATCTTGATGAGTTTTATTAGTTAAATTATATATGTGGTCGTGCACAATATCTTTCTTTTGGTCTTCAAATCTTCTTTCTATTTTGGATTCATTAGTTATTTCAATTCCAATACCTAATGCCTTTGCTTTTGTATCAAATTCATCTGCAACATCTTCACCACCATCGTGTTCTTGGACTTGTTTATCTTTTACATTCAATGATGGGTCAATTACATTACCACCTTGATGCTTTGGGTCTTCCTCTATTTTTAGTTTAGTTTCAACGTTTGGGTTTTCCATATTCTCGTATGTAATTTATAATATAATAAATAATATAGTAATTCTATTTAAATAAAAACAAAGATTTAGCAAATCTTTTAAGCAAACGTAT
>Ga0209336_10000989_pt1 | contig 14007 bp, 20 predicted proteins | sample LinPmetageLP32_FD_184042 | JGI IMG/M metagenome (GOLD analysis project Ga0209336, IMG submission 184042) | Marine viral communities from the Pacific Ocean - LP-32 (SPAdes) (version 2) | ecosystem: Environmental > Aquatic > Marine > Oceanic | place: Pacific Ocean | collected 2009-08-23 | reverse complement strand
AGTATACCTTGCCGTTAGAAGTCATTTTATGTCTTGGATTTTCTCTAACCATGTTTGTTCATCCCATATAAATGCAACTGCCCAGATGAATAATTTCCACTGTTAGTAAAAAAATTAAACCCTGTAATCGTACTGCTCTCACCTACACCAGTTAAAGACCCACCGACATTATGTCTTACTGCCGAATTTCCAGAATTTCCTGCGGATAAATCACTTTTCAGAACTTTTATATTACTTACTTTACCGTTGACATACATTGTACCAGTGATGTTTCGCATCCATGTATAGTTTTGACCGCCAAAAATCCAAGAGTCATAACCACTATTACCACCATTAGTGTTACTTGTATTTGAACCACTGACTGTCGTAAATCTATAATAGCCACCTGTTTGTAATGTACTATCCAAATACAAACGCATTCTAGTTTGAGCATTTGTACTAAGATTTATATTATCAAAATGAATGTAGAAAGCATCAAAATTTGAAATATTAGAATTTGTTAAATCTAAAGTTGAACTGCTACTAGCAGTTATAGTTTCGATGTACTGCCAAGGCGTATTGTTCTTAATCAGCGTTGTTGCAGCAGACGTTGATAGTCCTGACGCTGCACTACTACTACCACCAGAACTAGCAACAGTAAGACTGTTAGTATTTAAAGTTAATCCCATGTCAGCCTCCTATGTGCTTGTTACGCCAGTCATGCGTAACTTGAGTGATGGGGTTGGATAGCCAGAACGACCATTGATTGTTGAGGTGCTTGGTGTTCTTTCTACTTGTTGAATGTCATGACCATATCCACCATAAAAACTATTAGTACCAATGATACCTTTAGTTGGAGTATCTGCTTCAAAATCAACGAATGCTATATTATAAGCACCGTTGACATAATATAATCTACTGCCAATAACTGCACAATTTATTTGAAAATCAGTCATTTCTTCATTAGTTCCGCTTAAGGTAAATGAAGTAGCTGAATCAGAGCTAGTAAGTACTGTTCCTTTAGTCCAATCATAAAACATTATTTCGTTGTCAGCTTTAGTAATTACAAATCTAAATCTGTCACCACTTCTTTTAACAGCATACCAAGGTCTATCTGGTTGGTCTATTGAAGCCCCTTGAGCGCTGTTATTTACCCAATCAGTAAGGGTATTATCAGCAAAGCTATATACTTTAGGGTGATCCGCATCCCACCTTGCCCAAAACCAAAGGTACTCATCTTTATATCCAAACATTTTTGGATAAGTACTTCCGTTAGACATACTATTATTTATAAGTCTTGTTACATTACCTGTGTAACAATCTATTCTATCAATACCATGTGTTCCGCTACCATTATGATGATAGACATATTGTTTTCCATCAAACCACTTAGGTTCGTAAGAAGCTGTTTTAGAAACAATGGAGTTTCCAGAACTATCGGATAGGTACATATTTGTTACTGAGTTAGTGTCCATTGAAATAATTAAATGGTAATTGCTTGGCCCTAAAAAAGGAGCAAATATGTCTCTATCATTATTATTAGTTATATTAATTGGTAAAGCGTTTGTTGCATCATAAATTTCTGAAATAACTGTTGTGCCATTTACAGTTGCTATAGTATGACTCAGATAGTTAGTACCAGGATTTCGAGTTGAAAATTCATAGTCTAAGTAAGTTAACGGAAACGCACTTGATTTAACTTTTACTGTTGAGCTAGGCGCAATAATTTCCGAACCACTAGAGTTTCCTGTTAAAGCAACAACATCAAAATCGTTTACTTTAAGAGTGCCATTAACTTTTGTGTTTGCATCAGTATCAGATACTTGAATGTTTTTAATTACATGAGAGGTGCTACTGTTTGTTGTAACAATCGTAGCCTCTCCGTTACTGTCAAAACTACTTGATGTTAAAGTATTTCGATAAATTTCTGCGAGTGTGTCAGCCATATTAATAATCTCCAAATGCTAGAGTTGCGGCATAAGAAAATCCTTGTATGCCTGTTAAAGCAGAGCCATCTATAGCCCCTAGTTTTCCGCTGCTATCAAGCTGTGGAATGTTGTTAGCAGATGTGCCTACGTTAAGGGCTGCTGCTGTACCTAATGATGGTGTGCCTGTTACATCGCTGTATGCACCGCTAGTCGCTACTGCGTGTAAGCCAGTGACGTCTGAGGCTGCACCGCTAGAAGCTACTGCGTGTAGTCCTGTTACTTCCGATACTGCAATTGCACCGTCAGCGAGGACTGCCCCACCTGAGATTATGTTTGCTAGGTCTCTTGCTTTTGTCATGCAACTACTCCTGTGATTAAAAGCTCTGTGGCGCTTACAGCAACACCTACTTCTTTAATTCCTGAAGTGCTTATTGCCCCATCAGCATTGTAATAATATTTAGAACCAATAGTCAGACCAGATTGATTACCAGCTATTGAACCCAGACTTACAACTTCAACTGTTTGACCGTTAGAAACCGAAGCCTTTGCAATGCCATATGCTGAATTAATTGCTGCTGTATTGTGAACAATTCCATAAAACCGCCACTGACTATCTACATTAGGCGTAAAGACATAAACTATTAAACCACTTGATGAAGCTGCTATCTGATGATTTTCTCTGACATGTTCAGTAGTCCATTGAAAAGGTGACGAAATTACTGGTGCATTTGAGCTCCACCCTATCCTCCAAACATAACCAGTGTTATTAGATTGAGGCATCCTTGCTGACACAACAACTTCATTTGTAGAAGAAATATATGCACAATCTAATTGGTGTGTATATCCAAGGGCATTACCACTACTCGAACTTCCAGAGTCTATAGTTGTTGCAGAAGATAATGAAATTGTGCTTCCACTACTAGTAACAGTTTTTAAAATAAATTCATTAGTAGAGGGAAGTCTGGTAAGTAAAAAAGTTTTTTGAGCAGCAGCACTATAAACAACGTCATGTGTACTAATACCAGTTTGGTTACCAAAAATAAGCTCTGTTCCAACAGATATACCTTGACCAGCACTTGCGCCTGTGCCTGCTGACATATTTACAATTTTCTGATGCACATCATTTGAGTCATACCAAATTGCATAAGTCTTATCAGCCGTAGCGTCATAATTTGCCCTTAGACCGTAAGTGTATTGACCTCTATTATAAGTTTGTATGTAAGCTGTATCTCTTTGACTAATTGCATAATTAGATGAGGGGTTAATATACATTGTATGAAGTCGTGTTGTAGTATTATCAGTACAAATACAATATGCGTAATTGTGAGCAGTATTAAAAGTTAAAGCAGATGTTCCTATTGCTGTTCTAATGCCACTCAAACTAGATAAACTAGCATCACTTTTATATGTTAAAGTTTGATTTGAATTTATTTGATAAACCTTAATAACAGCCCCTGCGCCATGAATACCAAAAAACACTACTGTTCCTGATGAACCAAGTTCTACATGATTATCATAAATAACACGATTATCCCAAGCAAGATGACTACCCCAAGTAATTGTAGTGCCAGTAACCAACCCAACAATATATTTTACATCTTGAGAATTTGGGTCTCTATATGTGACTATTACTTGATTTGTTGTGTCGTCATATACGGCATCTTTGTCTTCTTTTGCGTTACTACCAAGATTTACAGCTTCTTGAATGCTACCAACACCATCAACACCTACAGTGACGGATACAGTGCCGTCTGTATTAAGTTTTACAACGTTGCCATTGGCGATAGTTCCCGATGCAACAAAGTCTTTTGCTGAACCACCACCACCAACACCAGCACTTGATAAAGCTGTAACCGTTGTAGCATCTACACTTGCTATGTTCTTTAGCTGTCGGTTGTTATCAACAACCTCTGTGCCGCCAATTTTTAAAGCCATCTTCGGATACTCCTATTAGCTAATTGTTGCGTTAGAATTGACTGAGCCAACCACATCAAGGTTGCCAGACGCGTCGAGTTTCATTTTGTTCACACCACCAGTTGCGAAATATAAACTTCCACCAGTTTCGGTTATCGTCCAACCGCCTAGTCCTAGAGGTTTGTTGAACGCCCATTTGTCACCTGATGCTGTGTAAAGAATAGTTGCGCTTGCCCCATCTACTGTAAGCCCAGCACCGTCAGCAGCCGCCGCATCAGCCGCACCATTAGCTATCGTTATGTTCTTATCAGCGACATCAAGTGTCGTACTGTTTACAGTTGTTGTAGTACCTGAGACTGTAAGGTTGCCGCCAATCGTAACGTTGCCCGAACTGTCCTCATGCACCAGATTGTAATATTGGCCTCCGTGGCTGAAAACTGCACGCCCATTATTATGGGTATGGGCGAAATATCCATGATACGTGCTTGCGTTTGGCAAATCACTTGGTGTCGCATAAACATTCGCATACTTAATCTGGTTTGCGCCAAAATCCGCACCGCCTGATAATTGTGCATATCGAGCGTCGGCTTGAGTTTTGTTGTAGTGGTCAGCGAGAGCGAATGTTCCGTAAGCAACATAATCAACTACGTCATTTGCAGCCAGCCCAGACGCAAATACAATATTAGTACCATCAGACGCAGTTACGTCTGTACCCACAATCATTTTTACGCCATTGGCGAAAATATCAATATACCCACTATCGTATCCGGCTGTTGCAAAAGATGTCTGACCAGCAGTTGCTGTAAAAGAACCCCGAGAACTTGTACCGTTGACTGAACTCCCAGCATTCTGAAATGAAGAGCCATTGTAGACCTTCATCGTATCAACACCCGTCGAGGTGTCGAACCACAACAATCCAGCGTTAGGACTGCTAGGCGCTGTTGAGCTTATGACGTATTGATTACCAAATGCATTAACGCTTGTTAAATTATTGGCAACAGTGTTGACGTTGGAAACAGCCCCAGCCACAGCTGTGATATTAGAGCTATTGCTATTAACAGTAGTGATGGCAGAAATGTTTGTATTTACAGTGTTGATTGCTGTTAAGTTAGAAGCAACAGTATTTACATTGCTTATGCCGCTGCCAACTGTATTTACGTTCGCTATAGCACCAGCAACCGCACCTATGTTATTTGAGCCAGTTAAATCGCTGGCAACAGTATTGATGTTCGTCGTGGCCGCTGATGCAGCAATAGTCGCAATATTACTTTGAATCGAGGCAACGGCAGTCACATCCGCGCTTATGCCGCTTACTGTATTAACTGAACTTATATTTGTTCCAACATTATTGACGTTCACTATCGCGTTCGCCACTACCTCGATCTCACTTGTTGTCTCGTTGAGATCATTCGCAACAGTCTCGACTTCGCTAATTGCCTCATTCAGATCTTGAGCAACTTTTACAACGTGCGTTATGTTCGATGAAACCGTATTTACTGACGCTATATTTGTCGCCACTGTGTTTAAATTTGTACTGCTTAATGCAGCAACCGCAGTAACATCGGCGCTTATACCGCTAACTGCCGTAACATTGCTGCTTATACCACTGACCGTCGTTATAGCCGCGTTTATACCAGCCAATGTTCCAATGTTATTCGTAGGCGATATTTGACCAGCAACAGTGTTAATATTCGTTATTCCGGCTGCAACAATCGGTACATTACCCTGTGTCGCCCAGTATTTAGACGAATACTCGCTTGTATTCCCAACAGTAGACGTTGTTTTGGTCGCCCAATCTTTCGCAGATCCCGATCCATTATCAACGCCAGTACCGCCTATCGCATACGCTTTCGATGAATAGTCGGCGCTTTCAACTAATCCTGTTGTCTTTCGCGCCCAGTTATCCGCCTCATCCGCAAAACCGCTGGCGTTCGAGGCGCTTGCAGTCGCAGCATTGACAGCAGCTTGGCCTACAACACTAGCGCCCCAAATGATAACATTCTCATTGCCAGTAACTGTGGGTAATCCAGGTGCAGTAAATAACGTTAGCTGGTTGCCTGAGAGCGTGTAGTCGTCAGTAGGATTTAATAGCTCCCCATTTACAAATACTTGTACCGATGTCGTAGACGCATAACTGTACGTCAAAGTAAAAACCGTCCTAGTTCCGTTACCCTCGAACTTGTCTACCGCTGAACTTGTGCCAGATATGGCCGCGTTCGCTATCAGTATCCACCTATTCGCAGTGCTATCAGTAGCAAAAGCAGCACTCGATGTATGTGCCGCAGTAGCCAAATACGTTCCGCTGTTAAAATCTACTATGTCGCCAACAGCATATGTGCTTTGCGTTGCCCAATCGCCTTTCGGCGTAAAACCAGTGACATTTATCAATGCTAATGCACCTGGATCAAACGCATCCTTGTGTACCGCCTGATTACCCAGCTTGCCGTCGTCACGTTGGATCTTGGCAATGTTGGTGTTTAAATCGTCTAAGGTTAGCTTAACGGCATTAAGTTCCGCGTCTACTTGTACGCCTGGTAACGGATCAGCTGGCGTCGTCGCCTGATAATCCTTAAAGTTATACTGCCTAGAGTAGTCGCGTGGTTGTGCCATTAGCTATTTCCATATCCCATTGCAGAGGCCATTCGAGATTTCTTGGCTTGTTTTTTTGCTTCAGCGCCCTTCCTTGCAGAGCGAGGCTGGTTGCGTAATGCCTTGAAGTCAGCACCAGTTATTTTGTCTTTAGGATTAGCTGCGCCAGCTATTTGTTTTTGCTTTGGAGTAAGGTTAGCCATTATGCGTACCCCATAGACTTAGCCATCTTAGATTTCTTTTTGGCTTGGTTCTTTTTGCTATTTGGAAATCCAGCTTTCATATTAGAATATGATTTTGGACTTACTGTGCTTTCGCTCTTTGGTCGGCTTGTGCCAGCCTTTTTACGTTTATTGATATTTTCGTATAAACTCATGCCCGTTATAACTCCGTTACTGTTTGCCGTATTCCGTCATTGTTGATTGCATTATACAACTGTTGGCAGCATCAATCAACGAAACGGAGTAAAAGTTCAAAATTGCGTAAAATTTGTAGCGACCGCCATAATACACATGATGCCACCGATCGGAATAGGCCACGGGGTGGGGTCGATCGGGGTCACATTATTAGTTCAATTAGTCCCGATTGTACTAATCGTTGCATTGTTTTCATTGGGTTTTTTCTGAGTTTTGCGCTGTTGTTACGTCTTTTGCTAGTTCTGCGCGTTCATTTTCCCATCGATCGATCATACTAGCCAGCTGGTCAGGCGTTAGCTCGGCAAGGTTGCGCCCATCAATCGATCCGTCTGCACCTTTTACCAAGTCGCCAGCCAGTTCTAGCGATGTCCTAGCCGCGCTAACCTTTGCGCTTGCTGGCGCATCAGGATCTAACATCACAACTTTAAGCGTATCAGCTGCCAAACTGGCAAGGTCGGTCTGGTAGACTGTTTGTCTAGCTTGCCGAATAAGCAGTAGAATTGAAGGGTTGCGAGTTAAATCATAGGCGGATTGTTTTGGATGTAGATAGCCAGCCATGCGCGCAGCTTCGGTAGGGTTTTTGTTTTCCCTTACCAAATACTGCACAAAGTCTTTTTGCTGGTCTGTTGCTTTTCTGTGTCTAATTAATCCCATGTTAGCCAATCTGTTACTTTTTTTGCTTGACATTATTGTAGGTTATTTTGCAAGGTTTGTCTATTGATGTCACTAGACATGAATCAACAGCACAAAAAGGATATAAATAATGTTAGATGTATTACACGAAAACGACAACGGACACGGCTGGTTAATTGTATCAGCCAAGGCAGTAAAGCAAATAGGATTAACCGCCGACGACTTTAGCCACTTTTCATATACAACTGTTATTGACGGCCAGAGAATGTTTGCCCTCGAGGAAGACTGCGACGCCTACAAACTGCATACGACCTCAAAAGCCCAAGGCATTGAATGGAACTATACAGAGCGCAACTGCGATCGAAGTGACGTTCGGAACTGGGAAAGCATCGAGCGCATACAATCACACGCTATTAAATTGAGGGCGATGTAATGGGCTACCAGTTTGATATGTTTGACCTCGGCAGCGCTTCCCAAACTGGGGAGCGTCAAACCGATTTAGAAGAACTAATAGACGAAAGCAAACGTCATACCAAAGTGTTAGTCGGTTGCGAAACCTCCGGTATTGTTCGAGAGGCTTTTCTTGCAGAAGGCTATAACACATGGTCATGTGATATTTTGCCAGCTGATACAGCAACAAACCGCCACATTCAAGACGACGTTCGAAACGTCATTACTATGGAAAAGTGGGATTTGGTTTTCATCGGGCATCCACCTTGTACTCGTTTATGCAATAGCGGTGTACAATGGTTGCACAGAGTACCGCCAGCTGACGCGAAAAAGGGCAAAACGCTAGATGATATGTGGCGCGAACTAGACGAAGGAACGGAGCTATTCTCTGATCTATGGAACGCAGACGTTCCTTGTCTCGCTCTCGAAAATCCAATCATGCACAAATACGCAAAAGAGCGCATAACAAAAATATCAAAACGTCCATTTCCGTGGAAAGCAAATCAAACGGTTCAGCCGTGGCATTTTGCAACTGATCCAGAAAGCGCAGACAATGCGAAAAAACAAACTTGCTTTTGGACGCGCAACCTACCCAACCTCAAGAAAACTGGAACGCTCGACGGCAGCAGTGCAAGAGCAGACGTACACAACGCAGCACCCAGCGCAGACCGTTGGAAGATCCGATCAAAGTTCTATCCAAAGCTAGCGGAGGCAATGGCGAGGCAATGGGGTCGTTACGCCTCGATCAATAGGAGGGCAGCGGCATGACAAAACCAGTTTGCGAAAGTTGTGGGTCAGATCATGTCTATATTAATTTAACAGGTTATTTTGACGCAAAAAAAGACAGCTGGATAATTGAGCATTTTGAAACGGAGATTATGTGCGGCATTTGTTGTGTTCAACAAGACGAACAAACACCAGAGCTCATTAAAAAAGAGGTGGTCTTGTGATACACGCGCTCGAAACCCTCAAACGCTGGCTGTCAAACGAAACCACCGAGATACTAGCCGACGTTCTAGGTTGTGTAGGCTGGTTTGCTACTTGCGCCATACTGCTAATCATATTCACGGCTTAACACTATCAGAGAGCGCCCCAGTGGGGCGTTCCGTGATGTTGTTAAAAGCATCAATAGCACAAAAAGGATAGATACAATGAAAATTTATATAGCTTGTTTAGCTGCATATAATAGCGGCTACCTACATGGAAAATGGATCGACGTTTCCAGCGATGCAGAAGAAATGGAAAAAGAAGCACAAAAAATTATAAAGACCAGCCCAGTACCTGACGCGGAAGAATGGGCAATACATGATTATGACAACTTCCCAAACATGGGGGAGTATGTCGGACTAGAAAAAATTGCAGAAATTACTGACATGATCGAAAGCAGCGACCAAGACGCCGATGTAGTTAAAGCAGTAATAGACAACTTTTCGAGCGATGAAATTTTTATGGGCGCAGCGCAAAGGGCGCTCGAAGATAACCGTGGCGTTTGGGATCGCTTCCAAGATTACGCAGATGATTTTGCCGACGAAATGTTAGCTTGTCATGATTGCGGCAACGGCGAATGGATCAAACAATATTTTGACTATGAACAATACGCGAGAACGCTTGAGTATGATTACACTGTAATCGATGTACCCAAAGGCGTTTTTGTTGTGCCGAATTATTAGAGGTTTAGAAATGACAACAACACTAATTAAAAGCAAATGTTTTAAAATTGCACACAATCGCGGCAAGCCTCGCGTTTGGATGGAAGGTAAATTTCTGCTTGATAACGATATAACCAAGGGTATGAAATTTGATAGATCGATGCCGCACGTTGAGCAAAGTGAGAGAGATTACCCATTAGCAATGACATTGGTTTTTCACTCAAACGGAAAACACACAGTAGCTGGATCAGACACGCGCCCGATCATTGATTTAAATGGTGGTTATCTCAATCAAATATTTGAGGGTTTCACACACTATGAAGCTATAATAGATCGGGGAACACAATCACTTTTTATTCATATTTCTGGAATGAAGCTATGAACATTGATAAGTTTAAAATTACAGTTGGAGATATTTTATATTATAATGGAAAAAGGGTAGGTTTATTAAAAAATCAAACTGGTAAATATAAGACTATCTTTACACACCAAAAATTTGACGGTTTAAAACTTGTTGGACAAGACAAACACAAATTTGAAGAACACATAGCATTAGTAAATAAGAACGGATGGCCACAGGTAAACCTTGAATTATATCAAAAGATTTATAAGATAATTAATCCTTAACACATAGCGCCGTTTCGACGGCTTCATCAAGAGCGGCCAAGTGGTCGCTCTTTTTGTTTTCAGCTGCTGCTATCTCATAGGCTATTGAGGCATAGCCCATAACATCAAGCCAGCTATCTAAATGTTGAGGATCGAAACCAATGCGCGAGAGTTTATGCAGAACGCCGACAGCTGCCGCGTCAACCGCCTCGATGCTTCCAGCTGATCGATTACCAAAGTATGCGCGGAGCAATTCAGCAAACCGCGTCATATTTTCGGTCGGGTCTCCGTGAGATTTGTTTCTATCCCCATCGACCAAATCGATGACTTGGGTTAATGCAGCTGCTCTTATCGATGATGTTTCCAAATTTTTAGAATGGGAGTTTGTCATTCAAGTTGCCTCCAGTTTTAATGTTTGTAATTTTTGAATCTTTAAATGTTGTCTTTGCTGCTTCTACTAATGGCTGCTGAAAGCTTTTGATAATTCTACAAACTTCATCGAGGCAATATACAATAGGATACTTATCTCGATCGATGTTCGCCGCATCGCTTGCCCATTTAACGATAGCAAAGTTATATTCATCACAATCTTCTGGCGCGATCCCAAACCACACTTCAGCATCACCTGGCTTATGTCCGGCTTGTATGGCGGTTGTCTCCAACTTACGCCATCCGGTAATAAGGTTATTGGCTTTTTGTACCAGGTAATCGCTATCATCTAACTGACAAGCTTCGCTAAAATTCTGCCTCGCTTGCTCGAACTTAACTGCAAGGTTTGGCGCTGCAAGTTCTTCGAGCTTACCGATGCCCCATTTCATTTCGAGTTCTCGCGCTACAGCATCGACACTGTTTACCGCTGCACGACAAGTCTCTGATCTGCTATCTCCCCACATCGCACTGACGCTGAAGCTTTCCCCAGCATCATCTTTTTTTAGATTTCTCTTTACTCTGCTATAACGACCTCTAACTGGCATACTGCTTCCTCTTTAAGATGCTTGTCCATATCCCCTGACAAGCACTACTATTCCGCGCTGGCGGAAGTAGTGTCTTAGGGGTATGGGGGGTTACTTCCGCTTCATTTCCGCCCATTTCCGCCAATTTTCTTATATTTTGATGCTTTTTCATTTCTTACTTCCGCCAATTTTTGCTGTTTTTGCTTCCATTTCCGCCATTATTCGGGTGTGACCCCGTTCATTTCCGCCTTGCGGAAGTGGGCGGAAGTAGGCGGAAGTGACGAATTTGGGCGTATTTTGGGTTTGATTATTTCGTTGCTTTGAACGGTTGATTTATCGCACCACATGAAAATTCTGTTATCGCTGGCAACGTGATCCGCGATGTAGTCGTAAAAGTCTTCTAGCTGGATCATTGCTTCGATGCATTGATCGTAGCTTTTAAGCCAGAACGTCGTTGTAAGCTTTTCGCTATCGAGCGAGTAACCGAACACCAGCGCAGTGTAATAAACTAACATCATTTTGCTGTTTCCCGTGCTTGCTTTACAATTTGATCAAAAAACACATTTAGGCTCTTATAATGTGTCTCCATTCTCGATATGTCTTTTAATACTTTTTTGTATTGCACCTCGTCCTCTTCACACTGGATGTTACCTTGCCAACACGCTCGATCATTTAACAACCATTCGTAATTTGAGTTTTGGTTTACGTCTAAATAACGCTTAATCAAATCTGCGGTTTTATCGATTGTTTTCTTATCCATTTTGTCACCCATTTTCTTCTTCCTCCGTAAGTATTTCACCCAATCCATCGCAATGGTCGCAATCGACTTTAATCTCTTTGAGATAGCCGCCGTTCTCGTAGTCGATGACTGCTTTTTCTTCTAACTGGTAGCCGTCACCACCGCACAACTTGCACTCAATCCACTTATCCATCTGATGCTTCCTTTGCTTCCAAAATACGGACGGCTGCAAACTTTATGCTCTCAACACGTTGCGCCGCCGTCAGTCTTGCCGGATGGCGCTTTAGATCTTCGACCAGCACATCGCACTGCCGCACAATGGTCTCGAGGTACTTCTGTTCTGTTGGCTTATCCATATGCCCTCCATGCTGGCTGATCTGGTGCTTTCAGCACCTTCACGCCTTTGCTTTTTGTTTTTGAATCGTGCGTCGCGCTCTCGATAAAGCCTTGCGACTGCCAAGCGTTGATGTAGCTTTTCGCTGACCGCTTTGGCATCCCGTAATCCTGATGCAGAAACGTCTGTAAGCTTCGCTGAGTGTTTACCGCGATGCTAAATGGCTCTGCACTGTGCCAGCGTTTAGCAATTTCATCGAATATTGCTGCCGTTTGCAAGTGATCGAGCTTTGTCGAGGCATCGAGTATCGCTTCGACTTCCATTGTTTTGTCGATAAGCAAGCCATTTTCGCCACGCACAAAGCTACGGATAAACATATCGCACTGGTCGTTTGTCTTGACCACTGCACCACAAGCACACTGCCCGACACCAGCCTCGATATTATCCATTTTTTGCGATAAAACGAGTTCATCTGCTTCGTTCATCGCCCAGAGGCCGTATGCCCATCGAGCGCCGTCAACGAGCGCCGTTGTGCCTCTGATCGCTTCCCGTGCTTGCGTTGCTTTTGTTATGTTAAACGCACCGTCTTTTCTCATGTGATGCGATATTAAAATGTTGGCATCTGTCTCCACGCATAAGTGACTCATAACAGACCACCAGAATTGACCAGCCGCAGGGTCGCTATTTATGTCGGCTGCGGCGAACGCTTGCAGCGGATCGATGATGATTAACGCTATGTCGCCTAACTCTTTCAGCTGCGCTTTCATATCGAGATACGCTGGCGTTACTGAATACTCGCCCATTGCGTGTGTAATCAGGCTTGATGTGCCGCCAGCGTCGGGCATCGGCACGACATACAAACGCCCAGCTGCTCGATCTCTAAGGTTTGCACCTCCGATCGATGCGATACGACGGTGCATCGAGTTGGCGCTATCCTCTGCACCAAAAAATACGACCTTACCATTATGGACGATGTTGTTGCCGAACGCCCTCTCTTGGTGCATTCCTTGGTCGCCACCAGCCACCTTCATCGCTAGATCGAGCAAGATAAAGCTCTTACCCAGCCCACCGATTGCGCTGATTAGTCCTGGCACTCTGCGAGGCAAGATACCATCGATAAGCCATTCCATTTCTGGCGGTTCACCGGAGTATCGCTGCATACTCCAATCAGTGATCCGAAAGCCACTGACAACAGGGGATGCCTCAGAGCTTTCGGATCGACCGTCCGACCTGACAAGTGAGACGGTATTCTTATTTTCTTCTGTTATAATGCGTAGTTCGCCGTTCTTGGCGCGTTTTAGCTGATACCACGCTTTCTTTTTAAACAGATCGAGGCCACGCCCATCGTCTGCCAGTGTTTTGTTGCGCGATTTCGCCTTACGTTCAAATATTGGCCACGTATCGGCCACTAATTCTTCGACTGTTGGAAGGATGCCGCGTTGCGTCCATGATGTATGGATCGTGCCAAGGATCAGCTGCACCATATAACCTTCCCGACCATCGACCATATTCCCCCACATATTAGTCTTTGCATCTTGGAGGGCGCTGCCACCGTTTAATCTATGCGCTTCTGTCTTTACTAGTTCTGTAATCCATTCTGGACTTTCCTCGATGTTTAGATCTTTTGCCCAATCTTCGACCCTATAATGCTGGCCGGACTTGTGGTTCGATGGAGCTACAACAACAAATCCGCCCTCGCCTCTTGTATCTACGCCCTCGCCTAGTACGTTTTTTCCCGTAATAATCGTCTGATCGTCTGGTGCTTTAAGAAATATGTGCTTACCACCCGACCCCGTTCTTTGCTCGAACGTCATAGG
>Ga0209336_10000988_pt1 | contig 14008 bp, 17 predicted proteins | sample LinPmetageLP32_FD_184042 | JGI IMG/M metagenome (GOLD analysis project Ga0209336, IMG submission 184042) | Marine viral communities from the Pacific Ocean - LP-32 (SPAdes) (version 2) | ecosystem: Environmental > Aquatic > Marine > Oceanic | place: Pacific Ocean | collected 2009-08-23 | reverse complement strand
CCAACAAGTAGCAATCCTACACAATCTGTCTGTGGTCAAAAGACCTGACGGGGGCATGACAAGCAACGCCAAAGTCGATGAGCAGTTATACGATGAAGGTGGAACAGTTTATTTTATCAGAGAAGTCGAAGAAGTATCTGAGGGTACAGGGAGTCAGGTAGCTAACACCCCTCAACCTGAGTACAAAGACGGTAAGTGGAAACGCATCACTAAATACAAAGAGCCAACAGTGACAGCAGAAATTATCTACCAAGGAACTGACAAAGACGCTAAAAATTCAGACGGTGTTCCAACATACGATGAGTTTTATGCAGACAATTATAAAGCATACCGTCAAAACGCATACCCTAGTGTAGACGAGCTAGTGGTAGCTCTGTGGGAGAAAGAGGTAGAAGGTCGTGCAACTGATGCAGATGCTCTCGAAGTAAAGCGTCAGGCAGTTAAAACTAAATACCCTGCGCCTGAGTAATTGAAGTGGAGATAGATGCAAGGTTAATAATGACTCTAGGTGGGATGCTTATATCAATAGTGTCAGCAGCTACTATAGTCAAACAAAAGTTATCTTCTGTCATAGAGCAACTAAATGATATTAAATCTGATTACGAATCTAGACTAAGAGACTTAGATAAACGTACAGATGCACAAGAGAACGCTATTGACCTAAACGCACAAAAGACTCAAGTGTTATCAGGAATAATGTCTCCTGATCGTTTAGAAAAAAACAATAGAGAACTAGAAAGAATACTTGTAATGGCTAGTTCTAACGGAGAAAGGATTTCAAAACTTGAAAAAATGCACAATGGTAAGCATCCTCCAATTAATTAGCATACTTATAGTACTGTTTTACACATCTACAGCTAATGCTCAGAACAAAAAAGGTGAACCTTTAATGACAAGTTTCGCCTGTAAGACGCCTCATTTTTTAGTCATGCTAGAAGAAGCTACAAATCAAGAAGAAGTAGACAGTGCTGTTTATATTGCTCTAAGTACTAAAGAATGTTTTTATAGTTCTAATAAGTTTGTATTTTACCTAGACTATAAGATACATGAGTTTAATTCTTTTGTAGGGCATAGTCAAGTGTGGGCTACTAAAGAAGGAGCTTATATTTTAATAGATCAAGAAAAAACGCTTGACTTTACACTTTAACTTTGATATAATTAAGTAAGGACGGACAATGACAGTCGAATCAGCAAGTTTTATTTCCCAATTAGTCACAGCTAATCCAGCAGCAAGTGATAACATTTCTGAAGGTGATGATCACATACGCCTTGTCAAGAGTGTTCTTAAATCACAATTTCCCAACCTAGCCACAACAGCAGTTAGTCAATCATCTGCACAAATGAACAAGTTGGGTTTTGAGCCGGGGCATATAGTAATGTTTGGTTCAAACACTACACCAACAACTGAAACTATTTCGGGTATTAAAGATTGGCTACTGTGCAACGGAGATGCTTTTAGTACTTCTACCTACTCAGCATTGTACGCTATAATAGGTACTACATTCGGTACATCTGGTTCAGACTTTAAAGTACCTGACTTTAGATCATTCTTGCCCATAGGTGTAGGTGGTTCTAATAGTTTAGGTACATCACAGTCAGCAGTAGCTGGTAGTGGTTCAGCAGTTGTAGCACAGATTCCGATTAACTTTTTAATTAAAACATAATGACGGATGTAAGAGAAAAGTCAGCCCAAGCCTCAAGTATTTTAGATAACGAGGTATTTCAAGAAATGGTTGCAAATATTGAACTATCATTGATAGAGCAATGGAAGCACGCTGATAAACAAGAAGACAGAGATCATTACTGGTACAAAGTGCAAGCATTGAAATCTATTCTTGATGATTTACAAGCGTGTATGGATAACAATTTAATAGAAAATTCTTAGGAGTTACACATGGAAGAGAAAGAGACTAATCCTTCACAGGAAGTCGCTGGAAGTAAGCAATTAGAAATGTACGATGTCATGTTTGGAAGTCAAGGTACTAATCCAGAGCAAGCATCTAACGAGCAACCTACGGAAGAAGAAGAGTCACTTGTTGATAACTTTGTCGCAGATCAGGCAGAGCCAGAAGAAGACTACGTGGAAGAGGTTGAAGAAGTAGAGGTATCCGAAGAAGAAGAGATTCAAGAAACTTCCCCAAGCTATACCGTAAAGGTAGATGGCGAAGAGTTTGAAGTTGACCTTGATGAACTTAGAAACGGTTATCAAAGGCAGTCTGACTATACCAAGAAATCTCAGTCTGTAGCTGAAATGCGAAAAGCATACGAAGCAAACCTACAATCTGTTCAACAAGAGCGAGATCAGTATCAACAAGTCTTAGCTAATATGGAGAACTATCAAAATCTTGAGCTTAAAAAGTATCAAGAGTTAGATTGGGCTTCTCTCAAAGAAGATGATCCAGTAGAATACATGGAGAAACGAATTGAGTTCCAAGACGCTAAAGAAAAGGTTAATCAGGTCAAACAAGAACAGATGGCTGTTCAACAGAAAACCCAACAAGAAGTTTACCAGAATATTCAACACAAGGTACAGGAAGAAGCTGAGTTGTTAGCTACTGCCTTACCAGAATACTCTGATCCTAGTTCTAATCTAAAGACTGAACTAAGAGACTTTGCTATGAATATGGGTTTTAGTGAACAAGATGTTAATGGAATTACTGATCACAAGGTTGTACTTGTATTACACAAGGCAATGTTGCAAGATAAAGCTAACTCCTCAACATCATCTAAAGTTAAAAAGGGGCCAGCTAAGGTAATTAAAGCAGGTGTCCCGGTAACTAAGAAGCAAAGGGTTGCTAGAGATGTTCAAGCAAAACGCGATAGATTAAGACAAACTGGTAATGTTAAGGATGCTGCAAATGCGTTTTTGGATTTAATTTAACTTTTGTCTTTGAAAGGACTTGAACTATGGCACAACCTACAGGTGTGACCGTCACGTTTTCCTCAGTAGGATTACGTGAAGACTTAGAGAATGTTATCTATGACATTTCTCCAACTGAAACTCCATTTATGTCTATGGGTGGTCGCTCAGATGCGATTGCCGTAAACCACGAATGGCAAACTGACTCACTTGCTGCTGCTGGTAACAACCACCACGAAGAGGGATCAACTCTCACCGCTGCTGAAGCTCCAGCTACAACGCGAGTTGGAAACATATGTCAGATTTCTTTGAAAACAAGCTTGATTTCTGGAACTCTTGATGCTGTTTCTAAAGCAGGACGTAAGCAAGAATTAGCTTACCAAATGTCTAAACGAGCCAAAGAGCTAAAGCGAGACATGGAACGTGCTCTCGTTGGTGTTAATATTGCTAAAATACCAATGGCAGGTGATGGCACTGTGCGTAAACTAGGTAGTCTTCCTACTTGGGTTAACACAAACATCAGTAAAGCTGCTAACGGTGCTAACGGTGCTGGAGCAGGTGCTGCTGCACGTACAGATGGTACTCAACGTGCATTTACTGAAGCTCTGTTGAAAGCTGCTATTGTAACAGCTTACGACAGTGGTGCAGACATAAAGTACCTAATGATGGCTCCTAGCCAAAAGCAAACCTTCTCCAGCTTTGTTGGTGTAGGTGGTGCAAGTGGAGTATCTAACTTTACGGACACTTCTGATCAACGTATCATTGGTGGTATGGACATCTACGTAAGTGACTTTGGTGAGATGGCTGTTGTTCCTAACCGCTTTCAGCGTGGTAGGGATGTATGGTTACTTGACCCTGAGTACTACGGTGTAGCTTACCTACGTCCGTTTGAGCAACGTGAAGTAGCAAGTACTTCTGATGGTGAGCAAAGAGCTATCATCTGTGAGTACACACTCGTTTGTAAAAACGAAGCTGCTCTAGGTGCAGTATACGACTTATCGTAAACTATAGGTGTAAGGTGGGGGAGCAATCCCCTGCCTTTACTTTATGAGGTACAAATGAACGATCCAATTAAAACACAATTTAAATATGACGAAGCTGAGGATAAAGTCTTACTTACAAATAGTCAAGACATAGAGCCTTTACTTAAACTAAATAAAAAAGAATTTAACGGGGATGCACAGTTTGGTTCTCCCGGTAAAGATATGCGTAAAGTTGCAAGCATACCTTTAATTATAATAGAAAAGTGGAAGCGTGAATTAGGTGTAGACGTGATGAACAAAGATCATATGCCTAAAGTTAAAAAGCTTCTCAATGACCCTGAATGGCGTTATCTTAGGACACACGAAAGTAATCTATAATGGCATTATCCACTTACTCTGAGCTACAGACAAGTATTGCAAATTATCTAAACAGGGGTGATTTGACAGATAATATACCTGACTTTATCACCTTAACTGAAGGTAAGTTAAACAGAGATTTACTTATCAGAGCAAGTGTAGTACGAGCAGAAACAACTACAACTTCTGGTACAGCTTTTTACAACCTTCCTAGTGACATCATAGAGTTAAAAAACATCACCAGAGATACCACTAATGCAAGTTTTGCATTGTCCTATTTATCACTAGAATCTGCTTCTAGAGAGTACGGTGGTGTGTCTTCTGGGTTTCCTAGAGCTTACTCAAGTGTAGGTGACACTATTAAGTTATTACCTACACCTGATGCAGCTTATACAATAGGAATTAACTATTATCAAAAGTTAGTGGCTTTATCAGATTCTAACACAAGTAATATTATTTTAGAAAACTATCCTGACTTATATTTGTTTGGTAGTTGTTTTGAAGGGGCATTGTTTTTAAACGACACAGAGCAATCTCAAAGGTTCGGTGGAATTTACGCTAAGGTACTACAAGACGTAATGCTCTTAGAAGACAGAGCAGAGTACAGTGGAACAGTATTAACCATGCAGGGTACATAATGGCAGACACTAACTGGGTTATAGAAAAGTTTAATTTAGTACAAGAATCAGGTGGTAACATCCAGACTGAAGACGGTATAGATATAGCTTTACAAGAATTTAACAATACTATTTGGACAATAGATACGGATACTGGTAGTGGCTAAAGAAATATTTGACATAAGTGGTTTACAGACGGGCTTTACGTTTAACTCTGACCTATCTCCTTATGATATGCCAGCCAATATGTTTTCGTCTGTGCAAAATGTTCGTTTTAACGATAAACAAGCTGGTAGTATAGAAGGCCATACAGCAGCTTTAGGTAACCCTACAGTTGCTCCCTATTGGACTACAAGTTGGAGACAATCTTCTACTGACCTTTGGATATATGGAGGATTAACTGCTTTACATAAGATTACAGGAACTACTCACGCAGATGTCACCAGATCAAGTGGAGCCTATACAACTTTGGCAGACACCGGTAAAAATTGGCAAGGCGATGCTATTGGCGGTGTTCTTGTTGTTAATAATGGTATAGACGTACCTCAGAGTTACCTACAAAGTGGTTCTAGGTTTGTTGACCTAGCTCATTGGCCTAGTACTCTTAGGTGTCAAGTTATCGTACCATTTAGAAACCACCTGATAGCTCTGAACTTAACTGACAATGGAACAGCACTACCATACTCTATACGTTGGAGTGATGCTATCCCTGAAGGAGCTTCTAACAACGGTTCTACAACATGGACAACTAGTAGCACAGCATCAGAGTCTAGCCAGATAACTGTGGGTGGTACTAAAGGTCACTTGTTAAACGCAATACCTCTAGGTAACGACTTAATGGTATACAAGGAAGACAGTATCTACTCACTAACATTTACAGGTGGTACATTTACTTTTGCATTAAAAGAAAGATTTAAAGATATAGGTTTATTCGCCAGAGATGCAGTTGTACAAATAAGTAACAACGAGCACGTCCTTGTGTCTACCAACGATGTTGTCATGCACAACGGTAGTACTCTAAAAAGTGTCATAGACGATCAGGTGCGTACTTATCTATTTAGCCAGATTGATTCTGCGTCTGCTTCTAAGACTTTTCTTGTACATAATAAAGTTAGAAATGAAGTATGGATATGCTATCCTAAAACAAACGCTACAAACGGTTTTCCTGATGAAGCTTTAATCTGGAACTACCGTGATAACACATGGTCTATACGTGCTCTACCTAATGTTAACTACATAGCCAGAGGTATTGTCAACCCTGATTTAGCTAACACATGGACAGCTACAAGCACCACTTGGGCTGCTGATACTCTTACTTGGGCGCAACAGCCTTACAACCCTACAATCGACTCACTACTGATGTGTGGTACAAATGATACTAAACTTTATCTTGCAGACTCAGGAATTACATTTAATGGTGTTGCTATTACTTCTCGCATGGAACGAATAGGACTACACGCAGGTAATCCTAGTGCAGTCAAAAGTATTACCAAAGTGTTTCCAAGAATAGAAGGTACGGGAACAGTTAACATAAGTGTAGGTGCAGAGTTACAAGCTAACCAAGGTGTATCTTACTCTGACCCTGTTTCTTTTACCATAGGTACTGATAGTGAAATAGACTGTAGAGTACGTGGTAGATACTTAGCTTTGAAGTTTGAAAACACCACAGGTAATCAGTTTAATATGTCAGGTTACGCTGTAGAATCAGAAGCGGTATCGGATAGATAATGGCAAGAGAATTTTTAAGGTTTGCTCCTGAGTTACCAACTTCTGATGCAGAAGATTTACCCAGTGTTTTGACAAACAACCTGTTTGCATTACAAGGTATTCTAGACTCAGTACAAGATGGTCATTTAGATGTAGTGTTCTACGAACCAGATAAACCAAGTCAAGGTGATATAAGATATGCAGATGGAACAGTATGGAACCCCGGATCAGGAGAAGGTATTTACTTTTTCAATTCCAGCGGAGCGTGGGTTAAGTTATAAAAAAGTCAATAGAGAATACAAGAATAAATTTCTAGTCCTAAGTGAGTGTTGGGATTTTATAGACAAGTCTGTAGCCAAAGGCGATAGAGAGCTAGTAGACACAGAAGATATAGTCAAGCGTGTCTTAAATAACATCTCTGATCTCTGGATTTCTGTTAAAGACGGTGATGTAGTCGGAGCTTTTGTTGTAGGAGTTATCGCATATCCTAAAGCAGATGTAATAAATTTTGAGGCAATTAGCGGTAAGTTTAATTTTAAGTATGCTTTACCTAAAGTAGAGGATCACTACATAAGTTTAGGTTACAAGCATTTTCAAATGATAGGGAGAAAAGGATGGCAGAAAGTTATGTCATCTCAAGGTTACATCCCTAAGAGTACAACAATTTTTAAAAAGGTGTAGTTATGGGAAGTGTCTTTAAATCTAAACCAACGGTAGTTACTGTACCACAGTCTCAACGAGTTGCAGGGTCTACTGAGGTTAAACCTTACGGAGAGGTAGAACCGTTTATACAAAACTATCTACCTACGTTGGAATCAGTGTTTACAGAAGACCCTGCGCTATACACAGGTGCTCTTACACCCGGTCAATCGACTGAGACACAACAAGCTCTGTCAGGCTTTGGTACACTCGCTAACCAACTAGGTACAAGCACGGCTCAAGGTGGTGTGGGTTTACCACAGAGTATCCAACAAGCTTACCAACAAAGGTTTACAACTGCTACACAAGACCCTTTAGCTGACCCACTGTACCAAGCACAAATAGGAACAATAGCAGATCAAGCTAGAGCAATGACAGAGCGTGACAAACGTCTTGCTCAAGAACAAGCTATTAATGCTGGACAATTTGGTGTGGGTTCTACTGCACTAGGTGAGCTACAGGAGCTACAAAGACAGAAGAGAGAAGAATCTACACGTTCTGGTTTAGTTGGGGCTTTACAAGGTGCAGAGCAACGTCAAACACAAGCACTAAGCGAACTACCTGCTTATGCTCAACAAGTTGCACAAACCTCAGCGTTGCCTTTTCAAATACAGGAATCTATAGGTAAAGCTCAAGAAGGGTACACACAAGCTGGTCAAGTAGATGCAGCTAGACTAATTCAACAAGAGCAAGAAGCTGTTAGAAAACAAGCAATCAACTATGCAAACATCTTAGGTAGTCTTGCTGGTCTTGGTACAAGCACCGCTTACCAAAGTTCTGCACAAGGTCTAGGTGGTCAAGCATTTCCTACTCCTAGTGTTGCTTCTCAAGTTGCTGGTGGACTAGGATTGCTAAGGGGATAATTATGGGAACTACATTTGATAACACTATTGGAAAAATTGGTGATTCTATATCAGAAAGTTTAAGCTCCACAGCAACTGATATTTTTGAAACAGAAGATTACAAAAATGACCTTGAAGATTATGTAAATGATATTGAAATGGCTGGTGGTGATTTTACACCAGAGATGGAAGAATCTTTTAAAAGAAAATACTACAAGGATAATATTTCTAAAACTACTAAGAAAGCTCAAATGCTTGCAGCTTCACCCCCTTCTGGAAAACAACAAGCAACTAGACAATTTGCTACTAAAGCACCTACAGTACAATCTGGTCGCTCTAACTTTAGAAATATTGATCCAAGATCGTACAATCAAGTACAAAGAGGGGTAGACGTAGTTTCTTTAGAGGGTCTGTTAAATCAATCTAACGCTGATATTATGTCAGGTAAAGCTAAACAAGGTGTATACAGTAGAATATTTGGAAGTAGAGGATTATTATAATGGCTGATGTTAGAGCGTATAAACCCCCCCTTACAGATTTTTTTAAAGGACTTAGGGATGAGGCAAGACGAAGAGCAGTAGAAAGACAGGGTAATATAATTTTACCCACTACTGGTGATATTAGAAATCAAAATAATTACCCCCTTACTGTTGATAGAGCTAAACAGATAGCATCACAAGCTATGATGAATACACCGGGATTAATTGCTCAAGCTAATGCTCAACAAGGTGCTGGTGTACCGGGACAAGACTACAATAGACCAGCATCCTTTGGTGAAGAAGCTATAAACAAAGGAGCACAGGCAGGGTTACTTACCAAAAATATTGATACTGTGACAGATAGATTTAAAAATGCAGCTAATCAATCTTCAGACATTTATCTTCAAAACAGAAACGAACAAAAATCAGGCCCAATGTCTTTTATTGACCGCATAAGTAAAAGAGCTTTAGAATCACTTGGACAACCTGCACAGTTTGGTGGTAACTTTGTCACAGAACAAGCCAGAGGTGAGTTAGCTCTACAGGCTAATGAAGCAGCAACAGCTAAAGCACAACAAGAAGCAGCGTTAAAAGCTGCTGAAATAGAAGGAAAGAACGCTCCTAAACAAGGGAAGTTAACTTCTGAAGTAAGTAATTTATATAGTAAATTTCAAGGAGCATCTCGTAGAATAGATTCTGCTAATAAAATTAAACAGATACTTACTAAAAGTGCAGCTACAGGTGGAGCAGGTGCAATTAAAAACGGTATAGTAAACTTAGCATCAGCTTTTAATATTAATTTAGGTAAAACTGCTGGACAAGATGTTGATTTTTTACTTGCTAAGTTAAAAAGACAGATGATTGCTTCTAGAATTTTTGGTAGAGAAACAAATAAACAAGAGCAGGAGCTTATAGATAAGTTACTACCAACTACAGGTGTTTTTACCAACATTGGTACTATAATGGAATCAGTAGATTCTGAAATACGTTCTGCTGAAAAAGATGCTCAAGATGCTTCAGGTGTATTAAGAAACTTTGGTTATACCTTACCATCTCAGTTTAAAAAACAAAGCTTCAATTATATTCAAGATTAGGAAATAATATGGGTAAAGTAGTATTTGACGATGGTACTGAAATACAAAATGTACCTAATGGTCTAGAGCAAGGTGAGTTAGAAAACTTACTAGCACAGAAGTTTCCTAACAAAATGCTAGAAATGGGTATAGGGTACGACATAGAACGTGAGTATAATATTAGGGACGGTGTACCAGATTTGGAAGCTCGTTTTGATAATGCTTTAGCTAGAGGAAACCCTGATGAAATAGCAGCAGAGTTTAATGAAAGATTTGGTAAGGGTAACTGGGGTGTCACTGAGTGGGGTAATCAACCTTATGTAACACCTGAAGGTCTTAGAGCTATTGGTGTAGAGCCTAAAGACGAAAGAAATGTCTTACTAGACGGTACAAGCACAGATAGGTATGACTTTGGAGCAGACATTGTACCAGAGTTAGCTATAGGTGCAGGTGCTGTAATAGGTGAACTTGTAACACTTCCTACTCCAATCAAAGGTCTGGGGGGAAGAGCAGGTGCAGGTATAGCAAGTGGTATGTTATCAGCTTTAACAGGACGTGGTCTTTTAGCACGTTCAGTAAGGTCAGGTATAGGCGGTGGAGCAGGTAGTGTAGGTGTAGAAGGTTTACAAGCTTTTACAGGTACACAAAAAGATTCGTTTTTAGATGTTCTTCAAAGTGCAGGTACAGAAGGAGCAATTATAGGAGTAGGTAGTCTTTTACTAGGAGCACCGTTTGCTCTAGGTGGTGCTGTAAAAGGTTCTGCAAAAAACATAGCTGATAGGGTTAAACAAGTTGCTGACGAACTTCCTGCTAAAGAAAGAGGTGTAAATACCGTAACTTTAGATCAATTTAAACAAGCACAGCAAAGGTTTTCTCAAACTCTTGGAGAAGATGACGCAATTTTACTTAGTCTTAAAACGCTAACTAGTGACAAAAAAGGTGGTGTCTCTTCTTTGTTTTTTAGTAAACTAGAGGGACAAGGTTTTAAAGTTGCTGGTGATAAATATATAGAGAAAATGACTTATGCTTTAGATAAATATAAAGCTATAATGGATGAATCTATAAAATTAGGTGATAACGCTGTTACCATAGCAAGTAAGTTAAAAGCTAACTTGAGTAAAAAAGAAAGAGACTTGCTAGTCAACACTGTTAAAAATATGGGTAAGATAAACGACTCTGCTTTAGGTAAACTTAGCGCAAGTGCTGTTACTGTACGTGGTCTTAAAGATACTGCTGGTAAAAAACTACAATCTATGTACACTCAAGGTATGAAATTATTTGCTGGTGAAAAGTACTACGGTTCGTCTATAATATCAAATGCTAAAGCAAAAACAATTACTCCTACAAGGACAGCTAATTTTATGAACCGTTTGTCTAAAGATTCTGATATGCTATCTCCTGCTTTGGTCTACCAAGCTTTACCTTCAAGATTAAAAAATAAAGTTAAATTTGACAGGGATACAGACACCTTTAAACCTTTGGAATCTAACAAACCGGGTTTTAAGCAGGTAACAGCAGGTGATTTATTTGAGTTTGATAAACTTGTAAGAAACCAAGCTTACAAAGTAGGTAAAACCAGTAACCAAGGTAAAGCAGAAAATCTTGAATTATCCGGTGCTATTGTTAACGAACTAGGAAGAATGAAAGACATTGGTACTGCTCCTCTTAAACAGTATAAATTTGCTAACACAGAGTTTTCTAAATTTGCCAATATCTACAGAGGAAAGAACGGGTTGTTTAATCAAATAGAAAAAGCTCGTAGCACCACTTCTCAAAAATATTTAGATGATTTTGTAAAAGGTACTGAAGGTGCAGAACTTACAACTTTGTTACAAAAAGTAGATGAAGCTTTTGGCCCTAAGTTTAAAGCAAGCGAAGAAGCTATGCTAAAAGGTTTACAGTCCAGAGAAGAACTTATAGGATCAATAGGTGTAAACTACATCAGAGAAAACAATGTTGACTTAGCTAGGGCAGTAGCTCAAGGTGCAGATCAAGCTAGGTCAGTGGCTAAAGCTACTTTAAAAAAAATTGAAGGCGTAGAAAATACCATACAAAAACAATTTAAAAGTAAAAAAGCAGGTCAAAAAGCTCTTGACGATATATTTAAGTTACAGTCTTTAACTGATTATAAAAAAGTACTAAGAGACATTGCAGACGGTACACCTGAGCAATTTGCAAAAGCAAGTCGTAAAGCTCAGTCAATACCTAACTTTAAACAAGCACAAGAATTTGTAGATGCAATGAGTAAAACTGTTACTCGCTTAGGAACTGATGATCTAAGTGGTGCAGTGTCGATGTTACAAGGTTTAAAACAACTAGACCCCGACTCTGCTAAGTTTGCACAAGACTTAATGTTCACAGAGTACTGGGGAACTTTAATCACTGCTTCTGGTAAGAATGATGCTGCCAGAGCACTTACATATAAAAACTGGGCTGATAGTTGGGCTAATGCTAAACTTAAACCTAATGGAAATAGTAACCTTAAAGAGTTGTTTGGTGAGACATATGAAGGTCTTGATAACTTAGCTCTAACTATGAAGGGTGCTTTAGACATAGACCCTGTTTCTGGTGCTTTGTCTATCGCTGAGATTGTACCGGGATTTATGAGGAGAATCTTAGCCCGTGATCCTAAAGGTGCTCTAAAGCCTTTGTCTTTTATGTACATGACAAAACAATTTGCACCCGGATCAAAGAACTGGACAAATATAAATAAACAACTTACTAAAGGTGATAATGTAGACGATTTGTACAAGAGTAATAGTAAAGTTGCTGGTGCAAAAGCTAAAATTAATAAAATGTACGATGGAGCACAACAGTATTCAAATAAGTTACTAGCAGGTAGAAACGGGTTATGGGCAGCATCTGTAGCAGACTATATGGAAGAAGCTAATCAAATCTTTCCTATGGAAGATGAAGTAGATGTACAACCTGTAAAAGCGTATAACCAAGCACCTGTACAACCTGAACCACCTGTACAAGATAAAGAAATGATGAAACGACAGATAGGTCAGAATGTAATGAACCTAATGCAGACTGCTCAGGCAATGTCCACAACTACCGCTGAACCTACACTTGGCCCTAGTGGTCTAGCAGAGGGTAAAGCGATAGCCGAAGGAGTAGCATAATGGATGATTTATTTAGTTTCATAGGAGATACTCTAAGATCAATACCTACTAATGATACTGCTAAGATGGAACAGATGATAGATTTAGCAGAGGACAAAGCTAAAAAAGGTGCTATGGGTGCTATGGGACTTACTCTAGGTCAGGACAGAGTAGATAACATAACAGGATTAGTAGAACAGGGTAATCAAATGGTAGCTGACTTACCCGGTCAAATGCCTGAAGGTGCAAGCATACAGCCTAAAATAAATGGTGTAAAAATGGGATATGGAACTGGTCTTGGGAAAGGTCTGCTAAGTGGAGATATTGATTATCGTACAAATGCTCCTACACGGATGCAAGCTGAGTTTACAGCACCTAATCCATTGGGTATACCAAATAGCCAAATGTCTTTGCAAGGTTCCACAACTACTGCTAATGGCGTACCTAATAGCTTTGATAACCTTATGGGCAACGCACAGTTTCAGTTTAAATTTACAAAGAGATTTTAAGATGGAAAGTATTTGGGGAAACATACAAGGATTGCTAGGTCTTAACCAACCTCAAGATTATTTTAAAAAGACACCGATAGAACGTCCTAGTTTACTGGGTGAAAGCAATAGAGTTATTCAGAATATAGTTTCAGATTCTCCTGATCAAATTAGTCAATTTAATTTACTACCTCCTAAAGTAAAACCTGATGCACCAAAGCGAAAAATAGATACTAGCTGGAGACAAAATAAGGTTATTCAACAAATAATTAAAGAAAATCCTATTATAGGAAAAATGATAGAGGTAGAAAGTTCTGGAAATTCAAATGCTGTTAATAAAAAAAGTGGTGCAAGAGGATTAATGCAAATTAAGAAAGATACAGCAGAAAAAGATACAGGTTTTGGTGTTAATTATAATTTAAAATATGAAGAATTATTTGATCCAGTAAAAAATGTAGAATACGGAACAAAATATTTTAAAGGTTTAAAAAAATATTATGGTAATGATAGAGAGGCATTAATAGCATATAATTGGGGTCACGGAAATTATAAAAGTTTTAAAAAATTAGGTTATTGGATTGAAAAAAAAGGTAAGAAGAAAATTAAAAATTATAAATTACCAAAAGAAACTAAAAATTATTCAGAAAAAATACTAGGTGTAAAAAATAGGAAGTAATAATGTTATCAATACTAGGATCACTAATAGGCTTTGGTAGTTCTATTGTACCAGAGGTGCTAGGTTTCTTTAAGCAGAGCCAAGCAAACAAACAAGAGTTAGCAATGCTGGAAGCTAGAGCTA
>Ga0209336_10000987_pt1 | contig 14009 bp, 18 predicted proteins | sample LinPmetageLP32_FD_184042 | JGI IMG/M metagenome (GOLD analysis project Ga0209336, IMG submission 184042) | Marine viral communities from the Pacific Ocean - LP-32 (SPAdes) (version 2) | ecosystem: Environmental > Aquatic > Marine > Oceanic | place: Pacific Ocean | collected 2009-08-23 | reverse complement strand
TTAGAAATTGGTGATGAAATAAGATGTAAAGGTAATGAAGTTGAGAAAGTCACATCAATTGAATATAAAGAAGTTGATGCTGATACAGATTTACATAACTTTACATTAGATGGTGACCATACATACATTGCTAATGGTTGTGTCGCACATAATAAAGGTGCAGACCCACTTGCTCAATCATTTATGGTAGATATTGAAAATGGTGCTTTTTTCTCAAGTGTTGAAATTTTCTTTGCTACAAAATCATCTACTGTTCCTGTTAGATGTGAAATTAGAAATATGATTAACGGATATCCTGGTACAGATGTTGTACCATTTTCCACAAAGTATTTAAATCCTTCAGAGATTACCACAAGTACAGATGGTTCAGTAGCAACTAAATTTGTATTTCCTTCACCAGTATACTTACATGAAGGAACAGAATATTGTGTGATATTTTATTCTGACTCTTTTGATTATACAGCATACATTTGTAGACTTGGTGATAAGACACTTGATGGTAATAGGATAGTTTCTAAAATACCCGATTTAGGTATTCTCTTTAAATCTTCTAACTATAGAACTTGGACACCTGAGCAAATGGAAGATTTAAAATACAAATTAAATAGATGTAAGTTTACAACAGGTACAACTGGTACAGTAACTTTAGCAAACAAAGATATTTCAGCAAAAACATTAGCAACAAATCCTTTGACAACCTTTAATGGTACTAAAGTCGTAAGGGTAAAACATCCAAACCACGGAATGATGTCAACATCTGATAATGTCACAATAGCAAGTGTTGGTTCAGGTACATATAATAATATTGCAAATAGTAGTATAAATGGAACTTACACTTCAATAGCAAACATTACTTTTGATAGTTATGATATTACAACTACTGGTAATAATGCAAATGCAACGAGTGAAGTTGGTGGTTCAAATATTACTGCGACACAAAATAGAGCATTTGATGTATTACAATTACAAGTAGGTCATATTGTTCATCCTCAAACAACATTGTCTTCTACATTAAGAACAACAACCGGTAAATCTATACATGGTACAGAAACACCATTTAGTTTAGATTCATCAAGTGATGCTAAAACTGTAGTTCTTGGTAAAAATATATACTACACAGAACCTAGAGTTATTGCATCACCTATAAATCAAACAAATGAATTATCTGCAACTACAAACTATAAATCATTATTGTTAAACACATCAATAATTTCTACAGTAGATAATTTATCACCTGTGATAGATACTAAAGCATTAACATCATTTGCTATACAAAATAGAGTTAGTAACCCAACAGTCAGTTCAACTGACACATTTACAGGTGATGGTTCAACAACAGGATTTACTTTAAGTGCAACGCCAACAAATGCACACATAGTGCAAGTGAAAAAGAATGGTACATTATTAGAACCCATAAATGATTTCACAGTGTCAAGTACAACATTGACTTTAGGAACAGCACCAGCATCAAATGATAGGGTTGTTGCAAAAATCACAAATACTATTGACTTCAGAGAAGATACTGATAATGAAGGTGGTTCTTCTTCAAGTGTTTACCTAACACGACCTATTAGGTTAGAAAATCAATCACAAGCATTAGATATTAGAGTTGATGCTTCAGTGTTTACAACATCATCTATTGAAGCATATTTTAGAACAACAGGTGGTGAAGAAACTAGAAAATTAAATGATATATCATACACTGCATTTAATACAGGCGGTGCTCCTGATACTGCTGTAACTCCAGCACAAGGAACTGTTGCTGATGAGTTGTTTAAAGAACATAAATTTTCAGTGAGTAATTTACCAGAGTTTTCATCATTTCAAATAAAAATTGTAATGAAAGGTAGTGTTTCGTCTTATCCAGTCAGAATAAAAGACTTTAGAGCAATAGCATTGGCAGTATAATGGGTAAAGTATTAAAAGTAGAGGGTTTTCAAGATTTAGTAAGAGATGAATATTCAAGTGCAATAGTTAATACAAATAAATCAGACTATGAAAAATATATGCAAAGAAGAAAAGCAATGAAAAAAAATAATGATAAAATAAGAGATGCTTGTAGAGAAATAAATAACCTTAAACAAGAGTTATATGAAATTAAAGATTTAATAAAAAAATTAGTAGGTAAAGATGGCAGATAGAGTAGTCGCAACAACCAATACAGTAGAAACATTTAGAACTACATTTAACAGTTTAGCAACTGATGTAGGAGATATTACTAATTTAAATGTTACGGGTGCAACCGATTTAGTTGAAGCAGTAAACACCGCCGCCCAAGCATCAGCAACTTTTGTAATTGGTGATGATTCTTCAACAGAAGCAACCATATCAACTAATCATACACTAAAATTTAGTGGTGGTTCTGGAATCACTGCAACTGTTAGTCAAGTTGATGATTCTGTAACATTTGCAATTGCGTTAGGAAGTATCGCCGCCGCTGGTTCTGATACAGATAAATTTTTAGTAAGTGATAGTGGTGTTATAAAAACTAGAACGGGTGTTCAAGTAAGGTCTGATATTGGTGCCCTAAATTCTGTTACATATAATAACAGAAAATCAACAGGAGATGGTTCGGATACAACTTTTACAGTAACAAGTGGTCAGACAACTGCATCAGTTATTGTAACATTAAATGGTGTTACTCAACAACCTACAGATGATTATGCAATATCAGGAACAACACTTACATTTACGACTGCTCCTGAAAACGCAGTAATTATAAACATCAGGGAACTTATCACATCATAACGTATAAATAAGAGTAAGAGGTATAAATGACAACAAGAATTACAACAGAGAATATAACAGATGGAACAGTTTCTACAGCAGACATAAAAGATGCAAATGTAACAACTGCTAAAATTGGCGATGACCAAGTTACCGAAGCAAAAATGGCAGATGATGCAATTAGTAGTGTTCAATTAAAGTCATTAACTACGATACAGATTTTAGCATCTGATGGTTCAACTGTTGTAAAAACTATTTTTACACCTGGTTCGTAATAAAATATAGGAGATTAAAATATGGCGGCAAGAGACCCTCTAATATATGATGCAACAGTAAATAACCCAAGAAGAATGACGGATGCGGAAATTGCCCTAAGTGTTTCTTATTGCATATATGCATATGCAGGAAATCCTTCAGTAACATTGACAGTAGAGTCATCTGCAACAGGTGGTTCTTTAACAGGTGGAGCAATAACTGATACAAGAAAATCTGCTGGTGCAACTTCTACAAGCAATACTGCTTTTGTGGCAGAAGGTTCTACAGAAGAACCCCAAACTGTTACCGTTAGTTATAATAGAATAACACAAACAAATGCGAGTATTTCTCCTACAGCAGACGGAGGAAGACTATGGCCGGTGTATCTAACATCTGGTGGTAATATTCAAGCAATGAATTTAACAGATATTAAAGATACTTTTTTACATCCAGCAATTGACTTATTAGTATCAGCATTTTCTGATAAAGAAAATCAAGGTGGTACTTACACAGTAGGTACAGCAACAACATTATCAAACTGCACATTGGTATCATCAAATCCTATTTTTACAGATACAAGAGCAGATACGGATGAGTATTCATCTTCTGGTATTCCAGAAACAGCAGACCAACCCACAACTATTGGTAACTTCTTTTTATTTAAAATAGACCAAGGTGCAGAACCAAATCTTACACAAGATAATGGGTGTCCTTTATTCATAAATAGTGATGGTAATTTGCAGACATTTCCTTTAGCAGATTGGCAAGGTTATTTAACGGAATGGATAAGAGAAACAGCATCAGAAAGTGCTAACAATCATAAAATTAGATATGTATATAATCAAAGTGCTACTCAAAGAGGATCAGGAATAGTAAACACAATTTTAGATGGTTCTGGTAACTATCAAACACGACAAGTAAGTGATGATTACAGGTCTCAAGAATTTCCAAACGGTTCAGCAACAACCGCCGCAACACATAAATTTGAAATACAGAAACATTAGGAGAATTAATTATGGCAGAATTTAGTGGTAAAGTAATAGAAGCATATTTTACAAACAATCAAAAAGATACAATAGCAGTTATATGGAGAGATGATGAAGCAAAAGCAAATTCAGAATTTTTTGTTTCTGTTGAACCTGATGGTCATTATTTCAAAGCATTATTAGAAGAAATACCTCTAGAAGAAATTGAAGAGCAAACAAATAAGAGAGCAGAAGTCTATATGCAAGAATTAAAAAGACTTGTAAAAAGATGGTCTTTATCGGAACCAAAAGATTGGGATCCAGCACAAATTGATAGAATGATGCATAATAAAATGTCTACATTTATAAAATCTTTTGACCCAAAAGAAAAAAGTCAGTCAGAAACACTATTCAGAATAAAACTTGATTTATTTGAAGATGAAAGAGTTAAAAATTCTAAAAATGCAGATGAAAAATCTAAACTAAGAAAAGCAGAAGACCCACTAGAAGCATTTATGGCGTTTGCTGTTCTTATAGGTAAATTAGGTAAAAGAACTAGAAAATAAATTTTGTTTAAAAAAGATGTGAATGTTCACATTGAATTGACAGATAAGTGTAATGCTTTGTGTTCAATGTGTGGACGACAGTATATTAAGAATGGTGAATTAAAAAGAGTTCCTACTTTTGATAAAAATGAATTATCCTTTGCTCAAATCAAGAATATTTTCAACAGTAAATTTTTTGATACATTTAATCTTGGTCGTGTCAATTTTTGCGGTAATATTAGCGACCCTCTTACTAGTACAGATTTTACCTCTATTGTAGAATATCTAAAACCTCATGCTAAAAGAATAGACATTGCTACAAACGGTAGTCTAAAAACTCCAAAATATTTTAAAAATCTAAGTGAAACACTTAAAGACATAGACCATAGGATAACATTTGCACTTGATGGATTGAATAATACACATTCATACTATCGTATCAATACAAATTTTAAGAAAGTAATAAGAAATGCAAAAGCATTTATTGATGCTGGTGGTAATGCTAGATGGCAGTTTATTATATTCAAACATAATAAAAACCAAATTAATATTGCTAGAAAAATGTCTAAGAGATTAGGATTTAATGAATTTGTGTCTATAAGAACTCAAAGATTCGCTAGAGCAGATGAATGGGCGTTTACATACAAAGATAAAAAGTATAGATTAGAAGAACCTGATGAATCATTATCATTTGAAATATCTGGTGATGTGAATTGTAAAGCAAAGAAAGATAATGAATTCTTCTTAGATTTTCAAGGTAATGTACATGCTTGTTGCTATCTAGGTGGTTCGTTTTTAAAAAAACGATTTAATGAAAATGATGATGCTATACTAGAGTGGTATGATGAAAACGATAACAATGCTATACAAAATGATTTATCTGATATATTATTATTCTCTGATTTCTTTCAGCATTTACAAAATTCTTGGACTGTGTTACCGTCCAAATCATGTAAAAGATTTTGTTCAAAAAATAATTTAAGAAAGAAACTAAATGATTAATGTGTATTGTTTAAAATGTGATAGTAAATATGATAGAAGTTTTGTTACCAAATTAAAAGACTCTGTAAGTAAGTATTTAACAAAAGAACATAAGTTTTTTTGTTTAACAGATAAACCTAAAAAAGATTACGATATTCCTATTGTAAGAAAATTTCCTGATGTGTGGAATAAAATGCACTTCTTTAATTATGTTGGTGACAATCTATATTTTGATTTAGACATTGAGATACACGATAATATAGATTTTTTAACGGATGATTTTAAAGATTTTACAGTTATTGATTCATCAAAATGGAAAGATAATAAAAAAGATTTAAAATTCAAGATTAATAATAACACCTTTGTAAATTCATCTATTATGCGTTGGTCATACGCACAAGACATATATCAAAAGTTTGCAAATAATCATGATACATTTTTAAGATTGTATAAAGGTATAGACCGTTTCATTTACAACGAAAATATCTCGTATAAATATTTTAACACCAATGAGATTATGAGTTGGAAAGATAAAAATTATATTAAAAAGGCGATAACATTATACAATGGAAAATATAAAAATTGATTCTGAATTTTGTTATAGAACAAAAAAAGTAATTCAAAGATTTCCTAATAGAGCATTAGACTTATTACATTGTTTTAGTCCATCTCAAGAAAAAAGTAAAAGATGGTTAATACAATGTTTAAATGAATATATTAGAGATAACCATAAAATTTTAAACATTGCAATTTTAGGTTCTTGGTATGGATATCTTGCATACTTATTAAGAGATATGTTAGAAAATAAAATGATAACTGAAATTAGATGTTATGATGTTGATGAAACTGCAAAAAAAATTGGTAGAATGATATTTAATGATAGAGTATTCAACTTTCAAACAAAAGACATTTCCAATATTAATTTTCAAGAATACAGATATAATATGATTATTAATACTTCTAGTGAACATATGACTGATGATACATTGCACAATTGGTTATTTACAGCAAGAAAAGATACCATCTGTGTTTTACAAAGCACGAACAAACCTGCAAGAGACCACATAAATAATGTGAACAGCAAAAAAGATTTATGTGATAAATTTAGTTATTACTTTAATAACTTTGAGTCTTATGAATATGATTTTGATTCTTATTCTAGATTTATGATGATAGGTACCAAAAAATGAAAAATTATTGGAATAAAGTAGAAGATATTATTAAAACACATAATCTTTTTCATTTAAAATTAGATGTACAACTACCTAAAGAATCAATACAAGAAGTACAGACTGTATATGATGAAGAATTTTTTGTTAGTCATAGAGGTAAAAAACATAAGGGTTGGGATTCTACTAGCATTCATGGAGTTGAAGGTGCTTATTGGAAAACTATGAGTGGTAAGCAATATGGTTATCAGAGTGATAGTGATAAAAATATAAAATGGGATTGGACAGATGTTTGTGACTATACACCAAAGACAGTAGACTTTTTTAAAAAAGACATACCATTAAAAAATTATAGAAGATTAAGATATATGTTATTACGACCTGGTGGTTATATCTTAGAACATAGTGATACTCCGACAGGAATACCATATACAGAGAGGAAAAAAGAGAGTATTTTTTCTGCACTAAATATATGTATAACACAACCAAAAAACTGTGTGTTAGAACATTTAAGTAATGGTGTTGTTCCATTTAAACCTTTAGAGGTTTACATGTTTAATAATGATGAGTATCACCATGCTTATAACGAGTCAAATGAAAATAGATTTCATATTATAGCACATGCTGAATATGATTATGATTTTGCAGAATTATTTGTAAAGAGTTTTGAGAAATATTATGAACATCATATCTGATAAAAAACAAGCATTAAAAGGAAGTCCTAAATTACTGTCAAAGTCTGTAGCATTTGCAGTTATAGATGATAGACATATCATAAAACACGACCTAGTAAAATATATTGTAGAAACATACACAGAAAATACTGTTTATAATTTTTGTAAAAGAAAATGTGATATCTTAGGATTTTATAAAGAAGAGGATATAGATATTGCTATTGATGATGCTTATGCGAAAGATTATGAACTACTAGTTGTAATGAAAAATGGTACGTTTATGAATTCATCTTTCTTTTTTGAAAATGTGAAAAAAATGTTAGATAATAACATTGCATTAATGGGTCACGTTTTAGATTGTAAAGAACAATATTATTTTTTACATGAGCAATGTTTTTTCTTAAATTTAAAAGCATGGAAGTTAGCAGGTTCACCAGAATATTATTCTGATAATAAAGATGTTACAAAAATAAAAAGGTCTTTAGTAAACTTCCATGATGACTATACACCTACTTGGATTAAAAAAGATGATGATTTAGCAGATGTAGAAAAAGTGTTACCTGGTGGATATATGATATCTGAATTGCTGACAGCAGACTATGGTGTTAGTCCATTTACAGAGTTAAAACCTTTGAAGTGGTTCACATATCACGGCGACACCATGAAGTGTTTAATGAAATCATTGTCACTAAATGCAAAAGAATATCATCATGGTTTCTTTTCAACTGAAACTGAAACTATAGACGAAGTAAAATTAAATGATAGTGTAGATACTTTGATATCAATAGCATCAGCATTTCACCTATTTAAAGTAATACAAAAATCAAACATAAAACCTAAAAATATATTAATGTATGATATTAGTTACGAAGCAATAGATGTTTATAAGGGAATGCTTATGGGTTGGAATGGTAAAGATTATATTGAGTTGTTAAATAACAGTAATTTTAGTTATAGAAGTGGACATACAAAAGAATTAGCACAGAAAAGTTTTGATGAGATGAAAGATATGTGTGATTGGGAATCATTCTTTGATGAGGTATGTGCAAAGAATATTGATTTTTTAAGAGGTAATTTGTTAACAGAAACTTTTCATAAAAAGTTTAATTTTTATGTTAATGCTTCTGATACTGTTTTATTTCATGTAAGTAATATATTTTCATACGAAGCAGAAACATATTACTATGATATCTTTCAAAGGTTCTTTTCTTTCTATAATTTATTTTTACAGATGAAAAGGAATTCTAAAAAAACTATATTTAAAGGTTCGATATTTAATTTAAAAAATTATGTATCAACTGATGACATGAATTTAATAGATTGGTATGCTAAAGCAACTGAATTAGCATTAACACCTTGGCAAAAAGAAAGATTACCAGATTTTAAAAAATCTTTAAAGAAGAGAGAGAAAGAAATCTTTGGTTAAAAAATTAGAAGATTACGAGTGGATTTGTCCTGAACCATTTACGAATCTAAAAACAAGTCCTATAGGTCAAATGATGCCATGTTGTGTCACAGAATATGAATATTATGGTTCAGATATTAAAAGTATGGATATGTCTTATGTGCAGAATACATCATTAAAGGATTATCATAAAAGCGATTTTGTTAAGTTAATTAAAAAAGCATTAAAAGAAAATAATAAAGACATATTAAAACAAACCTGCTACGCTTGTATTAAACAAGAAGAATGTGGTCAAAGGTCACATAGACAATATTATTTGAGTAAATTTAATAAAGGAGACTTCAGGATTTACAAAAAAAAATTAGAAAAAATTATAGAAACTGAAGAATATCCAGATTTTTTACATACTGTAGAATTAAATTGCTTGACCGGTAACTTGTGTAACAATGCTTGTCATACTTGTTTAAAAGAGTATTCTAGTAAATATTTTGCAGAACAAATTAAATTAAAAGAGATACCAAAACAAACAGCAATTATAAAACCTGAACATAATAAAGAATTTTTAGATGAAATAGCAAAAACTAAAATACTTGAATTTAAATTTACTGGTGGTGAACCTCTATTAGGTGATACCAATTATGATGTTATGAGAAAATTAGATAAATCAACCATCATTCGTATTATTACAAATGGAACTCAAGACCCTACTAGATTAATTAATATATTAAAAGATTTTAAAAAAGTAACAATCAATGTTTCAGCAGAGGGTGTAAAAGATGTATCAGATTATTTAAGATATCCATCAGATTTTAATATCGTTTTAAAGCATTATGATATGATGCAAAAGGTATGGGGTAAAGAAGTCATGTTTACCACAACAATAAATGCTTTGAATATAGCAAGAATAACTGAACTATTAAAGTTGAGAAAAGGACACGCAGGTTCTTTAGTAGTAAATAATGAGTATTCTTTAAATAGTATTCCTGATGATATTAAAGAAATATATTTAAATAGACTATACGAAGATGGTGCAACTAATTTAATTGGATATTTAGAAAACGCAGTATATAATGAAACTGATATGTGGAAAATGTTGATGCATATAAAAAGAAGAGATAGATTAAGAAAAACAAATTTGCTTGATGTGTTTCCTGAATGGAAAAAATACTATGAAAATTGTAACGGTTAGAATAGGTAACAAATATGGTCCTGAGTATGAAAAATACTTAGAGAAAAAACTACCTGATTATGAATTTATTTGGGTACGAAAACCTATACAAGACAATGTTCATTTACAGTGGAATAAAATGTATGGTATGAATCTAGACATTAATGAACCTATTTGTGTTATGGATATCGACATATTATTAATTAATGATTATAAAAAGATATTTGATTACCCCATTGCAAGAGGTGAATTCCTAGCAATACCTGGTTGGTGGAGAGATACAAAACAAGAGCAGTATAAAATAAATGGTGGTTTTTTTAAATACTATCCTAAAGACGTAAAATATATTTATGATAAATTTATGAAAGACCCTAATCATTGGCAAACACATTATATAAAAAACGAAACAACAAAAGGACCTATAAATGGTGAGCAGTATTTTGTTGAAGATAGTGTGCGAGAGAGATTGAATTTAAAACTATTACCAAATGCATGGTGTACGAGGTGGGTAGTAGATGGTACACCGGGAACAATGAAGAGAAAGGAATGGAAAACTAATATATCTTCTAAATATAAAAAAGTAAGTGGAAATAATTATGTGTATTTAGGAGGAGAATTTCATTCTGATATAAAAATGGTACATTTTACACATTCTATGAATAAACCACATTTGTGGAAAGATTATGAACAACATATATAAATTTAATTTTGGTGTCAATGAAGATATTTTATTACTAGAGTATGATAAAATAAAACATACATCTGAAAACTATGTTGATAGAAGACCAGGAGGTCAAGCAGAGAACTGGAGAATAATACCTGCTAACTTTCATTATGCAAAATATCTTATAAGGTATTTTAATTTAGGTGAAGTAAGACCTAGATTTTATACATTACCAAAAGGTTCTAATATACCAGAGCATATTGATGACCAAACAAAATGTTCTATAAATATTTTACTAGAAACAAATAATCCAGCACCAGTAACTATAGAAGGTGTAGATTATTTCTATAAAACTTGCTTACTAAATACTCAAAAAATACATAGTGTTAAAAATACAACAGAAGATAGATTACTTTTTAAACTATCTATATTTGATGACGATTTTGAAACTGTAAAGAAAAAGATAAAAAATGCAACCAATAAAAAAAACTAAATTAAAATTTGATTTCAGAGAATTATTAATAAAGCATAATTCAGTTGAGATACCTAAAGATGTCATATATGACCAAAATCAAATAGCGATTACCTCATTTGACGGTAAAAATGTAATGGTAGACAATAAGTTTAATGAAGATTATAAAAGAATACCTGAGATTGACTTAAATCTTATGAATGAATGGTTTAAAAACTCTTATGTGGAAGAAGTTATAAACATAATTAATAAAACATATAATACAACCAAATGGAGGTTTATGCGATTGTCTTCAGATAGAAGAGCATACTCATATCATAAAGACGAAACAAAGAGATTGCACATTCCACTATTGACAAATGAAGAATGTTTCTTTATAATAGAAAAACAACTCTATGAAATGAATCAACCTGGTGTGTTATATGAGATGGACACAACTCAATATCATACTGCATTAAATTTAGGTTGGACAGATAGAGTACATATGGTAGGAGCATATTCGTGAATAAATTTGAACAATATTGGAAAAATGATGATATGTTAAAAAACTATCCTAAAAAGGTAGCAAAAAAGTTTTATGATAAGTTTTTTAGTTTAGATACAATAGGTATTAGAAAATATAAAAAATTATATAACCAACCACTAAGAAAAACAAAACTGAAAATAAATGTCGTTGATTTTGTAAATGAAATACAACAGTTTAAAACTTGTTTTCAAAAATGGGGAAATAAAACTGATAAGGGTCAAAGGTGGGGATTACCATTAGTAAATGAAACAGGTATAATAGATGAACCTGATGATACAATTAGACCTTTAGATGAGTTATACTTTGAAACAGGTAAATTGTTAATGGATGTTGATATAACAGAAAAGACAGTTGCTTGTATGATTGAATCTTTAACACCTTTAAGAAAATTATATCCTTATCTTATTAGGTCAGCAATATTAAAATGGAATTATAGTGCAGGTTTCAGCAGACATAGAGATATGGAGTTACCTGCAAATCACTTTAGATTATGGGGTACTTGCTCAGAAAAAATGATTTTAAAAATAGATGACCAAGAGATGAGAGATATTGAAGCAGGTAGAATCTATCTAATTGACACTTCTAAATTTCACGAAGGTTTATCAAGACAGAATCATTTATATCAATTTTTTCTTGGTGTAAATTTAGATGCTTATGATACTTTGGAGAAAATATGTTACGATTAATTGATTTTGATGAAGATTTAGATTTATCATTTTTTTATAAAGAATGTGATAAGAAAGGTTGGAAAAATAACAACTCACAAAAAAGAATATACGATAAATTCAAAAAGTATGACAAACATAATACTTGGATATTATATGAAGAAATGTTACCTGTTGGTTCTGTAGTAGCACATTCATTTGATGAGTATGAAAAAGGTTCATTCAGAGTTTTAGCAACCACTTGTGTTTTAGAAGAGTTTACTACATACAATTCTCTAGGTCATGTGAAAGAATTTAAAAGACACCAACACATAACAGCAAGATTTTATATACCAAAAATGATTGAATGGTGTGGTATAAATAATAACATGTACATAACAACACACCCAGACGAAGTGGGTCAAATGAAAAAAGTGCATACTTTTGTTATGAGAATGTGGACTAAGTGGGGATTGGTAGAAAAGAAAGACGATATAACTTACAGAGATGCTAAACAATCTGTTTGGAAATTAAATGCAAAAGAATGGTTATATCAACTTGATAAATATCCAATAGAAAGAGATTTTTTAAAAACAATTTGAGGTTATTATGGACGAAAGAATATTTAAGTATAAAGATAAAGAATATAAAGAAAGTGAATTATCTACAAATGTTGTAAACTGGTTAATATTAAAACAAGAGTTATTACAATCAGAGTTGCGACACTTGGCAGAGTTAGAAAAAATTACTGTATTGAAAAAACATTATGATGAGTCAATAGAAAAGGGTATAAATGGCGGCGATAGCAAACCTAAGAGTTGAACGAGGTTCAACATTTTCAACTGACGTAACTGTAAAGGATAATTCAGGAGAAGTATTTAATTTAACAGGTTACACTGCTTCTGCAAGTATGGCGAAAGGGTTTGACGACTCTTTTTATGGGAGAACATCTTTTACTTGTACAATTGCAACACCCACATCTGGTGTTGTTACAATGGATTTAACTGCTGACCAGACAAGTTCTTTAGAATCAGGAAGATACGTTTATGATTTAGAGATACTTAGAACTTCTGATAGTACTATCACCAGAGTTATCGAAGGTATTGTTACAGTATCTCCGTCAGTAACAGTTACTACATAAATTAAATAACACTACTGTTTTCATTATAAATACCCTTGAGAGAGGGATTTATGGCGACAGGTACGGTAAGTAGTTCCGGAAAAATAACAGCAACAATAGGTGGTACATCTTCATCTGGACCAGATAAAGTATCAATAGGATTTCCTAGTCAAACACAGACAGGTACTTTTGACAGTTTAAGTGATGTTGCTACTGCTGGTGATAGTCCTGTTGCAAATAATAGTTTAATTAAGTATGTTTCATCAACGGGTAAATATACAACTATAACCTCATCAATAGTTTCTTTTCCATCATCTGATGGTACATCAGGACAATTTTTAAAAACTGATGGTAGTGGTGCGTTATCATATGGCACTGCTATTACTTCAATTACAGGAACTACTAATGAACTAGAAGTTTCAACAAGTGGTGCGTCAGTAACATTAGGTTTACCAAATGATGTAGTGATTGCAGGTAATCTTACAGTTAATGGTACAACAACTACTTTAGCAACCACAAATACAACAATGGAAGACCAATTTATTGAATTGGGAAATGGTAGAACAGGAAGTGCAACAGGTGATGCTGGTCTTGTTATCGAAAGAGGAGATGATGCAAACGCATTTATTGGTTATGATGAAAGTGCGGATGTGTTCACAGTTGGAACAGGTACTTTTACGGGTTCTACATCAGG
>Ga0209336_10000986_pt1 | contig 14014 bp, 23 predicted proteins | sample LinPmetageLP32_FD_184042 | JGI IMG/M metagenome (GOLD analysis project Ga0209336, IMG submission 184042) | Marine viral communities from the Pacific Ocean - LP-32 (SPAdes) (version 2) | ecosystem: Environmental > Aquatic > Marine > Oceanic | place: Pacific Ocean | collected 2009-08-23 | reverse complement strand
CTTTCTCAACATTGTCTAAAATGTTTAGTTGCAATTGATGTACTTGAGTTTGCAGGTAGAGAAAAACTACCTTATAAATACCAAGAGGGTTATGAGATTAATGACCGATACTGGTTTTTAAAAACAGTCATAGTTGGTACTGGTAAAGAACAACAGACATTTAAACAAGGCGACAAGTGGTAGTCCCAAACAAATCCTAATTAAATACCCATAAATGTCATATTCATAATCTATAATTAAAGTAGATAAAAGACAGGACGCGAATGACACTTAACGATTATCTTGAAAAGTATGAGAGACCACATCAAAAGTATGGATACTTCTATGCTACTGAGCAAAGAACTACACAATGGGAAGAAGTTCTTAGTGCCTTACACAAAGGCTATCTTGACACAACCCCACTTGTTGATTACTTAATTGATGAATGTGGTTGGACAGGAGTCGCACCCAAGACAATAAGGAATCGCATTAATGAAGAAAAAAACAGAATCCGAAAAGCTAAATCAGTTTCTTGAACTCTATCAAGACAAAGAGTCCAATAAGAAATTAGCAAAACAAAAGTATCCGATTGGTTGGCAACCACACGCAGAGTACGACCCAAAGTCTAACAAAGGTACATTAGTCTCTCGTGGTACAAAAGACCAAGAGCCTGAGTTTGCCACGCTACTACTTGAGTGGGGATTCGACCCAAAGGAATATGAAATAGTAGGAAACCTACAAGTCAGAACTTGGGATATGAATATGGGTGGTGGAGAGACTCAACAGGCTTGGTACTACAAAGCAGACATCAGAAAAAAAGTTCCTAGCTTAGATACAGACTATGGTCAGCTTCTTGCTGAGATTAAATCTTATAAGCCAAAGACTGCACCAGTTAAAAAAGGTAACGTTGCTTTTATGTACTACGTTTCAGACTGGCAAATGGGAAAACGCGACGGAAAAGGTAGTGAAGGTATCGTTACCAAAGTTCTTGACTCACTTACAACTGCTAATGCAAGACTCAAAGAATTGCAAAAGACTGGTCACAAGATTGACGAAGTGTATGTCATAGGATTAGGGGATATTTGTGAAAATTGTAATCTGAGTGGTTGGTTTTCTAGCCAAGTTTGGAATACAGACCTGCACCTGCGAGACCAAATAACAGTTGCAAGAAGATTGCTTTGGAAGATAGTAAAGAACTTTGCAGACCAAAACTATACAGTCATTCTCTCAGGAGTTACTTCTAATCACGGTCAGAACAGAAGTGGTAAACAATCTCTAACAACAGAAGAACTAGATAACCTTGACTTGCAGATACTAGAACAAGTTGGAGACCTAGCGTATGAATCTAGTTACAAGAATATAAAAGTTGTTGTACCTGATTCTCCACACTTACTTTTAGAGGTCAAAGGATATCTCATGGGGTTTACGCACGGACACCTAGCGTATGGAAGTGGGACTCCTGCAAAGAAGATAGAGAACTGGTGGAAGGGTCAGATGTTTGGCTCAAATAATGAAGGCGAAAATCCAGTTGGATTTGCAAGGTGCTTGATTCACGGTCACTATCATCATTTTACTGCCGTTCAGCAAGGTGGCAGAACAATTATGGGAGTACCTGCTATGAGTCCCTCTGATGATTTTCAAACAAGAAGTGGTTACTCAACATCAATGGGTGTAGTAACTATGACTGTAACTAAAGACGGTTGGGACAACCTTAAAATCTTGTAGTTCTTCTATACCATAATCTCAGATTATGTGTAGTGTTTTATAAAATACTTACTAAGTTAATTTGCAAATGTAATCTAAGATTGTATTGTTATGTATATAGAGATTAAGAGTCAGTCTCTCAAAATAGCAAGACTCCAAAGTGAGAGCCACACTATAAATTTACGGGGGGCAAGGAAAACCCAACTCAAAGCAGAGAGCTTTGTAGGACATATTTTAATAAGGTCTGAAACGGAAGTAATTGGTATAGCACTATACCACTTGTTAAGAAGTAAAGAATGAAACCAAAGTAACACACGCTTATTACTAACTGTATGAATTGAGAATGCAATACAGGTGTGAGTAATTAAAAACTTAACTAGCGAAAAAATAATAGTATGTTCTACAAAGTTCTTTGTAACTGAGTTCTTATGGATATGAGTAGTTGTTTGGTTTTTCTAAATACAATACGCTGATAGGTAATTTCCGAAGGTTATGTTCAATTTTTAGATTATATGACATATATTGAATGGTTTAAAATCTTAAGACAATATGAACTACTTAAAACTTATACACCATTTAGTAATCACGCCTATATAGGTAAGCCGAACAATGTTAGATAAGTAATTTAAGTGAGCAAACATAGACGCTCATATCCGTAAGGACTTAGTTGACTGAGTTCTTATGGATATGAGTAGTTGTTTGGCAAGTTCGTTGGAAGCCTTGTGCGAAGTATCGGTTGTACCTGATACTGCGAATGCTATAAAACATATATTGATTATAAGCAATATGAACTACTTTAATATTTATTAATAGCGTAGGGTGGGTTGTTTAGCCTCAGCTACTATTTTTAAATTAATAAGTGAGCAAACATATACGCTCATATCCGTAAGGACTTAGTTAATTTGAGAGATTAAAGGCACTTGGATAATAAAGTAGCAACGCCTAAGTAGAGATTAATGTGGAGTATATATACTGAAACCAAAAAAGTGGATTAAAAAGCAGGAATATATGTTGATAGCATTCAAAGTGCGAACAGGACAGATGACGGAAGCAAACCAAGACAAAAAGCAACCTGATGATAACCAAAGAGCTAAGTGTCATAGGTGGGATACAAACCCAATCGATAGCCTATGAGTCCAAGTGGCTTTAATCTCTTAATAAAAGATTGCATAAAACAAATCAGAGATTAGTATAAATATAGAAACGGAGTTGATATGACAGATGAAATTAGATACATAGGTTTTATATCAGGACGAGTAGATATTCTAATAGAACAATCTACTGGTAGAGAATATAAATCTAGTGGTTGGATAAAACTAGAGCCTGTATTGAGCTATCAGAGACCTGCTACGGTACTTAAAACAGTAGCAAACTTAAATCGTGACAAGTTCCAACAGTTTAAGTTTACGATATCACAGGGGACGTATGACACAATAAAGAACGGAGAAGAAGAATGATGAATGAGCAAGACTTTTTATGGATATTGTTTTGGACATTTTCTGCATTCGCAGGAATAAGCATAGTGTTTATGATTATCGAAGAAATAGCACTAAGACTATATCCACATAAGTTCTACAATGAATCATCTATTAGTGAAGCACTAGATGATTTGTATGAGGAACTACAAACACAAAAAGAAATAAACGTGGCAGAATATCTAAAGGAGAGAGTATGACGCAAGAGATTATGGGTACTGCTGAGATTGGACAATGGCTAGGAGTTACTCGTCAAGAAGTAGCCCAATGGAAGTTTCAAGGTAAATTACCTGAGCCTGATTACCAGTTAAAAGCAACACCAGTATGGAAAAAAGAAACACTACTCAAGTGGTTAGAAGTTAACGAATGGGTAGAAGGAAGAATAAACTCAGATAAGGAGTTAGTAAATGGATAAAGATAAATTAATTGTACGACAAGTAGCAATCAAGTCAGCAATAGAACTAGCAAGTAGTGGTCACGCTACGCTGAGTTCTGACGCTGAGATATTTAAGTTTGCACAAGACATAGAAGATTGGGTTTTGAATCCGTTTACTCAATCTACTAATTCTGTTGTTAGTACACCAATGAAGCAACCAAGCCAACCTTTTGTGTCGTCACAAAGCCCAGTTGGTCAAGTAGAGCTTAAATGTCCTGCTTGTGCTTCAAAGGTGTACGACAACAGAGCCGACAAGAAGTCAGACAAAAGTCCTAACTTCAAGTGTGGCAACAAACAATGTGTAGGGGGAAATAATGATTTTCCTTTTGCAAGTTGGTCAGATGATATTCCAATAGAATGTCTGCCTGATTATAAAGAAGCAAGTGTACCAATAGCGAAGTCAATGGACGAGCTAGAGGACAATGTATCTCCCTTTTAGATACTTATTAGGTCTAAGTGAGTCCTAGACGCATAGGACTCACAAAGACTTACAATACAAATAAAGAAACGGAATAGAATGAAAATAGAAGCAGATAATTATTTTGCAATAATACCTGAGTGGATATTAGACGCAGACATTAGCCCAAGAGCAAAGAATCTATATTGTATCTTGTGGACTTATGCTGATAGAAAAGACGGCTCTTGTTATCCAAGTGTTACCACTTTGTCAAAGCGAGTAGGTGTTAGCAGAGCAAACACACACAAGCTCATCAATGAACTACTGGACTTAGGTGCTATTACAAAACAAAATCGAGTCAAGGATAATGTAAAGCAAACCAATCTATATTTCTTGATTACAAGCAAACCTAGTGTTGTAGATGATACCACTACATCTAGTAGTATCGTAGATGATACGAGGGGTAGTATTGCTGACGATACAAGGGTAGTATCGGAGACAATACATAGAACTATAACCAAAGAACTAAAACCAATAGAACAAGAATATGTGGAAAAGCCACAAGTAAATAAGATTGATGAAGATGTACTTAAACAACGCAAGTCACTCTACCGAGTCTTTGTTGATGAACTTGGATATGAGCCAAGAAGTCAAATGGAGAAGTCAGGTTGGTTTAAAGTCTGTAAGGAGTTAGCTGAGGTCGGTGTCACAACTGATATGCTTAAAGGCTCAATCCTTGCCTATAAGAAACATTGGAACAACATAGACATCACGCCATACGCAATCAACAAATGGTTTGGTAAGTTTGAAGCTCTTGGAAAAGATGAGATACGCAAGAAACAATTAGTTGAGAATCCTATTTTGATATGCGAGGAGAAGGGTCATCACTTCATAGACCACAACTACTTCTTGTACTGTATTGTGTGCAAATTAGAGCAGAAAAAGTAGATTTTTTAAATAAATCTTAAAACTACACTATATGTAGTGGTTTTTGCCTAATATTTCTTAGTAAATACTTGTATATAATCTTAGATTATGGAATAATTAAGTATGAATGAATTAATAAATAACAAAGCAGTACAAAAATTAATAAAGCCATTTCTTGATAACGGTTATAAAGTAAAATCTTTTAAACGTAATTATGAAAGCCCAATTTATAGTGAAAATACACCTAGAGATTGTAATACAATTTCAATTTTTGGTAGTGAAGCTCTTACAGAAAAAGAAAAAAAAGATTGGAATGTTAAAGAATTTAAACTTAGAGGTATTGATAGTGCTAACGGTAAAGGAACTACTGATTACTACGTAGTAGAGTTTGAAGCTAATGAGCATTTAGGATATATGGTACTTAAAGTAAATAATGGTGTATTTATTAAAGGTGGTAATAAAGTTGTGACTAAATCAAATGATGTCAAACTGTTCGAAGTTGGATTTGTTAGCAAAAAACATTTTGATTACTTTGGAGATTACAGAATCCTTAATCAAAAAGAATTTAATTCTTATAAAAAATATCAGCAAAAAACAAATGCAAATAGATTCTTGCTTAGATAAATAAACAATCTTGTAAGGTCGGTATCATTCGATACCGATTTTGCTATTATGGGTGCATAATGCCAAAAGAAACACTCGCACATAATGAGGACTTAGTACAAGCTCTTTGTGATTCAATCGCAACAGGAATGTATGTTAATCTCGCTTGCCAATCAGTAGGCATAGGCACATCAACACTTCACGAATGGAAGAAAAAAGGTCAAGAAGGCATTACACCTTATGACCAAGTATGGAGAAGAATACAAGTAGCTGAAGCCAAAGCAATCGAGAGAAGAATTATAAGAATAGAACAAGCAGGAGAGAATGGGTCTTGGCAAGCAGACGCTTGGTACTTAGAGAGAAGATACCCACACTTGTTTGGTAAAAGAGATACAGTTGCTATTGAAAACCAAGACAATCAAGAAGTAAGACTACGTTGGGCAGACGGCAACTTATTAGAAAAAGCTCAAGAGGAAGAATTTGTAGAAGGCGAAGTAGTAAAGCCAAAAGGATTAGACAATGGAGAATGAAGATATAAACGAAGCGTTTGCAGAAATAATAGAAGCAAACAATCTCTATGTTGACGCTTTAGAGATTAATGATGATTTTGATGACCCAATTCTTGAAGAATTAATTGACTTTGAAATACCTGCCGTAGTATTTATTCCTATGGTTACAGATATGGGATTGATGTACAGTTCACTTCCAATATCGACTAAAGCCCTAGAAACTTTTATTACTTGGTATAAAAAACAGGAGTAGAAATGCAATCATCTTTAGATAACAATGTCTTATCAGGCTTAGATATACAGTTGCCACCTTTACACTCAGCACAAATGGAAGTTGTAAAGAATATGAAAAGGTTTACAGTTCTATCAGCAGGCAGGCGTTGGGGTAAAACTAAACTTGGTGTTTGGCTTTGTCTTAAATACGCTTGGGAAGGCAAAAGAGCTTGGTGGATTGCACCTTCTTACTCAATGACAAACGAAGCGTGGGCAGATTTAAGAAGCATTGGTATTGAATATGGTATTAGGGTTAAAGAAGCAGAACGAACAATAATTACTTCTACTGGTGGCTCGGTACAAGTAAGGTCAGCTGATGACCCTATGAAATTAAGAGGTGCAGGTCTTGACTTTGTTGTTTTAGACGAGTGTGCCTTTATGAAGCCACAAACTTGGGCAGAAGTTATCCGACCTGCCTTAACAGAGAAAAAAGGTAGTGCATTTTTTATAAGCACACCCAAAGGATATAACTTTTTTGAAAAGCTTTACTCAGAAGCAAATACATTAGATGATTGGGTCAGATTTACTTATCCAACTATTACTAATCCAATTATTGACCCTGCCGAGTTAGAAATGGCAAAACAAGAGATTGGTAGTTTTTTATACGCTCAAGAGTACGAAGCACAATTCATTGAAGCTAGTGGTGGCTTATTTAAAGCAGACTGGTTTCAACATTATAAAATAGAGGAGAGAACAGGAATTGACGAAAATGAAAACAAAAATACAGATATTATTTATAAATATAAGGACAAAGAGTGCAGGCTTGAGGATTGCCGTAGATATGCAACTGTTGACCTTGCAACATCAACTAAACAAACTGCTGACTTCACAGTTATTACTTCGGTGGCAATCACACCTGAAGGCAAGATTCTCATACTGGACATTGACAGACGAAGATTGGAAGCACCTGATTTATTGCCCTTACTACAAAGAAAAGTGGAACAGTTTGACTTGGCGTATGTGGGAATTGAGAGAGCAGGTTACCAGTTGGCGTTTATTCAAATGGCTAAGAGAGAAGGATTGATTGTAAAGTCGCTAAAAGCAGATAGAGATAAAGTATCAAGAGCATATCCATTGATTGCAAGAATGGAATCAGGAGACATCTTTTTTCCAAAGAACTCAATGTGGTTTGCAGATGTACAAACAGAGTTGCTCAGGTTTCCTGAAGCAGAGCATGACGATATAGTTGACTCTTTGGCATACGCAGTAATAGAATCAAAAGTACGGAAAAGTATAAAAGTTTTGTAATTTAAGTTAAGATAAAAGAGCATAGAGTAGTAGTGCCGATAAGGGTTGCGTCCATTACTACTCAAATGCTCACAACAAAGGATAGATATGGTAGAGAGAAGAAGTTTTAGAGATGTAGTCTTTGGAAGAACACCTGAAGTTAAAAGAACAACAGGATTCAATTTCTTTAGACAAGGAGTTAGTCAGAGAAATACTAACTTTATACAGGGTTATCAAAGCAACGCAGGTCAATTTGACGTTGGTGGACTTGGTAATGGTGCTTCAAATAGTGCCGTTGTTTCTTGCTTACAGGTCTTAGGAACTGCCTTCGGAGAAGCTGAACTAAAAGTTTATCAGACAAACGAAGCAGGAGAGTTAGATGTCCTTCCTAATCATCAACTCACAATGCTTTTTAAAAGACCTAATCCTTATATGTCGGGAGATGTTGTGCAAAACTATTTAGTACAATCAATGCACATATCAGGAGACGCTTATCTGCTTAAACAAAAGAATGAAGCAGGTCAGTTAGTCGCTCTTTATCCTCTTATGCCTGAGAATGTAACTGTTAAAGGTAATGACGAGACTTTAATCTCGCATTATGAATACCAAGTCAAGAATGAAAAGGTAATGCTTGATAGAGATATGATTGCTCACTTCAGGCTTGGACTAGACCCTGAAAACCATAGACAAGGTTTCTCGCCAGTTAAAACATTACTAAGAGAGATTTATGGAGATGAGAGTGCAGGACAAATGGCAACATCAATCCTCGCTAATATGGGTGTCCCTAGCTTTATGATTACACCTAAAGATGAGTATGGATTAACAGAAGAAGAAGGAGAAGCAATTGCTAAAGCATTCCAACGTAAGACTGGTGGTCAGAACAAAGGTAAACCTTTAGTACTATCAGGTGGCGTGAATGTAGAGAAGTTAGCATTCAGTCCTAAAGACTTAGAGATTGGAGACTTAAGAGAGTCATTCGAGTCTCGCGTATCTTCTGTACTCGGTGTTCCTTCCATAATCGCAGGATTAGAAGTTGGACTTAAGTATGCTACTTACTCAAACGCTAAAACTTTGCGAGAGTTCTTTACAGAACAAAAGCTCATACCTTTGTGGGATATGGTATCGCAAGAGATAACACATCAGATACTTAAAGTAGATTACCCTAACTCAAGTAACTTAGAAGCAAGATATGATTACACAGACGTTAGAGCTTTACAATCAGATACAAATGAGATTTACGAGAGAATGAACTTAGCAGTCACAGGTGGTTGGGTTACAGTTGCCGAAGCAAGACAAAGCATTGGCTTACCTACTTCTCCTGAGCAAGATGTCTATTTACTTCCTGAAGGTAAGGTTACAATACCTGCCAATATGGTTACAGAGTATAGACCTTCAACAGTTGTACAAGAAGAACAGTCTGATGAAGTGCCTGAAGCTATAAGCCTCGCAAGTATGCAAACTGCTGAACTTAAAGTAGTTGAGGAGATAGACGGAGAGTATTGTGTCATTACAGAGGATACAGGTCGCAATATGGGTTGTTACCCTACTAAAGAGTTAGCAGAGATACGACTCAGACATATAGAGAGATTTAAGGGTAGTGATAAGGGTGTTGTTGCAACAGACCAATATACAACAGAAGAAGAAGCTCAAGCAAGAGCTAAAGAGTTAGGTTGTGAAGGTACACATAGTATGGACGACAATGGTAATACAATATATATGCCTTGTGCAACACACGAAGTGTACGAAGGTTTAGTTGATAACAATGAAGCCTATGACTCTCAAGGATAAAAACCTCGCCATAAATTCTACTCCTACTGCACATACGGTAGATAGAGATAGTAAGAGGAGTAAGGATAGTTCTAGTGTATCGTCTACGATACAGTTTAAGACTCATTTAGGTACTGATACAGGGGAGTTGGAAATGGTCGGGAATGGAGACACAGGCATAAACGGAATCCTTAAAAAAGGAATCTACGACGACCTGAACTTCTCGATACCAAAAGGAGTTAAGACCCAAGCCGAGCAGGGACTGGCACTACGCAAGAAGTTTGGTCGAGGTGGTACAAGCGTTGGATTAGCAACGGCTCGCTATCTTGTCTCCAATACAAAAGCTTCGCCTGAGAAGGTAAGACACATAGCTAGATACTTCCCTAGACACGAAGGAGACTTAACTAGCCAAGCTCATAGAGACTACATAGCAGGGAGAACTGACCGTGCGACAAACGGTTGGATAGCTTGGAAGCTATGGGGTGGCAATAGTGGACGTAGTTGGAGTAACAAGTTAGTACGAGCTATGAACAAGAGAGACGAGAAGGAGAGTAGTGCTTCAGAACTAGTAAGGAGACATCAACTCAGAACAGAACAGGAAGCAGAGTACAGGTACAACCGTCTCAGTTCAGTAGAGGTCAAGCAAGGTATCTATCGGAACTACGAAGCAATGCTTAGAAACTGGGAGAAGTGGTACACCGACTTCTACTTCGGTCTCTTGCGTAGTCAGAATGAAAAAATCACGAGGAGTATGGGGCGTGGACAAGATAACCGTGCGTACAAAAATTCCATTTTGAATGGACAATCACCGATTCTGAATAAGTTAATTGATGACACAACAAATGATTGGAAACTAGATTTGTATGATGTGTACTTATCTGAGGTGTATGACTTTGAATTATTTCAAATGGGTATTCTCTTACCTGAAACACTTAAAGGATATTCCGAAGTCGAGGACACGGACTTATACGATTACAAGGCTAGGAAGAAAAACCGTACTCAAGTAGTCAACGAAGGTTTCTATCCAATACGAACTCGTGGTGGTGGGATTATTCCGACTGCCCAGTCTCCACTTCCTAGAACAAGATACAACAGACAAGCAGTTGCGTTTGTAAATGAATCTTTAAACAACACACTTCCTGAATTAGCAAAGACCACGAAGGCAACCTTGAACAGAACAATCAGAAAAAGTATTGACGAAGCAGTCGAGCTTGGTTTAAGTGGGGACACAATGTATGAGTACATTACTGGACAAGTCGAGAATGCCTTACCTAAAAAGTTTATGGGTAGAGCTTCGACTATTGCTAGAACTGAAGGTGGGGCGTTGGCACAATTTGGTCAATATGACGCAGTACAGAAATCAGGATTGATTACGGTCAAAGAGTGGCAGACACAATTCAACAATTCAAGAGACACACACATTCAAGCCGACGGACAAGTCGTGGCAGACGGAGAAGATTTTATTGTTGGTGGAGAGAGAGCTGAATATCCACAAGCGTCAAGTCTATCTGCTAAAGAGAGAATCAACTGTCAATGTAATGTACTTTATCGTGAAGCAAGTCCCAACGGCTAAACAAGTCGGTAAGCATAAAAATTTTTTCTCAAACGAAAAACCCACCGAATGAACGGTGGGCTTCCGAGTCTCGATTAAGCGTGAACTGTTACTGCCATACTTTGTTATAAATACTAAAAGCAATACTATTTTGTTCTTGGAATTTGTCCCAACTCTTATCGTCTTGATAATCATCTGAGTGCATATTACAAGTCCAGTATTGAGTCTTGTAATAAAATTCTCCAAAACAAGTTCCTGTTATCTCAAAGTATTCTTGTCCTTTTTTAGTAACACGATTACCTGTGTAATAAGACTTACCTGAATTGTGACACCAACTGACGCTACACTTAGCCATTATTCAACCTCTCTATTTCTCTGTTCCATTTTTTTGATGATAGCTCTCATATCATTCTCATTGATTTCTGCAATGTCTTGCAACCTATCAAATATTCTGTCTGCCATAAATCTACCCTGACGACCTCTACCAAAGAAGTAATCAGCGTCTGTTAAGTCAGCACCAATGATTCCACCAAACCAACGTAGGAAATCTTTGTTGTCAATGCCAACAAGATAATCCAATCTCTCGCCAGTAGCGTGAGAATAGATTGTTGATTTATGTGTATTCCCTGAGAAATGTTTTTGCTCTAAATGTTGTACGTCATCTTCAAGCAACTCGATTAGCTCTCCCCATTTTACAAACGAATCGACTGAGTAGATTGCGTGTCCACTCGCGTCAATTAGTTCTTGTTTATTTGTAATGTCAAAGAACTTCTTTGCTAGTTCTTTATTTATCTCTCTCATTATTTTTCTCCCTTTCTATTATTTGTACTTATATATTTATGCAATATTTTTCGTTAGTCTCAATTTTTTGTTGCCTTCTAACACTATTTAAACATTGGTTTAATGTGTGGTAATTAGCGTCCTCTAATGCAATTTGTAGAATATCTAATATATCTGAGCCGTCCCATTCTGCGAATTTACTAATTGTTTCTGCTAATTGTTTTTTATCTTCTATTGTCATTTTTGTCTCCTTGTTTGTTTCATTCATAATCTAAGATTAGCAGGTATGAAATCTTATGCAAACCAAAATAAAAAAAAACCCACCGACCTAAGTCGGCAGGTTTTGATTTATTTTAATTAGTCTTTTATATAATCAAGTATGGTGGCTACTGTGTTATTAACATTAGACATCATTTCTTTTAGTTCTTGGTCATCAGCATATTTAGTTTCTTTTGAAGTCCATATTGCTTGTTCAATAAATGTACTTACACTTTCTAAGTTTTCTTTTAGTTCTTCCATTTTCTTTTCCTTAATTTATAAAATCCCTGTGTGAGATTTTTTCTCCCTATATATATCTAATACATGGGCTTTTTACAACTCTGCTATTTTTAAAAAATAAATATAATTTAAGATTTGACAAACTATGAATCTTCGATTAGGGTCTCCCTATGAATGAAATTAATAATCAAAATGGTTATTGGAATAGGAGAAGAAAATAATGGCGTTTATTGGAGATAACGGGTCGAACTTACCAAGACCCGAAGATGTAAATAGGTGCAAATTTGGTGGAGACAATAACACACGAGCCAAAGGTGGTTGTGGCAAACACGTTGTTAGGACAGGACAAAGAGTAGTCAACAAAGAGTTTGGTACAGAATGGTTTACTTGGTTTCACTTTGATTACTGTGAAGAACATTGGGACTTACAAACAAAGTACAAAGATAGAGTCGTACCAACATTGGTAGTCGGATAATGACTATATATAAATTTAGTGAAACATTCCAAGTTGACTTCGAGGTAGAAGCTGACACGGAAGCAAAAGCTCAACAGATGTATTCCAACCTGTTCGATAAAAATATCAAGCTAGGTTACGACAAGTGGAAGGACGTTGAGAAAAAGATTCTCGTAGGGAAGTTTGAAGTCCGTACAATAGAATCAGAGGGAGAAGAAGAATGAACAGGGCAACACGTAGAAAATTAAAAAGCAAAAAACGTGGCAGAACTATTTTCAATGGCAAGAGATTAGGTTACAGGTCTCGTCAATGATTTATCAGAAGCGAACAACCTTTAAATTTAATTGTCCTGATTGTAGTCTTGAGCTTGAGGTCACTCACTTGATGTGGTCTGCTCTTGAGTGCTTACATTGTAAAGCAGAGTTTGAAAAGGTAGATGTGATTTTGAAATGACAATCTTTGAAAATATAAAACAACTCATCAATCATCTTGACCACGTCAACCAACTGGAAGAAGTGAGCAAGTTGCTGATGATACGCAGACTACAAATACAACTTGAGGAGAGAGAACAAAAATGATAATTGATTGCAACTGCCCAAAAGAAAAAAACTGTGCAGGACATATCACAATACAAAATGCACATCTATTAATGAGTAACTATAAATTTATGAGCAGAGATGTTCTTGACGATATTGTTACTGTACCAACATCTCCCTGCTTTATGTGTGGCGAAGAAGGTACGATTGATGTCATTAGAAAAGACTGGCATAACTTTATGTGGGACTTACCAAGAAAAGAAGTCAAAGAGTATTTTCCTTATCTAGATAAATCAGGTTGGGAACAAATCATTTCAGGCTCGCACCCTAAGTGTTTTGATGACTTGTTTGGAGAACAATGAGCCAAGTAAAAGAAAACAATACTTGTAAAGAGTGCGACAAGGTAACTTTACTAGACGGTAGGTCTGAACTTTGCTACGACTGTAACAGAGGAGATATTTAGTGGTACTATAAAATTGTTGCTAGGTTTCATTCCCTGTACCTAGTTACAAAGCAGATAATGAAGCAGTAGCTTTGTTTCATTCATTCATCACAACTCCGAGCTACTGTTATCTGCATTTATAGTAAAAACCTATAAAAATGCTTGCAATACATTTCATACCTGCTAATCTTAGATTATGAATGAAACAAATAAAGGAGACAAAATGTCAAGAAGAACTGAATATCAAATAGCAACTGATGAATTAAATGAAATTGAATCATTAATGAATACCATAGAAGTTGCTAACAAAAAAATTAATGATATTAAATCAAAAAGTAGATATATTATATAAAAAATAACAAAAGCAATTAAGCCACCAACATTGGTGGCTTTTTTGTTATAGTAAACCTATGGCAAGTTTATCAAGCATAAGGTCAGGTCTCTCAACGAGACTT
>Ga0209336_10000985_pt1 | contig 14033 bp, 7 predicted proteins | sample LinPmetageLP32_FD_184042 | JGI IMG/M metagenome (GOLD analysis project Ga0209336, IMG submission 184042) | Marine viral communities from the Pacific Ocean - LP-32 (SPAdes) (version 2) | ecosystem: Environmental > Aquatic > Marine > Oceanic | place: Pacific Ocean | collected 2009-08-23 | reverse complement strand
CTCATATCACCTTTACTAGTTTTAAAAGTTCCGTTTTTATATATACCTTCCCAGATTTCAACTTTATCTTTGACCCAGTCCATACCTGTTTGAAGATTTTTTAAATCATTATTTGTTCTTGTTACAAGCTCTGTTCCTTTGGAGGTTTTTCCACGAGCAGTTAAATTAGCAGCTTTGTAAAGATCTACCTTACCGTTACTAACAACATCACCAGCAATATTAAGCATGTGTTCATTATAATTACCATCTTCAAGATTTATATTGGCATTGGTAATTGTTTTACTAGCTTCTTTTCTCATTGCAGCTCTTGTACCAAACGCATTGGCTAACAAACCTAAAGCTTGCCCACCAACAAAACGTATCATAGCGTCATGTTGCCTGTTGTCTCTTATACTACCTTTACCCATAGCTTTACCTATATTGTAAAGACCTTGTACATCTACTATATTACCCATGTGTTATATTTTAATGAATTCAACGTCTAACTTGCTGTAATCTACCATATCATATCCACTAGCGTGTTTTACAACAGCTTCTTGTGGTATTTCATCTGACATAACTCCTTGGTAAACACCTTCACCTATACTTGAGTCTATGTATTTAAAACTATAAATTTTAATACCACTAGGTGATAGCCCTAGTAATTTTATATCTTTTTTCAACCTTCTATCACTAAAAGTTCTTTCTGCCCAAGATCTTCTACTATCCATTGATGCTTGTGTGGATTCTGCCATACCAGCTTCAAGAGACATCATGCCTTGTAGTTTTTGATATTCTAATTCTCTTTGTGATTGAGAGCCTTGTAGTATAGCGTCTTGCTGTCTTGAAGCTCCTTCTAATTGCATTTGTTGTTGCGCAGCTGCTCCACCCATTATCATTTGTTGTTGCTGCGCGGCGCCTTGCATTCTAGCCATTTCAGCTGATTGAGCACCTTGCGCAGAGGCCATTTGATTTGCACCAGCCTGTTGTGCTGCCATAGCTTGGTTTTGAGACTCTTGCTGCCCTATACTAGCAGAGCTTTGCCTTGCTTGTTGAGCACCAGCGTTTGCTAAAGATTGTGCTAAACCAGCAACTCCAGATCCTCCTGCGGCACCTGAAAGATTTTGTAAAAGATTTGCTTGGCTTTGTTGGAATTGTTCACGTTCAAAATCAGCAGCCTGCGTGTTAACAGTTAAGTCTTCAGCTGTATTTTCTAAATTTGAAAATTGATTTTGAGCGTTAGCAAAAGTATTTTTAGCACCAGCAAAAGCATTTGTAGCGCCTGAGAAAACATTTTGATAGTTAGCAGCTAAATTATCTGTTGGTAATTCCTTAAAATCATCTTTATACTGATTTAAACGATCTCTCGCTGCGTTTATTAAACGCCTCTGGTCAGTCCTTAAATTTTTTAAAGGACTTATTTTTACGTATGGTTTTATTTTTCTTCCTACAGCCATGTTTTATTGTTTTATTTATTTATAATTACACTTTTTACGTGTTATTTACTACTTTGTGATATTTCTGAGCTAACAGCAAATAATTCTATTTTTTCTCGTGAAAAATTTATCATTTTTATTTTAGCATAATAACCTAATACATTACTTCTATTTATAATGTCATCTTTAGAAAACATTATAAAAGTTCCTGCAAATGGCGTGTTAACTGGACCAGCAACTGTAATTGAATTACTTGTTATTGCCGTTATAGTTCCAATTAGTAAAACATCATCTGTGTTTGCAGTTTGGTATGTGTTTCCAGGTACACCTTGAGAGCCTGTTACAGCATACCAAGCAAGGTCACCTACTTGTACTGAAGCGTTAATTGGTTCTATAAATTGTATTATCATATTATGTTACTGTTAAAATATTATCTAAATTTAGTGTTAAAGTAAGATCACTTCTACCGTAGCTATTAATCTTAACATCACAAGTTACCTTTGCTGATCTACTGCTACCTGTAAAAGTAACTGTTTGTCCATTTTCTAATGTTTGTGCAGAACTAACTGTTACATTAACGCCTGCACTTACAGCGTCTACATGCGGTGAAGATGCTGTAACACCTATACCTGTCATTAAAACTGTATCAACTGCCTTTATACCTAATGTGCTTGTGATAGGTATTGTTGTGCTATTACTAACAGCAGCGTCTGTAGTTGTTACTATAGGATCTATTGTTAATGCTAAGTTTGTAATTTCAACATCTAAACCAGAAAAAATTCTTGCAGCAGCAGCGCCTTTGCCTGTGAAGGTTATAGTTCTGTCAACAACAAAAGTTGATGCATTGTTTATAAAAACAGTACCACCTTTGTCTTCACTAATAACATCTTTACCATTAACAGTTTCAACAGCTACAGGTGTATTATATATATCACCGGTTGCGTAAGTGTTTTCATAATCTTTATACCCAGCTATTATGTATTTTGTTTCAGAACTACTTGCTATTCCAGTTCCTGAGACAGCCATGCCAGCAGAAAGACCTTCTACGTTTGTTAACTCTAAGTTAACAGCGCTACTACCAGCTGTTCTAGTTTTTTTGGTTGTAGTAAATTCAAAATCAGATTGTAAAGGTTGTCTTGCTATTACACACTGACCATCGTTCAAAGTTATATCCCATGAAATAGAAAACGTGGTTTGACCAGAAGGACCAACTTTTGAGCTTATACCGGTAGAAGTAATATTACTTGGCTCTATAACAGAGCTAGCGCTATGTAACAAGCTAAAAGTAATAGTAGGGTTATCATACTGATCTATTGCTGGCGAAAAATAATGATTTTCAGTTGACAAAGAGTCTGATACAATAGAGTCTTGTTTAGCTATTAATGTTATTCTATACTTGTCATCGTCTGTAACTGCTGGAAAGTTTATAGTATTGCTATACACACCACTCCCGCCTAAAGTAACAATGTTCAATTCTACTGGCGTTGCGGTAAAAGCCGGTGCTGGTCTAGTGTTTAAGACAGGATCTGTGTTTTCTGGAAAGTTATAAAAATGATCGTCTTCATTCATAACTATTAAGCTAAAAGAAGAGCCAGCATCACCGGTAACAGTGTATGTTTTAACAGTAGCACTTTTAGACATTGGTGCCGAGTTAATTTTAAATTTTTTTATTTCTTTCATATTAATTTATATTAATAAACAAATCTATGAGTTCCTTCAAAATATTTTAAGAAAAAAACCTCACCTTCAGCGGTCCAGTTTGGATTTAGTTGGGTACCAGTTGATGGGTACGCATTACTAGTTTCGTCAGTATATTTTCTTGCTGTACCAAAGGCTTGCTCAAATATGGTTACCCCGCTAAAAGTTCCAGTATGAATTTTTAAATCTGGATGGCAGCCTTTAGTCGTGAAGCAAGCAGCTGTTTTAGTTCTGTAATCAGGTCTATCAGTTCCAAATGAGTAAGCATTTTGAAAATTAGATGTTGATGGAAGAGTTGCATCAAAATATATATGCTTAAGACTAGGTAAGTTTATAAACCTTAAAATAGTTCTTGTTTTTCTTTTAACATCTGAAGCCCCTGTAATACCGTAGTCATTCTGTGTTCCGTTGATAGCTCTGTTATAATCATAATAGCTAACTGGAATATTAAGTGGAGGAGAACCAACTCCTTGCCAACTAGTTCCGTACATGTTAAATGAAACAGTTTTTTCTACTGGATGTTGATTTCCACTATTATTAATAATTATACTTAATGGATTCACTGCAGATCCTAATGAATCTACACTACCATTATAACTCATGTTATTACCATTAACAAGGTATGCTGGCAAACCTCCAACCGTGTTACCATACCCGAACCAACCACCACCGCTAGTTCCTTTAAGATAATTAGAAGTACCACCTGGGTTTAAAGCGTCAAACTCTTGCGAAGCAGTACCAGCAAATGGAGAGCCAACACATACAAAATTGTTTGTAATTGTTAAGTTAGCAAAGGTGTGGTTTTCAACACCTTTAACTTCTTCCATTCCGCAATCAATTATTTCAAGAAATGAAGGTCGAGTCCCAGTAACATTATTTAAATCAAAAGCACTAGAACTTAATGGTAGTGATTTTAATTGAACAAGCACTATATTAGCTTCGTTCATTATTGTTTCTAAAATATTTACCCCTGGAAGTACTGAATGTTGAAATTCATTTGTTAAATCTTGCATGTGAATACCAAGCTTGATAAAATCTTCAGGATTATAAGATATGTTTTCTAAACCACTTAAATCATTTATAACACCACTACCATAGTTTTTAGTCATAATGTTACCACCTGGCTGATTCATAACAAGATTATTGACGTCAGTAGAGTGTATTATAAAAGCGTTTAAAAGTGGAACTCTAGTAAAAGTACCTTCACAAAAACCTTTTGAACAAACTATTCCATCGCTAACGTGTGGGTCATTAGGAAATAGCCAACCAGTTTCATTACTATCAAATATACCACCTTGTAGATTACCATTATTATCTGTGTTTCCAGCCATTTCTAAAGCTTCTTCAAAAACTGCATCTGGAATATCTATTGTAGTTGGTTGAGCTCCATTAAATGGTGGGTTTGGTAAGTTTCTCATTAAAAGACTTAAGCTACAATTGCTAGCTAGTGTTAAACAACTTCCATCATCACAAGTTGCTAAAGGATCGTATTCTGTATAGTCATCATCTGTACAACCGTCTACACAGCACATGCTCGCATCACTCACTGTTGCCCATGGCATATAGTTAGAACTTGCGCCGTCCATACAGCCAGTGTATTCGCAACCACAATCCATACCAGCATTTGTCACGCCTGAAAGAGTAACAGCGTTATCAGCTGAAACACTAATAACAGTACCGTAAGTAGAGCTAGTTATAATTGGATCTGTATAACTATAAGAGTTATGAAGGTAAGGTAAAACACCTACATTACAACCGTTGTTAGCAGCACTGTCCAACTGTGTTTGTAACGGCACGAACAAAGAATAACCAGCGCCATTTGTAGCTGTAGTATCTAAACTGCCATCATCATAACAACCAAAAGTATAATATTCACAAAGAGTTGGGTCGTGACAAACCCCAGGAGTTGAATCGTAATTCATTGCAGTTGGATCAACACAACCAGTAGTAGAACCACTTGGGCATAACGGACAGGCAGCACTAGCAGTTGCTTGATCTAGATATTGACCTGTACCAGTTGTGTTTACCATAGTACCACCAATAACAGTATCACAGTCATATGTGTTTGGGTAAGTGCAAGGCCCAGATATTGTTGCTGTAGGATCATAATTTGTAGAAGCAACTGTGTTTGGGAAATACGTGTTAGGAGCAAACTCCGTCATACAACCTTGATAATCACATGAACCATCGTCAATAGTAGCTGTATATGTTATACCGTTTGTAGGGTGTACAAACGTACTGGCACCGTTATAAGATAATGTATCAGTACAACCCACGTAAACACATGAACCATCATCAAAGTTAGCAGTAGAATTATAATTATCTGCGTTTGGATCAACACAACCAAGTTGTAAAGGTGGTAAAGCAGCTGACCTACCAATACCTTGAAAATTAAAACTACTACTGTTTATGCTGTTTGTGTTTAAAACTTGTTTATCACCTTGTATGTAGTTAAACCACTTACCTTCTTTTTCTACAAACTGATTGCCCTGCACCTTGCCTTTTTCCAAGTCAGTAACTATGTGTTGAACACTCCAACCTGGCTTTGCATTTAAGTTATAATAACCTTGCCCAGGGTTTGAGTCTATAGAACCGGCAGACTCTTCATATACTTTTGCCTGTGAACCTTCGTAGTTTAAAGTTTTAAAAGATTTAACTACATCAGGACCTTGATTTAAATAAAACTCTATAGATGTAGGCTCAAAATCACTATAAAAAACATTTCTTTTTTCGTTAATGTGGTGTTTGTAAGGCAAACCGTATTTAAAAGTGTAGTAATTATTTTCCATACTTGTAGCGCTCTCTGGTATAAAAGATTTAAAACTAACCCAACCTCTAACAGCTTCTTTGTAACTTATTGTTACAGGTGGTTCTAGTTTACCACCGTCACTACTACAATATTGGTCTAGCGTTAGGTTGTAATGATTTTTTTTGTCATCATAAGAGCCAAGAATTTTATCATATTTTTTTAAATTATTTCTAAAATATTTTGACATACCATAGTCAGATAAATTTGTTAACCCGTCTTTTGATAATCTTAATACAGCTCCTTTTTTAGCGTCTGTAAAATAAACTCTATAACTATCATAAGCAAAACTTTCTGGATTAGTTCCTATACCAAAGTCACCTGAAAAAGGCATTGTTTGACCAAGAACATTTGGTGTTGCAATTAAATTAGGATTTCCATCAGCATTAAATACAGCATCTTTATTTGCTAGTATTCTTAACACTCTATCTTCACAAAATGCAATTAAGTCTGTGTTTCTACTAAATAGCTTTTGTATACTACCGTATGTGGTGTTTAAATCTTTAGTTATTTTTTCTGCTTGTATAAATTGATTTAAACTATTAACACCACTTGTAGAGTTGTACAAGCCAGAGTATATTAAACCATTAGTTCTTCTTTCTTCTTCGTAAATAGTGTCTAAAGTTGTAGATGCTTTTACGCCTTTGTTTAAAAACACTTGATTAAAATCATCTCTAACTCTATTTGACTCAACGCCGTTTCCATAGCTGTAACAATTAAACCATGATAATCCTATCTCACCTATCGCTGGGAATATTTCGTAAGCAGTTTCATCTGGAATATAAGGTAAACCAGTTACAGAGTTTTGAATAGGAGCAGATATATAAGCCGGGTTTGAAGAGTTTGTTCTAGGAACATACCAATTACCTGTAACTGTAGTGTAACCACCATCAGCTCTTGTAAACACAAGCTCAGTTGCTCCAACAGGTGTTGTGCGAAGTGGAATATTAAACTTAATCATTAACTGGCCAAACATATTTTGCTCAAAACCTGTAACATAAGTTTGCTCGTTAAAATCCATTAACAGCGGGTGCGTGCTACAAGTTACGTTAGCGCCTATTGGTATATATCTTTCAATAGTATTTATGTCTAATTTTGTAGGGTAAGCATCACTTACTTCGTAAAATATATTTAGATCAATATTTTCTTTTGGTTCTGTCTCAAAAACAGCTGGGTTAGAACTTAATAATATTTCATTGTCATCATCAGCTCTTTGTTCTATAAACTGTATTGTTACTGACGTATTACCTTGTGCAGTGGCATCGTCAGCGCTAGCCGCTGTAATAGTTTTGTTAACACCACTAACGTCTATAGTAGTACCATTTGTTCCATTTATATTTTTATCAACAGGTATTTTATATGCAACTCTTCTATTTATAGGCTCACCAAACCTTTCCCACATTTGTTCATAAGCATTTTTTCTTGCAGGATCACCACCAGGATTACTTATAGACCAAGTTGCAAGCCAATTATTAAATGCTGTTTGAACAAGAGCCCATTGTGCAAAGTTATATCTTCTTTCTTTTGTTACATTACCCGTTATTTCGTATATTGTGTTGTTATCATCGTTAACTACTCTAAACTTAGTTCCAGGTATTAGTTGATTTACAATTGTAAATTGATCTACATGTGTTGTGTTTACAGCGCTACCAACTTCCCATATTTCATCGTCATTAAATTTAGCAAAGTTTATTTTTGGTGCAGTAGCTATATCAAGTATAGCGTCACCTTGGCAAGCGCCTGGTCCTATTAAAGAAAATGATATTTCTATATAATCTTGTCCACCGTCTTCATGTATACCTTTACCATAATTAAATTGGTTTGTAACATTAGGCCCGTCTACAGCGTTTCCACCACTATTACTTGTTGAAGGGTGTGTACCTGCATAATAAATTTCATCTATAAACCAATTGCTAAAAGGATCACTTGCAGTTCCAAAATCTAAGGCTCTTTGCCAGTCTCTTTCGCCGTCAGTAGACTCTATACCAGTTTGATCAACATAACCACCTTGGCCTAGACCCGGGTGTATTATAGCTCCTGGATTTCCTGTGTGAGGATTTGTTCCTCCTGACGATGTGTAGTAGTTCCACTCTGCGTCAATATTTCCCCCACTAGCACGGCCAATAGTTCCTTTTGTTATACCGAACTTACCAGTGTCAGAAAAGTAATAAGCGTTCATTGCAGCAACAACTGCGTAGCTAGGCGGTGAACCTGCGTTTGTGTTTAAAAAAGTAGCGGCTGTTGAATCTCCATTAATTTTAACAAAAAACTTACCATCAAACTCTGGTTTTACTCTTGTAATGCTTTTGTAAAAACGAAGCTTAAGCGTACTACTAAGAGGTACAGTTGTGTTGTCTTCAAACATCCAAGTTTCTGAAGATAGTATAGGTGTTTCAGTAACAATAGTATATTCATCACCACTATCGTTTAAAGATATATCTACAATAGGGTATCGTTTAGAATATCTACCACTAGCATCTCTAAAATCAAAAGACAAAACATTGCCGTACTCTTCTAAGGCAACGCTTGACTCATCAGCAAAGTTAGTAGCGTTTATTGTAAAAGACTTTGTACTTGGAGTTAGTGGTGAAATAAAAGGTGCAGGAGTTGGAGACGTGCTGTCATTAAACAAATGTTGTATTGGAGGTGCAATACCACCACCACCTACAACTTCTGCTAACAAGCGGTTTTTCGTTTTTAGAAAGTCAGGAGCTTCATTTTCAATTGCTATAATTTTGTATTTAGCTTGTGGCTCAACTAAACTATTAGAATCTGCACCTTTTTTAAGTATTAAGTATGTTTGTTCATCTACTTTATTTCTTTCAGACGAAGGAAATGATAACCATAAATTACCGTCTTCTGCTTTATAAACTCTATCTAAAGGTAAGTTATAATATTCGTTTGAAGTTTCTTTAATATACATCTTAAAGTTTTTAGCCCATTCAGGTGTATCAGACGTAATTCTAGCTGTTAATAAATTTAGTTCCTTTGCTTCTTTTTTAGGTATTCTTACAGTGGCATCGTCACTGGTAAACACAGGCGTTTCTCTACCGTACTCGTCTGAGTATGTAAATCCTAACTGATATGATCTAAGTGATTTTAAAGAAGGAGATGCTTCTAAAGGCTCTATAGGGTTTTCTACTAAACGATGAAAGTTTAGTTCTGGATTTTGTATTCCAAAATTATCAAAGTATACAGCGTCAAACAATACTGGTTTTCCATACCATGGTCTACCAGCTACAACACCTGTTTTCCATCTTGTATCAAAACTAGCCTCTAGTGTTGGCTTGTATTTTTCACCATCAATATTATTCATATTGTAGTTTTGCAAGTAATTTGCAAATACTAATCTATTACCAGTAACTTCTAGCGCTAAAGCTTTTCTTGGAACATTATCCCATGGTCTTATAAATTGATTAGCAGGCACAGCTGCATATATAAGATCTGATTTTATTTTAAATTGATTAGCTACCCAGTTGTTATAGCTTGAAGTACCTATATTTACGCTAGGCAAGTCATTGTACTTTATTTTATCTACAATATAAACAGTTGTTGCATTAGACTCTATATATAAAAGATCAACTTGAACTACATCATCGGGTATGTTTGAAGCAACTACTTCTCTTAATTTTATGCTAGTTAAATGATTTTCCATTGCCTTGTTGTAGCCTAATACAGCATTATACTCAAAAAATGAAGGTGCAAAAACTGTGTCTGTAAACGGAGAAAAAGTAGAATACTCACCGTCTTGATATTTCCATCTATAACCAAATCTTACAAATTTCTTTTCAAACAAACTGTCTACGTCTAATACTCTGACAACATCAAAAATATTTACATAAACAAAGTTAACTTGGTTTGGTCCAATACTAAGATCAACAGGTGTTAACGGTGATATGCTTAATATTTCTAATTTATACGTGCTTGATGGAAATGTAATAGGCAAGCCAGTCGTAGGATCAATTATACCAGGGCCTAAAGGTGTGTTGCTTAAATCTTGCTTTACCTTACATCGAACGTCAAAATCATCTGGTAAAGAACCTTGTGGCGCGCCCTGGCGTAAAAATCTTAATTCATCACCAACAGTCCATTCAGTGCCGTTTGCAAAATTAGTAAAGTTTTCAATAATTTCTTCTCCAACCTCAGCTAAAACAAAAACACCAGTACCATCATTTTTAGTAAAGTTGTAATCACTCACTGCTTCTATAGGTGCTTCTAACTCTTGTTCTACTATTAGCTTTTTAGTTGGATATTTTTTAATAACAGTAACATGCTCTTCTTTAGCTATAACATTGTCTTCGTATGCTATTGATCTATCAGGAACAACAAGTCTAGTAGCTTTTTCGCCAGCGTGGTGAGTACCAGCGATACTTCGCGTTATGTTTAGTTTTTTTGGCTCAGCATCATTATCCGTAAATAGTAAAAAATCATCTAAAATACTTAAGCCTGTTATTACTTTATTGCACTTAAAGTTTAGTATTTTTTTCTTAACAAATATTAAATAGTTATAATCAGCTTCATCAGCGTTTACATATGCAGCCTCTCCTAAACCACCTTGATTAACTTGATGCTCTTCCGCTAAGTTCTTGTCAAAAAGAACTATTGTTTTATTAGTTATAGGATCGTACTCTGCTTCTAAAACTTTTCTTGTTACAGATCTTCTACCATAAAAATGCTGAGGTTGACTTGGTCCATACCCTACACTAGATGGCCCGCTAAACTCGTTTTCACCAATACCACCAGTTTGAATTAGAAGATCATGAGCTGGTCCATTGAAAAAATAACAAGTCATACCAGCGTAAATACCGTCTGTAGCGTTTATAGAGTATCTTTGAGAAGTACCAAGCCCTGATGGGTATGTAATATCAAAGCTAGTTTTTATAGTGTGGTTATCTACAAAAACAGGAGTTACCTCGTCGTTTTGTATTTTAAATATTTTATCTCTAAATATAAAGTTATCAGGAGCATTTATAATAGCGTCAAGATCACTCCAAGAGCTTAAATACCCGTAGTCATCTTGCTCAAAAACAGGTTTACCAGAATCTGGACCTGCAATTAAATAATACAAGGCATTGTTTGCTTCGTCTGTAATTGATCCAACACAAATAGACCCAGCGTCTACTAGCGGATCAAAACTAACAAGCTCATTTCCTAAAATATTTTCAACAGCACCAACATCAGAACCTTCAGAAGTAGACACTTGTACGTTCATAGCGTCTATATATTCACCACTAGGTACTAACCTTTCGTCAAGGTCTTTGTTCATCTTCCCTGACGTAAAATTGTTTTTAATCTCCGGCATATATTAGTGTTTTATTTGCTTAGATTTACCTCTAAGTATTTGAGTTAATTCTTCTATTTTTAAATTTGATAATCTTAATTTTGCTTTTCTAGTTGCTGCAAATTTTTCTTTTCTAAATCTATTCACAATATACTCTGGTACGTTAGCTTTTGTAGACATAACAGCATATGCTATACACTTGTACATTGCTTCTTCAGCAAACTTATGTACACGCATTTCTTTATCAGTTCCTAGGCTATCGCTTATGTAATCAAGTATTACAGTTTCACCGTTTATTGAAGATCCAAAATATATAAGACCTTCGTTGCAGTCAATAAAATAAGATCCGTTTATTTGAGCGTGTTGAGGATCTATTCCAAATCTTTGCCCTTGAACTATGTCAAAAGGATTTGTGTCGTATGAATAATCATTAAAATCTTTTTCATTTGCTTTATTAGATTTAAATTTATTCCAAGTGTTTGATATTTTATTAAGATCTACAAATATAAGCTCTTCATTGTCAAAAAGAACTTGCGATGCAGTTATAGTTGGAGCGTAAGTATTTGCTCCAACACCATCTAAAAGCAGTTGCTCATAACCCGGGTGTGAAAGCGTTACATTATAAGGAAATGCCAAACTACCAGTTATAGAGTTTATAGAGTGTATTGTTGTACCGTTTGGTATTCCAGGACCAATAACACTCATACCAACGGCTATATCGTGAATTTCTCTTAGTTGAATAAACATACCATGACTAACTCTTTCATTTGAATTGTTTTGAAAAAGTGTTGGGCCATACTTTAGATTACCAGTGCCATCTGTATCAAAACTAACTCTTATTTCTTTTTCGTATTGTTGTAAAGGATCATCTGATTTTATTAAACCATCACCGTTAAATGCAGATGTTTTTCCAGATTTTGTAATACCGTATTCTTCAAAAGGATCTGCAGCTGTTGGTTGGTAAGAGTTGTTTTCAAATTTAAAAGTGCCGTCTGCGTTTTGTTGAAAAGCTAAAGGATTGGATGTTTTTGATGCTGGTTGTAAAACTCTTTTAATACCGTTAGCGTCGCTAACAGAAACTTTAACGTAGTTAACATAATCTTGTGGTAGTGGCATTGCTAAAGAAGGTGGAACTTCAAACTCAAGCGCCTTGCAAGATTTTAATGTATCAAAACTTAATTCTTGTAAAGCTCTTTGCGCGTGAAAAGATATGTCAGATTTTTTTATTCTGCTTATTATCTTATCTTCTCCTACATAAGCAATAATAAATTGATTTATTATATTTTCTAAAGAAGTAAATTGATAACTACCAAAAAACTCATCACCCGTGCTTTGCACACCATCAATACTTTCGTAATACTCTCTTGCTGATTGGTTTAATAATCCCATTTATTTATGATTTTTGTTGTTGAGTTTGAGTCGTTTCTTCTGCTTTTGCTATAGAGTATAAATCAGCTTCTTTTAATAATATACCACAAAGAGCTAGTATTTTTAAAACTAATTTTTTTTCTTCTGATGGGTGTAATTCAAAGTTAACAGCGGTAGTAGCATCATAAAGAGCGTTGCCACCAACAACAACATAACCCCAATTAACTGTGTTTGGTTTTTTTATATATGTATAAGTAAGTTGTGCTACTATACTCGTAGGATAAACTTGTATAGCCTCGCCAGCTGTAGCACCATATCTTATATACACGGGTCTTGTTATATTAGGCTTTGTTAAAGGACTGTTGTTAATATGTATTAATTCATCTTCTTGAACTTCATCTACAATATATTTTTCTTGAAATTTAACGGTACCTAGCTTGTATATAAAGTCTGGTATTTCAAATAAACCAGGACCTAGGTTTACAGGTGCGTTTTGTTTTCTTTTAAATGGAGCTAACTTATCGTCAGTTATATCTTCAAGATTAGAATACTCTGTTGCGTTTTTTGGTATTCTACCGTATTGGTTAATGTCGTAAAAATATTGTTCAAATATATCAGTTTGCGCTTGGTTTGCAAATAAGTTAAACTCTTGAGGAGTTATATACCCTCTTTGTTCTTTATTTGCTATTGCTAAAACTCTTTGATATACCGTGTCTATTCTTACCATTGTTATTTGTTTTTATATGGAAATGCTTTGTTAAGCATATTTTTTCTTTTATTACAGCCGCAATCTTTTTTACCTGCTAGTCTAGCAGTTGCTTGAGCTAAAGTTTTTATACCTGTTGCTTTTGTAAATTTTTCTATTGAGTCGCCTAGTCCTTTTGATTTCATTTTACTGTTGTTAAGTAGTTTGCGATCGCCCCGTAGAGCGACCGCTTCTACAGTTTGATTAGTTTAATCGTTTTTCTATATTTGCATATATTTCCATACCTTCATCAGTTTTAAACCAATGTGCTAAAGCAGTGTATGGGTGTTCATCAAAAGGAACTACCATTATAGGTCTATCGTTTGATCCCCATAAAAAGTTTCTTTGATCTGAGCTTAATTTAATAATACCAAGCTCTGTAGCTTTAATACCAAAGTTTCTAAGCTGAACGTTATCATCAGTAGCTAGTTCTAAGAACAGATTAGGATTACTTCTAGCAAATAGTAATAAATCACGTTTAAGTTCTTTAGAACTCATCCTAGCAACTTCAGAGCCTTTCTCAACACGTAGTATTGCCTCTGCCATATCTACATCCATATCTCTAGCAGCTAATATTGCATCAGCTTCTAACTCTAATATCTCTATGTCATTAGCGGCTTCCTCGACAGGTTTGTATTCCGAGTAGATATTATCTCTATGTGGGTGGTATAAAGATAATAGCTTTTGTAAAACTGTTTTTTCTTTTTCTACAAACAAAGT
>Ga0209336_10000984_pt1 | contig 14051 bp, 16 predicted proteins | sample LinPmetageLP32_FD_184042 | JGI IMG/M metagenome (GOLD analysis project Ga0209336, IMG submission 184042) | Marine viral communities from the Pacific Ocean - LP-32 (SPAdes) (version 2) | ecosystem: Environmental > Aquatic > Marine > Oceanic | place: Pacific Ocean | collected 2009-08-23 | reverse complement strand
AAAGGGTCACCCCTTTTTTATTGAAATAAAACCTTAACACCCTAGTAAACAACAACTTAGTGCTTTGCAGCAAATTACTGGGCCTGCTGGTAAAGTCAGGGATTGTGTTCCCCTGTCTCCAATTACTCTTTGTGAGGTTTTCAAATACAGAAAGCCACAATCGCCATAATAGAGTTTTATTTAGGTTATCTGTATGAATCTGCCAAAAAGAAGCCCTTAGAATGCCCTAGGATTCGTTTTCTCAATGTAGTGCATACCTAGGCATCCCCCTAAATCGGCACAAAAAAAGAGAGGCAACCTTTCGGCTACCTCTCTACACTACTATATCATAACTACTATTTACAAAAGTTTATGCACCTTTCTCCAATATGCGTCAAGCCTTTCCACAACCTTCGGGTTTGTTTTTTCATAAGCTAACGCTCCACCATTCCATATCTTCGCTAGAATCTCGGCAGTGGGTTCTTTTCCTGTTCTTTTAGTGTAGACTTTACCCCAATGGCTCAAATACTTTCTGCATATCATTTTGGATAGCATAGGATCGTATCTGTCATTAAGGTTATAATCCGTCTTGTAGATCCGATTGACATCTTGAATCACGCATTCATGAATCTGCAATATCCCAACGGCATCGCCTCCATCTCCTATAGCATTAGGATCAAGAGAACTCTCGACAAGGCACAGGACTAATATCAGTTGAGTTAATGTAATCATTTTCTTTCCCCCTCTGTATCTACGATTCTTCCATCAATTGTATCTGAGTGAAAAAATCCTGCCTCTTCGTCTGCTGATAGGTCGAAAACAAGAGTAGGAAACTTTGCTTTAATAGCCTCCCATAGCTTGTCTGAGATACGACCCCATGCCGTATCAAACTGTAAGCGTATTTCGCCTTCTGTTTCTTCTCCCCAATCGACATAGTTAGCATTCCACTTAGTACCCCAATTGTCACAATTCCAATTGTACCATTCTTCATCTTTCGGCATTGGTATGTACCTACCGAAATCAAACAAGATCCTTCTGTCTTCAAGCTTTTCCTCTCGGACATAATAATTGTCGTTAATAGAGAACTTTTTGAAAGCATCTAAATCTTTCTGTTCTCCTTCTATATTTATAATAGTTGTTACCCAATTTGGCATAATAATATTTCCTTTCTGTTTTTTGTTTTATTAATCCTTGATACAAGATTCGTACCAAGCGTTGTTTCGTTGAAAGCTTTGTCCTGTGTAGCTATAGCACATCTGCTCTCTTGTAGTGCCTCTAGGAAGCTCTTGATTGATGAAGTAGACCCAACACTCTGCCTTGCTCCAATCGTCCATTGCAACCCAAATCTTTCGTCTCTCATAAAATGTAGGATGTCCCTCCAATGAATCCAATGCATCAAAGGTTTTATCGTCTACATCATAGACTTCTAATCTGACTTGCTCGCCTACACCTATCTCATCATACAAATAGGGTAACCCATTTACAAGCAAGGGATAGCTATCTTCGGTCTTGGCTTTGCCAATGAACTCTGAATCAGCAAGCAACCTATGATTGCCGTAGCCTCTCTTGAGAGTCCCATAGACTGCGACCCTATGCTTGTCGTTACCTCTCTGCATATCGTACACAAAGCAATTGTTCTTTGAGTAATAGACACCACCTTGATCGAACCACTTGCCGACTCTTTTGACTCTGCCGTTTTTAACATCGATAAGAGCAAACCGTGTTTCAGTTAATTCCAAAAAGGGTAACCAATCTTTCTTGCGAAGCCTTGGCAAGACATCGCTTGCAATGTACGCTACATCGGAAACGGCATCTGTGCCGTAGCCTTTGACTGTACCATTAGAATACAAAATGTATTTGTCATCAATGGCGAATGGGTGAACATTGGATAGGTTGATAGAACCTACAGTGGCAAAGCGAAAGTGACACACAATAGGTCTGTCTGTGTCGACTAGCTTGTTAACGCTCTTGTATGATAGAGAACGCAAGGTCTTGCCGTCATCAAGATAAGTAATGCCGAAGCCGTGAGGATTCACGATTTTGGCTTTCTCTAGTACCCTAACAGGGATACGTTTGTTTTTTGGTTTATGTATAATTAAGCACATATGATATTTATTGTTAATAGTTATAATTTAACCTGTATTGTGTACACCTGTTCACTATTTGTCAATGACTTTTTTTTAGTGCGTTCTTGTTCTACAATTTTTGGTCCCCTCAGCCCCTGACGGAGATCCGGATCTTGTGCAGCCACAGGTCAGGCGTTTTAGCTGGTGAAGGCTGGTGCATGGATTGGCTTAAATAAAGGGATTGCAGGCGATTGGCATAATCAATATAGGGCAAAAAGGGTAACCCCTTTGTAAATTAAATGGGTCACCCTTTTTTATTCCGATACAAAAAATAGGTTACCCTTTAAAAATAGGTTACCCTTTATAGGTTATTTATTCCCTTTCTTTATTCATAAGCTTTTTATAGATCCCTTATTATATGCACCTTTTAGACCGATTTTTAATAACGGACTTCCCAGAGCTTCCCAGGAATAGCCATTCCCTGAGCTTCCCAGCGATAAATTAAATTCCCTGAGCTTCCCTGATTTAAAATGACAGACAGCGACAGCGTGAACGCTTGAGAGATCGACAGCGACAGCTCAAGCAAAGCTCAAGCAAAGCTCAAAGCAAAGCAAAGACAGATAGAGCAAAGACAGACAGACAGACAGAAAAAGAAAGCCAAATAAACACGCCTAAAACGCTCTAGAATTGCCTTGAATATTTGCCAAGTATTAAGACAAGCAAAGCAATCTAAGCGAAGCATATAGACACAAAAAAACCCTCTCAAAATGAAAGGGTTTCTTGTAGGTTATGTTGATCCAATCAAAGGTTCATCTCATCAATGAAAGATCTTATTCTGTCATCATCTAAACAAATCGCAATCTCATTGCCTCGCATATTTTGGTAGGATTCTAAAATATGATTCCTAAGATTTACCATTGCTTGAGTTGCAACAATCTTGGCATTTGTTGACGACATTGGCACTTCATAAGCCAATAGAGTTGGAGCAACATTATGAAAGCCAAAATGCAATTGCCTTTCAATGATATAGGAACAAAGCGAATGACAAGCCAAGCTCTTGGCTCTTAATCTCTTGCCGTCTCTAGTTGCCCACCCTGTAGAGAGCAAAAGATTATACATGTTATTATTATATTTAATGTTAGTTTGCTTCACTTTGGTTTTACTCTTAAGAGTAATGTTTTGAGTTAATGCAACCCATGCAACAATCTTAGTAAAATCAAGCGTGCCTTGATGACCTCTAAACTCTACTGTTCCGTAGCGTGAATAGCTTTGCAAGTTAAGCTTAGTATAGCGTGAAACACCTTGTACAGATCCTGCACCGTCTAGGCGTTCACGTACTGCGTTTTGATTGATCATGCGGTTCAGTAATGCCTTATTAGATTGGCAAGCTTTGAAGCCTCTTACATTGTCTTGGTTGCCTCTTCTTGATTCTGCAAGGGTTGTATCAATCGCTACTTCATTCTTCACGAAATGATTCACCAAGTATTGCAATTGCTTTGCCTTGAATCCCTCAAGTGAGTGATGGCAATGTAATCCACAGGTTTTATTAATCTCGCTATTGTATGAGTTAAGGATCTCAAGCAATACGTTTAATTGTAAGAAGAGATCTTTTGCTTTCAATGGTGGTGACACTATCTCAATGCCTCGCATGTCGCTATTACGATTGCCTAGAGAGGCATCATGGATAATCTTCCAATGTCCACGTGTATTGTGGTTATAACTTTCGTCTCTAATTGTTAAGCGGTTGCTATTGTTGCAATCATCAATAAATGATTGATATTGGGAGCGATCAAGAAAGCATTCCAATTCAAGACCGATTGTTCTTTCGTTGTCCATTAGATTGCTTGCTATGTCTTGAGCTTGCTCAAGGTTGATTTCTGTTCTTTCTGTTGTCATATGATATTTTGATTAGTGTTTTATTTGTATGTAGCACTTTGGCTATTCTGTCTATATTGAGGAAAGGGTTACCCATTTGCAAGCCTAAATGTATATAAAGGGTTACCCATTAATTACGCTCAAATTATCCCATAAAGAAAGGGTTACCCATTGGCTTCAAGAAAGGGTTACCCATTTAGAGAGAAAAAAACTGCTTTATGAGCCTGTAACCCGCATAAAATAGCGGTTTGCGAGCTTTTTTGGGCTACATGGGGGCGGAGGGCGTGCAAGCGTAGGCCCTAGGTTTTTGCACGGACATATAAACAGCCCCATAAAAAATTACAAAGCTCAAGGGTTTCTACAAACAAGACTTGACATTTGCAGACTAGCACTATAAGCCTATTTCTATCTTATATATATGTTGTATTTATGTATGGTATAGGTTTTGCAATATTGCAAGAGGTGTTTTGCAGATTTGCAAAAGGGTTTTATAACAGATGTCTAAAGAATTAACAGAGAAACAAGAATTAGATGCAGAGATTAAAGCTGCTATACTTGATGTTGCTAGGGACAAGGAGATGCTCAAGGTCAAGAGTCTGTCTAGGCACAATCCCGAAAGGGTAGCTAAGGTACTGTATTTGTCGGCTATAGGGGTATCGCAAACAAGTATAGTACGCAAGTACGATGTACCAAGGGCGGTGGTTATAAGTATAATGGTAGACTACGCAGACTACAGGGACAAGTTCAGGGAACTAGGTGGCAAGCTATCTGCCCGATCCTATGTAAATCTAGAAAGCCTGGAAGAAGATGTAATTCAATCAGTCCGAGAAAGAATACAAACAGGTGAGTACGAACCATCGCCCAAGGACATCAAAGAAATAAGTATAGCTAAGTCTAACTCCGCTAGGCAGGCACTAACGGCTAGAGGTGAAGCATCTCAAATAACAGAAAGCCGCAATGTAGTAACCCAAGAGGACTACAATGATACAATTAAGGCTGCTGAGGAACGCATTAAACAAATTAAAGAAGGAGAAGTTATAGATGCCTAGAATGGAAGAACACGAAGAAGAAGCTTTTGATCAAGCTAAAGCTATTATATCTGAGCATTTCCCTAATTGGGCTATAGTTGTTATAGATGAAGAAAATTCGCTTACCTATGATTACACTAATTACTACATTGGTAAAACATTATTTAGGGAAGCTATATCTGAAATGAACAAAGACGACTTAGACATAATCTGGGACGATGAAGAAGCTGAAGTAGAAGACGAAGAAGATGGAACTTAGTTTTACGAAGCACCCTATTATCAAACCTCCTACTGATGAACAGATTGTTCTTCTAGGCAAGAATGATCCTAAGTTATTAGAAGAGCTTCACAGGGTGCACGAAGGCAGAATAGATGCTAGCACCAATGATCCGTTGAATCACGGATTTAATTTAGATGGTTGGACTAGAATGCACGAAGGTTTATCTAAGTACAATGAATGCTTAGTTCTAGGGGGTAATAGAAGTGGCAAGACTACAGGGTGTGCAAAGATGATTATGCAGGCGGTTACTGAATCTATGGATGGTCATCTAGTATGTTTTAGTCAGAACGCAGATACATCGGTTAAGGTTCAGCAGGCAGCTATATGGGAGATGATGCCTAGAGAGTTCAGAAGAAAGACCAAGAGCATAGAAGGTTACATTAATTTTTCTATGCAGAACGGATTCACGGGTTCTTCGTTTATTTTCCCGGATACTAGGACTAGGGTAGACTTCAAGACTTACACGCAGTACACTAACAACCAAACTATATTAGAAGGTTTTGAATTTGGATTCAAAAAATCTAAAGGATTAAACATGGGAGCTTGGCTCGATGAGTACCTCGGAGATTCGGCTTTAGTAAATACATTAAGATTTCGTCTTGCTACTAGAGACTCTAAGTTAGTTATAGGGTTCACGCCTATTGATGGGTACACGCCATTTATTAGCGAGTATCTAAAAGGAGCAGAAACACTAGAGACAAAGCAAGCAGAATTATTAGATAAGTCATTACCAGTTAAACAATATAGTTCAGAGAGAGATGCAAGCATAGTTTACCTTCATTCTGACGAAAATCCTTTTGGTGGATATGAGCGTATTGCTAAAGACCTTCGTGGCAGACCTGAAGAAGAGATTATGGTTAGAGCATACGGTGTGCCAGTTAAGTCAATGACAAGTCTGTTACCATTATTTAATACTGAAGTAAATGTACTATCTAAAACAAAAAACAAATACGGAAAGCAATTTCCAGATATATCCAATAAGCAAAGATACAGTTGTTATCAAGTGGTCGATCCTGCCGGAGCTAGAAACTATGTATCAATCTGGGCAGGAGTGGATAAAGAAGGTAAAATTTTTATACGGAGAGAGTGGCCCGACAGAGATACATATGGGGAATGGGCAATTTACGGTGATCCGAAGTGGAAGTACGGACCAGCTGCTAAAAAGCTTGGACTCAATGTCCGAGGATACGTAGAGCTCTTTGAAGAGATAGAAGAAGATCTAGGTATAGAAGTTATAGAACGCATAGGAGACTCTAGATACTTTGCTAGAGAGAACGAAAACAATGACGATTTGTTTACTACGTTCTATGACTACGGTATGCACTTTGTGCCTTCAGACGGAAGGACAGAAGAGATAGGTATATCTGCCTTAGACGATTGGTTCAGCTATAACCCTAATGTAGAGATAGATTCTGCTAATGAACCTATGTGCTATATACACTCGGATTGCAAAAATTTAATAGACAGTTTAATTAACTACAATTCAAAAGGAAAATCTGATGAAGCCCTCAAGGATTTCTTTGATTTAATAAGGTACTTCAGAATGGCTAACGCTGGTGAAGGACCCGATCATATAGATTCAAGGGAGCTTACAACTACAACTAACACAAAAGGAGGATACTAATATGCCAAAAAGAAAATTAACTGCACTAGCAGAAGAATACGGTATATCTTTTGAAGATGCTCAAGACTTAGCTTTTGAAAAATTTGATGAAGATATGATAACAGGAAGAGGTAAAAACACTTGGATTGACCAAAGAGGTCAAGCTATGTTTGATGACCTTGTTCCTATTGATATAATCTACAGAGGACGTGTACTATCTGAAGCACCTAATCCTAGTTATGTAATTTGTTACATAAAAGAATTAACCGCAAAAGTACCTGTACGCATACCCCTAAGACACAAGGGAATGCTCAATAATAAAATAATTCACATACAAGCAGACAATACGGGGAACGCTCCAAAGTACAATTGGATACCCACAAAAATAAGAACTTAATTTATGGATAACGAAAACATATCGGAATCACTAACTTATGTGGCTAAGTCGCCAGATATTAACACTCTTCGTTATGCCTACGATCAAACGGTAACTGAGTTAGAGGCATACTTTGATTTATGCAGATGCAGTTACGATGACAGGCGTAATTGGTGGGCAGGCAAAAGCCGTGATCACAGAAAACACGGTTCAGATGCTTTTCCTTGGGAAGGTGCAGCCGATATGGAAGCTCACACTATTGATGAGCGTATTACCAGATTAGTATCTTTGTTTATGTCTAGTCTTAATCGTGCTAATGTAAGAGCTTTTCCGGTAGAAGCTAGTGACATGGCAAGATCAAAAGTTGTATCTAGTTTTTTAAAGTGGATGGTAACATCGGGTTACATTCCTAGATTCCAAAGAGAAATGGAACTCGGAGCTAACTATTTGTTAGAGCGAGGGATATTGATGACTTACGTAGGTTGGCACAGAGAAGATCGTAGATTCCTGCAGTTGCTTAGTTTAGAACAGATTTCTGAAATGTCTCCGGAAATTGCTGATTTAATTATGTCGGGTGAAGCTGATGATCAATTGGTAAGCACACTGCAAACAGTTTTCGAAGGAGTAAGCGACAAGAGGGCGAAGAAAGCTATTAAAGAACTTCGTAAAAAAGGATCTACTGAGTTACCTATAGTTCGCAGGCAGATTGATGCACCTGAAGTTAAAACACTTGCACCAGATGGAGATTTCTTTTTTCCTCCGTATGTAACCGATCCTCAGAGAGCACCGTATTGTTTTTGGAAAACTTACTACACAGCTCAAGAGCTTGAAAACAAAGTTATTACTGATGGATGGGATGAAGATTTTGTGCAATTCGTAATTGAACGCTACAGAGGTGTAAATATTGATAGTATTGAGCGTGAACAAGAAGGACGCAGAAGTACATCATTAACAGACAACGCTTACGAAGCCAATGAATTAATCGAGATAGTATACGGATACCAACGTTTAATTGACCGTGAAGACGGATCAGAGGGGATTTACTGCACGGTATTTCACAAGGAGTTTTCAGGCAACGATCTAGCTCCTGGATTTGCTAAGTTTGAATTACTTAATGGATACGAAGACTACCCTGTAGTAGTAACTAAACTTTCAGAAGATAGTAAACGCTTGTACGATACTCAAACTATACCTGATATTCTTCGTGGTATACAGAATCAAGTAAAGGTAGAGCGTGATTCTAGAATAGACAGAAACTCTTTGGCTACATTGCCACCGATTTTGCACCCCGTTGGACAAGCTCCGACTGATTGGGGGCCTGGCAGAATGATTCCATATCGCAGGAAGGGAGATTTGGACTTTGCTCCTACACCTCCACCACCTGTAGGTTCTATCGAGATAGAACAAACAATGGAAGCTCAAGCTGACAGACTTTGTGGATTAGATGAAACATCTAACATAAGTCAGATTCGCAAGCAATTCCTTGTTGATAAGTTTCTTCAGCACGGGGCAGAAGTTATGCGTATGGCTTACAAGTGCTTTCAAAGATTCGGTCCAGACTCTGTATTCTTTAGAGTAACAGGAGTACCTGATGCACAGGAGTTCACTAAAGGCGACCCCGATGAAAACTTTGATATCTTAATAAACTACGATGTATTAAATACAGACCAAGAAACAATGGCTAGTAAGTTGCAACAATTAGTTTCGCTTACATCACTAGACAGAAGTGGTCGTATTAATATGGATAGCTTATTAGATGTAGTTGCAAATTCTATTGATCCTGTATTGGCTGATAGCATTCTACAACCTGCAGAAGTTGCACAGCAGCAAATGGTAAAAGATGTAACGGATGACTTGACAAAAATATTCGCTGGTATTGAAATGCCTGCTCGACCAAATGGTGCACAAGTTGCATTACAAGTTATTCAACAGTATACCCAACAAGAAGACATAGCAGGTAGACTCCAACAGGATGAAGCTTTTGCTGGACGAATGGAAAAGTACGCTGGTCAATATACCTTCATGATGCAACAAGCACAGAATGCACAAATTGGTAGAATAGGAACAAATCCTGCCCAAATGGGAGGAATGCAAACGCAATCTTTATGAGTATAGCTAAATTAGAAGAAGACTTACAAGTATTATCAACGCATGAATCCTTCGCTAGATTCATCGAAACAGTTTATTCATTAAGAGAAGAAGCAATAGCTTCTATGTTTGAGTCAGACAAAGATCAAGTGCAACAAATTTCGGGCACTATATTGGCGTATGATCAACTGCTTAAAATGACAAATTGGAGCTCTCTTCAAACAAAGCATATAGGTCGATTACATAACGACTTGTAGGCAATTGTATAATACCTTTATCGCTAACGCTTCAGCGTCAAGAAGTGGAAACAATTATGTCCGAAGAAATCACAACGGAAAACGCCCAAGCCGTAACCCAAGAGGCGAGACAGTCAAATATTACAGCGTCAGACTTTGTTCAAAGACGCTTAGGTGCATCAGATCAGCAGGAAACTCCTGAAGAAACTGAAGCACCAGTTGTTGAGGAATCAACCGAAGAGGTAGAAAAACCTGTTGAAGAGAGTACAACAGAAGTAGCTACATCCGAAGAAGAATCCTCAGATGTTCCTTCACAGTTGAATTTGGATGAAATGTCCGAAGAAGAACTCCAAGAGTTATCCGAAAAACTTGGAAGCCGTGCTGTTGCTAGATTTGGTGAACTAACTGCAAAGCGTAAAGCCGCAGAAGAAAGACTACAAGTTCTAGAAGCAGAATTAAACAAACAAAACCCATTAGAAAGCACTCAAGATGTAGCTGATAATCCTTATTCTGATTTACTTAGTATTGAAGATTTACAAGGTAAAGCACAAGAAATAAATCAAGTTATTGAGTGGGCAGAGGATGTATTGTTTAACGCAGATGGTTACGGTCCACAAGATGAGGTTACAGAAGTTGAAGGCAAAGGTCTAACTAAAGCCGATGTAAGAAAAAGCTTACTGAACGCTAGAAAATCAAGAGATCGATTTTTACCTGCTCAATTAAAAACTGTACAAACAGTAGAGCAATCAAAGGTAATTAAAAAATCTTTTGAAGATCAAGCCAAACAAGAACTGTCTTGGATGCAGGGAGAAGATAATGATACGAGAGTACGGTACGAAGCAATGATTTCGGACCCTCGTTTCAAACAACTAGAAACAAATGTAGATCCTGAAGTTGGTGCTCAACTGAACTATATTATTGCTCACGCAGCTAATAGTATGTACGGTAGACAAGCAGTCAAGAACAGTCCTACATCACCTAAGTTGAATCCTCCAAGCACAGGTGCTTCTTCAGCGTCTCAATCAGAGAAAACTATAGGAAAATCTGTAAAAGCCTTAAAACAGGTAAGTCAGCAATTTAAAAACACAGGAACAAAAGGTGATTTCATCACTCTCAGAACCCTTCAATTATCAAAACAATAACAACATAAATATACAAAATTATGTCCTTTTCAGATACATTCGATCCGGCTAAAGCCGTTCTTACGGGGCCTGGTTCTGCTGTTTCCAATCGTGAAGACTTGACAGATGTCATGACAATTCTTGCACCTGAAGAAACACCAGTACTTTCTTCTGCTTCAAAGCAGAAAGCCTCTTCCACTTTCGTAGAGTGGACAGTTGACACCTTGGCAAGTCCAAGCACATCAGGAGTCTCAGAGGGTGCAGATGTTACTGCATTCACTGATAAATTCGCTAGTCGTGCTCGCCTAGGTAACTTCACACAAAAATTCCGTAGAGACTACATGGTTTCTGACCTCCAAGAGGCAGTTGACTCAGTAGGACCTGCTAAAGTTGCACAAGCTGAAGCTAAAGCAATTCGTGAGTTAAAGCGTGACATCGAAGCTACATTATGCTCAGCTAATCAGCGTAGTGCAGAAAACGGTGCAGGCACTCCTTATGCTTTGCGTGGTTTAGGTCAATGGTTATCAGGAGCTGCTGACGCAGATGTCCCTGCTAATTTCCGTACACCTGGATCTAGCATCTACACAACTGCTGAAGCTAACAATACCGCATTCACAGAGTCCGCTCTTAATGACATTATCTCAAGCATCTATCGTGAAACTGGTTCAACCAACAGCTTAACGCTTGTTGCTGACACAGGTTTACGCAGAGTTATCTCTGACTTTGCTCGTTTTGGTGCAGCAGGTACAGCCGCTTCTGAAGCAGGTGTTCGCTCTGTTAATTATGATGGCAACAGTGCTCAGATTAAATTATCAGTAGAGCTATACCAATCAGATCACGGTATCGTTTCAATAGTAAACGGTAATCCTGATTGTATGCCTAACTTCGGTGGTAATACTTCTGACAGTTCTGGTTACTTAGTTAACCCTGAGTACTACGGTATTCATGAGTTAATCCCAATGGGCTCAACCCGTCTACCTAACTTAGGTGGTGGTGAGCGTGGCTTCGTTGATTGTGCACTTACATTAGGTATGTACCAACCACAAGCTCATGGTTTAATCCAAGACGTAACTTAATCATTAACCAAGGAGATATAACATTATGTCAAAATTAACCGTAAACGAATCCGTGGGAGATTTTACTCACGTTCTTACATTATCAGCAGCGGACATTGTTGCAGCATCTACTAACCAAACTATCTGGGGTTCTATTCCAGCTGGTGGTGCAGTTGACGTTGCTTTCGCTGTTGAATCAGTAGCTCTTGTTGGAGCTAGTGACATCACATTAGAAGTCGGAACCGGAACTGACGATGATACTCTCATCGACAGCTTCGATATTGACGCTAATGCTGGTGCAACTCTGTACAACACTGGAACAGATTTCATTCAAAGTGCTGGAAACACTACATCTAAAGCTGGAGCTGATCCAGTTGCCGGATCTGGTGGTGCAGCTGCTACGAATCTTATCTACAAGTTCGGTGGAACAGTAGCTAACTTAACAGCTGGAGAAGTTATTATTGGAGTTCGTGTATTCGACCCAATGCGTTTCTCACAAGCTTAACAATTCAAATTTGGTTGGGGGCGAAAGCCCCCTGCCTTTTTTTAATTTAAAACTACTTAAAATATAATGACAAATATTATTACTGAGCTACCTAGAAGCTTTACTGATGGAGAGTTAGACGCAGCCTTCTTGGCTGAAATTAAAAGTGGTTTCAAATTAGAAAAAGAAACTGAGCACTTACGTGTTGACCAGGCAAAAAAAGAAGCAAATCAAATGAAAGGCAAGTGCCACCCTACTTTAGGTAGACCTATAGCAACTATGCCTGCTCGTGAGTTCTTTAGGTTAACTAACAAGTATGGTCACAAAGAAGTGCATTCTAAAGAATTTTTAAAGTATTTTCAAAAAAACTTTTCAGAACTAAGTCCAAATAAAATATAATGCAGAACAGAACATATAGCGATTTACTAGCATTAATACAATCACTAGCAGGCGTAAGTGCCTTTACAACTGAGGAAAAACCTCAAGTACTAAACTTTGTTAATCGTAGAGCTTTTGAGGCTTATAACACTAGTCCTATATGGCCCCGTTATTTAGTAGCATCCCAAGGTAGAGATATAAATTCATATACTTTATCTGGATCAACAGGAACTACTACTGTTAATCAAAATTACAAACTAATAGGATCAACTAATAGCGAAACAGCAGCTGTAAAAGCAAGTACAAATTTGTACCAAGGTGTAACTACAGATACTATAATTATTTACAAGAACTCAGAGAACGCTTGGGTTGTAGATAGTGGAGGTTCGTTTGCCCCGGATTCAGATGCAGACTACACAGTTACAGTAGGTTCAGCTGTATTTACAGAAACAGATACAAATAAAAAAGACTTACTTGAACTAGTAGAAGTTTGGTCAGGTTCAGGAACATTACTTGTAGAACGAAAGAACCTTGTGCCTTACACAGAGGGAACAAGTACAATTGGTGAGTTCATAAGGATTCATAGAAAACAAGCATTTTTAAATTCATCCTCATTAGAGTACGATTTCTTTACAGATTTTACAGGAGCTAATTTATTAAATATTATTTCTAGTACAGATAACAAAGCTTATGTTACTTATAAAAAGAAACTAGACTTGTTTACTGAATTATCAGAGGATATTCCTTCTGAATTTTTTTACTTTATGGCTCACGCATCTTATGCAGATTTCTTACGCATGGATGGTCAGCACGGAAAAGCTATAGCTGAAGAAGAAGTAGCTAAAAATTATTTAGATCTAGAACTAGAAAAAATAGATTTAAGATCTAATAACAACTCAATTAATCACAAATTTTCAACCTATGTCAACCGTCAAAGTCGTTGACCAATAGTATACAATAATCCATATTATGAACTCAAAAGTAGCAAATTTATATCCTAAACCTACACCTGGTGTAGCTGCTATGGAAAAGCTTACTGTTTCTTCTTTAGCAATACAATTTGCCAATAGAGATAGCTACAGTAACTTAACCAAATATATAGTCGTAGATGTACAAGGTGCAGACGCATTTGTTAATTACACAAATGGTCAGGAAGCTCCTAGTGCAAATGCAGGTCACCGTTTATACGCAGGTCGTAGCTACACATGGGATAAGGAAACCGCAAGAGCAGCTAAATTTATTAGAGTCAGCGTTGATTCTACATTAATGGCTTCAGAATTTACCGACTAGTATGCCCAATTATAACAAATTGGCATCCGTTGAGAATGTTCTCAAAGGTGATCTAGCGGCAGCTTGGAGTGCACTTGATGGGCAACCATCAAACTATACTGATCTAGGTATAGCTCGGAGATTCGGTGGCTCTGCTGCAGCTTACTCATTGCGAGACATTGGTGCAATGAATGGTAGGGTTGTAAAAGTCCG
>Ga0209336_10000982_pt1 | contig 14086 bp, 14 predicted proteins | sample LinPmetageLP32_FD_184042 | JGI IMG/M metagenome (GOLD analysis project Ga0209336, IMG submission 184042) | Marine viral communities from the Pacific Ocean - LP-32 (SPAdes) (version 2) | ecosystem: Environmental > Aquatic > Marine > Oceanic | place: Pacific Ocean | collected 2009-08-23 | reverse complement strand
TAGAGATATGGTAGACTTAGAAGATAGATTTTTAGATCTAGTTTTTGAACAGGGTAACATTGAAGGGTTGACTAAGGCAGAGATGCAAGAGTACATCAGATACATTGCTGACCGTAGATTGCTACAGCTAGGACTGAAGCCTAACTACAATGTCAAAGATAATCCTCTGGATTGGCTGGATGATGTGCTAGGTGTAGAACATCAGAACTTCTTTGAAGGTAGAGCTACTACATACATGAAGGCTGGTATGAGAGGAGATGTAGGTAAGGTGAGTTTCGCATGAGTGAAGCAAATATTATAAGTTTTAAAGTTGTCGTAAACTCTAAAGGGGTTTTAATGACTGAGTATAGTAAGTTACCTATGGAAAAAATTGCTGCGGTATTCAATTCAGAAGACATACCATTAATTAAAAAAATAGTTAATGAAGTAGCTTTAAAAGTAGAAGACTTGCATGAGAACTTAGAAAAAGAATTGGAGGTATTAAACTAAAAGGTTAATAGTACGTGAGCTACTACTTACATTGTGAGTGCTCACAGTACCATTAGCATACTGGTAAAAGACAGTCTTATAAATAGTAGTATCTATAGTGGCTGTCTTATTACCGTTGTCATTAGTAATTTCCTGCTTAGTCTGTGTATTAACATAACTGTTTAATAACACACTAGAGGATGATACTGCGGGTGATACTAGAGCTACCATTTAGTTTTATCAGCCCAATAAGCTGCACTCATCTTACCCTTCTTAATGTTCTTAGCGTGTCTTGCTTTGAAGCTTTTACGTTTTGCTTTCATTCTAGCTGACTCTCCTGCCTTTGGCTTTCCTGCCGTACTAGCACCTTGCTCCCCATATCTAATTGTCTTGATCTTGTCTCCCTCTTTGGCTACAACAACATGTGACTTCTTTGGGTGCTTCGGAGTCCTCTTTGGCTTGTTGTACCCGCTCACACCTGCACGTTCTAGGCGTGGATCTTTTTTTTTAACCTTGCTACCCTTCTTATACTCTTCTCTATCCATCATTTACGAGCACTCCTTGTTTTCCTTGCAATCTTTTTAGGTTGTTTGCTGTGCTGCTTTCCTTTCTTTGTATCTTCTCTTTTCTTTTTGCTTGTAGCAGCGTACTCCTTTGCTGATAGAGCCTCTCTAGCCTTCTTCGGGAGATACCTTTCACCTGTTGCGTCCTTACCTTGAGTTGAGGGTTTACCAGACTTGGTTCCCCATTTTTCTTTAGCCCACTTTTTTAAAGACTTTTGAGATTTTTTAAGTGCCATTACTTGTCACGCCTTTTGTTTTCTATTAGTTCTTCAATAGCTTTACGTTGCTTCTCAATTGTTTCTGCTTGATCTTTAATTCTTTTTTCTTGAAACTTAGCTTGATGTTCTTGCACCATTACTTGTATCCACCACCTGCTGCTTTATAAGCCTTAGCTAACATCTGGGCTTTTCTTGCTGACCATTGCCCAGCTTTACCACCCTTAGTTCCTGCTTTAATGCGGTTAAACTGACGTTTACGCATAGCTGGTTTGGTATAGTTACCTGCTTCATTTACTTTAGATTTAGTTTTCTTTTTAGCTGCCATGTTTCACCTATTCATTAACATATAAATAATACCGCCTACTACTGTAGGTACTAATACTAGACATAATAACACTATCATTCCTAATTGACGTAGTTCTTTGTAGCGTTTCTTTTTAAGTAAAACAAGCCTTGCAAGCTCTTCTTGTTTTGCTTTACGTGCAGCAGCCATCTCTTGCATACACTGCTGGTACAGATGACCATTGCCAGACATTACAAATAAATCTTTAACTTCTTGCATAGTCTCAGCAATTTGTTTACGAGCTAATGCAGCTTTAACAGCATCTCCTTCATTAAGACCACCTGCATTCTGAGCCTTAGCTAGTTCTACTTCAGCACCACCTAATTTACTTAGGAAGGTTCCGATAGTAGATAAATCATTTGCAGTTCCTGCCGCTTGTTTAATAGCAGACGTAGCCATATTAACACCAGCAACAATTGCACTTATCTCAGCAATCATTTAGGACGAGTCTTTTCAAATGATCTCATAGCTCCCAAACCTAACATTCCCATAAGTACAGGCATCATAGTTTCTAAAGGTACAAGAGGTATAACAATGTCATACCCTACAAGAGCTAATACAAAGTTAGAAAAGGGAATTGTAATAAAGTTACCAAACATTCCTAGCCCACATGTCCAGCCAATAAAGGGCCGCCAACCCGAAACAAAGATGTTAGAGTGTGCTGCTTCTACTTTGTTTACTTCTAGTTGTCCTTTAGCTAACTCCTGTGCATGTTTTTCAGAAAGTGTAGCTATCTCATGCGCTAAAGCATTCTTCTGATCCTTGTCCTCTATAAACTTATCTAGTAGTCCAGTGACAGGGCCTACTAAGCTTGCTACTATACTCATAAAGCATCAGCCTCTGCTTCAATCTGATCAAGTATAGTTTGTTGTTGTTCTTCAAAAAGTAAACGAAAATCTTCAAGGATCATAAAGCCTAAGTTATGTTTAGCTTGATGCATACGATATATTTTATATACTTTATTAAGCATATCTTCACTGTATAGTATCATTAGTAACTCCATATGTGTGGTCTTGGTCTGCCTAAACTGTCTGGTAGGTCATCTATGTGTATAAATCTAGAGTCACCCTTCTGAGCTATACCAATACCTGTGAAACCTGCCTTTAGAGCAGCCTGTACTAGCTTGTAAGCGTTTTTACCCCGTACCCCTATGTCTACTGCCCTTCCTGATTCATGCGCTCCCGGAGAAGATTTACGGGCTTCTATGGGATGGTCTTTGCATCTGTATGCAGAGGTTACTGGAAAGGAGAAACCTAAGTCACCACGTAGCTTGTCTACTTTCTGCATAAACACAGGGTCTATACCTTCACCATCACAGTGCTTGCAGAGAAGTTCTGAGTCTTTAAAGTATTTATACATTCTGCTTCCTCTTCAGTACGTTGAGTACTTTACCGCCACTATTGAAAGGAACACTCTTTATGTTTATATCATTATCTTTAAGTTTCTTCTTTCCTTTGATACTCTCAGGACTAAGATCAACATTAAAATCTTCTACATCTGCGTACACTAAGCCTTTGTCTTTTCTTGCTAGTACTAAAGGCCCTACCTGAATAACTTCTGATGCAGACTTAACAGGCTTCATTGTGGCTTTGTCATAAAAGTAAGAGTGCTTATAAGGATTCATCCCTACTTGAATCCACTCATCACTATCAAGTAGGTCTAGAGCCTGTTGATAAGTTTCTATTGGATTGTGATTAACCCAATCACCTTCAATACGAGCAATAGTCCCCTTAGCTTGTCCTAATGCAATGTCCAAAGCAGCCTTTGGATCAGTTGTAAAATCTACATTTTTAAGTATTGCAGATTGACCGTAAGCAAAAGCTTTACCACCCTTCCCTAATTCATGCAAAGTTACAGCCCACACACCTCTTTGATCATAAGCAGGAATGTCTAACCTAGAGGACACCCTACGTCCCTCCTCAACATCAACATCTGACCCTATGATGCCTCTACCGCCTGTTAAAGTTTTCTTTCCTACTGCTCCTCTTACTTCAACTAAAGTAGGAAACTCAGGTGCGTTCTCTTTTGTGTATAACGAAGGAGGAAAAACTTCGTCTGTTAGTTTGTTGTGTTCCTCTATACTTTTATTTCCTGACAAAACTTTTTGAAGAGATTGAATAATTTCAGGTCTTTGCTTTTGCCTTTTACTTTCTGGAAGCTTATTGACTTCTTGCCATTTTGAAATATCTTCTACAGTCATGGCAGCAGCTATATCTCTGTCCCTTCCAGAAACTCCTTGCCTTACCTCAGGGTCACCTAAAATTTTATTTTTCTTAGGATCAAAAGAAACAACTTGATCTTGGAATATCCCGTAAAAAAACTTGTCTTTCTTTTCCGCTTCATCAATTATTTTTTGTGTTTTATTTGAGTTATCAAAACCTCTTATAATTAATCCGTCATATCCTTTACTTTTTAAAACATCAGCAACACTACCACCAAACCTTCTTTGTTTTTCAGGAACTAGGGATGATAGTTCTTTTATACTCTGAGGAGTCAATACGAAAGCATTATCAAATTTAGCTTCAACATCATATAAAAAAGGAGAAGGCTCATACCCATACATACCTTCAGTATTTGTAAAAGGACTATTCTTTTCTCCAAAGTAAACAGCATTATTCCCAAACTCATTTTCAGGATAACGAGCAGAATCTTTTACATCTGAAGGATCTATAAATTCTTTTAAAGATTTTTCAGATGAAGCATGTTGCACGGGAAGAACACCTTTAAACATCTTTGGAGTCTCACCCTTATCAAGTGCTTGTGTAAGATCATCAAACTCCTCAACAGTCCCTGCCATATTACTGGTAGTTGGCATGTCTACACTAGAAGAAGGAGAGAGCACATCATCTGCTTTATTTAAAAACCTACCTGCCTGTCTAGCCACTAAGCTACCAATACCAAAGCCTAGACGTTGCATAGGATCTATGTAACCACCATCACCAAACCCTAAACGCCTTATAGGATCTTCCTCATCTACAAAAGCTGTACCAGCCTGTTGATCATAGGGTAGACCTGTCATCTTATCTATACGTTGATCAGGCTCTTCAGGTGCATTAGGTACATCAGTGATGACACCACCCTTCTCACGATTAGTTCTGTCTTCTAACTCACCAATAACATTAAACCTTGCACCATAGTTTAAAGCCTCTTTACCAAAAGGAGTTACTGAAGCTACATTAACTAATGCACCCTCAGTGTCTCCTTCAGCAATATTAACTCCTGCCTTACTTAGTTCTTTAAACAAATCTAAAGCGTATGATATAGAAGGACTCGCCTCATCTAAAAGTTTCCCTTGATTAACTAAAGACATACCTGTTTGAGTTAGCTTATCAATCTGCCAAGGCGTATAGTTTCCTGACAGAGCCAAAGATCTTTTGGTTAACTGCGTTAAGTCTTGAGTATCATTCAAGTTAACACCGTCTTCGTTTGGGTCGTAACTAGGACTAGCTACTTCTCTAAGACCTTGAACAGCACCATAGATAGATGTAAGACCTAGAGTCCTCAACGCCAAAGCAGTATCACCATTTTCAACACGCTCTACTAAAGAGTTTATCTGTGAAGTTTTAGCCTGTGACCAACTTAAAAATTGTCCGAAGGAACGTATATAAGGATTCTTTGATTGAGCAAATAGCAATCTATTACCTACCATAGGTACAATCGCATCTCTATCAGCTACTTTCTGTCCAATCCTATCTAGTATCTCTAAACCTTCCTCAGAGTTAAATGCCTGTTGAGCGTTCTTGTACTGCTTTAATACATCAACATCCTGAGAAGTAAGCCCCATAGTTTTAGCTTCTGCTCTATTAGACTTAGAAAGTTTCTTTTTACTTGCTAGTGTAAAAGCTCTAGTTATTCCTGTGTCGTATGCAAAACCACGCGCAGCTTTAGTAATCCTTTCAAGTTGTACAATGCTAAAAAACTTCTTGTTGATGTAATTAAGACCAGCTTGGTAAGAACTTAGTGAGTCACCACTCTGCGCTAGTAATGCTGTCAACTCTTTTTCAAAAGCATTGTCATATTTAAAATTAGATTGAGTAGAAAAAGAAACTTCATTAGGATTGACTTTCCTTAGTATGCTCCTAGCCGCAGCACCAAACCCACTATTCTGAAAAGGCTGTATCATATCACCAAGAGAAGCAATGGATACTCTTGTTAAGTAAGTTGTGTTAGCAGCAGTAGTTAACGTAGACATGAAAGTTCTTCCTACTTGATTGTAGTTACCTACTCCATAGGTTCCCCAATAAGCATCAATACCATCTAATATTTCTTTTTTGTAATCATTACCAAAATCTACTCTGTCACTACCTGAAAAAGAAGCATCTAGTTTTTTAAACACTTCACCCAGAAACTCTCCTTTAGGCCCAAAGGTAGCAGCAAACTCTCTTCCTTTTATAGCTCTGTCACTATAGGTTGAGAAAACCTCTGATACATCTAAGTTCATATAACCTTTCTCAGCTAGTAATTTTCTAGCTCCAAAGTCAGTTATCATACGCTTCTTTTGAAAATGGTCTAAAAGAGGTTGAAAGTCATTGTCTTTATTAAAAACATTCTCAGCAGTGTAAGTTGTATTATTGTTGTAAGAACTTTTACCTGTAATGTTGTCTCTTAAATCTGTAAATATTTTGTTAATTTGCTCTTCTTTTGCTTTAGGGTTCTGTAACCTTACAGCTTCCCTTAGTGTCTCATCAAAGCCAGCTAAGTCTGACCTAATAGCTGCCATGTTGTAAGTCTGAGCCATGCCATACTCATCTAACTTTTTAAAGTCTATACCTACTTCTCTAATGCTATTAGATAACATCTCTTGATGATTGAGTAACTTAGGTGCTGCTTGACGGGCTATCTCTATTTGTTCAGCAGTGACAGGCTTTAGAGTTCCATTAATCCCTCTGTACCCCACACGAATATCATCAACATTAAAACCATTTATGATTTGTCCTGTTAGTTGGCGTACATTCATATCTCCAAAAGAGTCACCCAGTATCGTATTAACTGTAGTATTAAACTTTCTAGTCTCTCTTATTGCTCTAGCTTCAACAGCGTCAGTGCTTGCTCCCTGTCTCTGGAACAGCATGTTACCAACCATCTTGGCGTATCCTCCCATTGCATCCAGCTTGGTAGAAAGAGTACCAGCAAAGAGTCTTTTGGCAGAAGTGGCAGCATTGTTACTAGCGTACTTATTTACCATAAGCAAGCCTGTTTCTTTTTCAATAGCTGTAAGCTTAGAACGCCGCAGTAAACTTTGCCATGTTCCTAGCCCAGCCCCTGCAAGAGTCATCCCTACAGTAAGCCCATAATCATCTTCATCCCCCACAATACCACTAAGAGCAAAGCCTCCTAAACCGCCTACTACAGGTCTAGTTGTCTCGTACAATACTTTAGCCATAATACCTTCAGTGAGCTTTCCTTCTGCACTAAGACCCTCAAGCATTGTCATATTGACATCTTGTTTATCTAGATAAGTATCACGTTGATTGATGAAATATTCATCTCTAGCAGTTTGTAACTTAGCTTTCATGTCCTCTATCTTTGCATCGACAGGGCCTTGATCTTTCTTAGGTAGTGCATCTTTTTCTTTTTGGAGGAGAGCCAAAGCTTTTCTTGCTTCATTTATAGGCTGAGTACTAGAGGTCATTACAGGTGTTTCTTCTGTGGCCTTCTTTACTTTTTGAGGGTCAACAGCCTTAGCCGCTGCCTTCTTTACGTCATCCAACTCATCGGCTGTTATAGCTTCAGGAGCTTCTAAAGTACTCTCAAGTTTCTTAGGTTCAACATCATCTGCAAAGCGAATATTTCTAGCTAAGTAACCAGATAAAGCACCAGCACCTCCACCTATAACAGCACTGACACCTGTATTAAAACCTGACACCTCACCAGTAGTCATGTAGTCTCTTGCTGCGCTATCTGCCACAGCAAAACTTGCACCCGTAGCGGCTGAAGCAAGCTTACCCGCCGCAGCTACTTTAGTCCAAGGCACAGCCCAAGTAATAGGATCAACAAAAGCAGTAGCAACTCTACCACCTATAATGGCTGCATCTTCTTGCTCAGGTTGTATACCAAAAAACTCTGGCATTTCCTGATATACTTCTCGCATTCTTGTAGATTCAATGTTCCCCAAAGCCTCACCAAATGTTAAGTCAGGCTTAGTCATATAATCATAAGAAGCTTCTGCGTATCTACCAAGGTTACCAGTAAAGGTTGTTTCTGCTCTAGCACCAAACTCCATTTTTTCTGCTGTAGTTGATTCAGTAGGATCATAGGTGCTTATTTCGATAGAACCCCAATCAATCTTATCTAGTTCAGACATGTATACTTATCCTTAGCGTTGAGCTAGTAGAGAGAAGGCAGCAGGTGGATTAACATCAGCAAGTACTTGTTCGTATACTTTAGTTATCAAGTCATAATTATCATCTTTAGTAGGCAGCAAGTAAGTGTAATACTGGTCTACTTTATCACTAACTGTTGTCCCTTCTCCTATTACTCTATTATCTTCTCCAAAAATATTTTGAAGTTTTCTGTAAGCTACAGCATTAGCCGCAAGATCAGCATCTGTTTCTATTTTTATCTTTCTTGCAATTGTAAGCTGTTTATTAAACTCTTTCTCTTTTTCAGCATCCGTCATCTTAGAAACTTTATCTGTGTAAGCTTTTATTTCTTTCTCATTAGAAGGAGACTCAATTAATTTTAGCAAAGAACGTCCGCTTTCTTTATTCTTAATCCTACTGGAGTACATTCTTTCAAGGTTAGGTAACTGATCAGGAAAAGCCTCGTAAGCCCAAGTCATTGCTTGAGTTAAAGGTTTCATTTGATAAGTAGGAGAAGAAGGTCTTTCAGCGTTGTGTGACTTTAGTGCCTCATAGTAAATAGCAACGGCTTCCATAGGAGTATCTATATTGTTTTGTATAAAACGGATAGGATTTTTAGTAGGTACTTCTATAACACTACCATCATTGTAGACGTTAGATACTTTAATAGTACCTTTATCTTCCCATCTAGACATCTCTGAATCTTGGTTTCTTTTAGCTGCTCTACTTATAGAAGTTCCTTTGCTTGATACTTCTGCTTTCAACTCTCTAGAAGCTTCTGCTTTAGGTACAAGAAAATCTATTACTGAGTCTAAAATACTAGGCCCTGAATCAACATCAGGCTCTTTATTAGCTTCGTACTCTGCAATAGCCGCACTTCGCTGCTTGCGTATTTCTGCAATTCTTTCAGGACTCTTAGGTGTAGTTTCTAGTAAAGAGCTAATATTTTGAAAAGGTTTTCTTAGATTAAAAGCATAAGAATCTTTAGCTAGATCAAGTCTAGAGTCTACAATATCTCTACCACTCTCAACGTCTGCAAAAGCTTCAGAAGAACTTCTATTTTCATAGTCAGTTATTGCTTGCGCTTTTTCTGACCTAATTCTTTTTATTTCCTCATCACTTTTAGGTGTAGTTTCAAATAAAGATCTAGCATTTTGAAGAGGCTCTCTAACATCTCTACCACTTTCAATATCTGCAAAAGCTTCAGAGGAACTTCTATTCTCGTAATCAGTTATTGCTTGTTGTCTCTCACTGTTAATACGCTCCATCTCTTCAGGACTTTTTGTTGTAGATTCAAACAGACGAAAACCTCCCTCCTCTGAAAGACCTAACTTAGCTCTTTTTCTTGCTTGAATTTCTGCTCCACTTAATCTAAAGGGTGACAATAAAAATTCTCTATTTCTAGCTTGCACATCTTGAGGACTTTCTTCTAACTCTTCAGGACTTTCTTCTAAAGCATCAATCATTTCTTGTATATCAGGTGGATACATAAACCTAACTTTTGAATTAGCAGGGTCACCTCCTACAGCGTTAACTACATTAGAACCCATTAAAGTTTGCATTTTATTCCACTCTTGTTGCTTATCTCCTAATAAAAGATCTGATCCCAGTATATTTTTAAGTCCTTGTCTCACCTGACTCGCAAGAGCAACATTACCTTTGCTAGTTGGTTTTGCTAAATTTACTGGATAAACTTGCGGAGAAACTGTAGCTACCTTATTAGAGGTAGGTTGAGGCTGATCAGAACCATTTGCAGGAGATCCTCCATTACCGCTTGAACCTGATGAGTCTGCTGAAGACTGTAACCCTCTTAGAACACTTGGATCTATTACTGTCAAAGCTGGATCAGTACCCCAACTCTTTTCACTAATGATATCTAACTGTACATTATTTAATATTAAATGTTCAGCTATCCTTCTAATAGATCCACTATATTCTAGTTTTTCTTTTTCGCCAAAGACAACTTCTTTTCCTTTTAATAGATCATTCTGATGTATTCTTTTAGCAGCAACAAAAGCTCCGTCAGCTATTTTGTTTAAATATTTAGTCTTAGAATCTTCTGTTTTAAACTTTAGAGTGTTTATTCTTTCTTTTAAAACATCAGATATTTGAGAAGATGAGTTAACGTAAGTTCTAAAGTCTTGTTGTTCAGCTTTTAAATCTGTTCCAAACACTTCATACATTTTATTACTTACTGCCCTACTCATTTGAGAAGCAGTAGGTTGCTTACCTCCACTTTTTTCTTTAATCTCAAACCAAAGAGTTTGTAAAGCTCCATTGTCTCCGTTAAAAACACTAGTTTGCAAATCAAGGTTATCTTTATGATTCTGAAGAGCTGCTTTATATCCTTCTGTTTTAAACTGAGGCATATTATTTATTGTGTCCACAGAAAAATAAGCGTCACTTCCTGTCCTATTCACCTCTCTCAACTTCGCTAAACTCTCAGCACTTAAATCCATACCATATGAAGCTAAATGTGTTTGCAATCTATTAAGAGATTTTTCTTCTATCTCTGCTGAGTCTTGTCCTGTAATAATTTGTTTTCCTTTCTTGTATAACCAAGAAGCTGGATTAGTTGCATAAGGGCTATACTTTTTGATAGCCGCAGACACTTGTGCTTGAGTAGGAGAATCTAAGTAGCTATTGTACTCAGTAACAGCTTCAGCATATTCTTTATCTTGTTGCTGTCTAATCAAAGAAGGAAGCCCTACTAAACCTTCACTATACGCAGCATGAGATTTGAAATCTTCTCCTAGATCTGATCTAGACTTAGCATCATAAGCAAGATATGCTTCGTCTGAAAGAGATTTAAAATAGCTATACTTTCCTTGTTTGTTGATCTCAGACATTCTATCTTTTGCTTGCTTCTCAAGGGATCTATATGCTTTTCTATTAGCATTTAAACCTTTACCAGCACCACGATTATAGAAGTTGGAGGCAGCATCCTTAAATGGTGCTGATATTAAATCAGTAGCAAACTGTCCTACACCTTGAGCAACAGGAGTCAAAGCAGCAGTTATAAGCTGTCTACGCTGTGCTTCCTTCATCATCTTTCTTTGTTCAGATAAGTTACCTTGAGCAGCCTTTGCAAAGCCTTGCCCTAGTAATGAGTATCCTTCACCAACACTAATCGCCATTACTGTTCTCCTCTAGCAGCTAACAAAGACTGTACCTGATCGGGTACTACTTCAGGGTTATCAACTGTCTTAACTTGTTTTAATGCTTGCTTCATCATAGGTAAACTTTGAGCCTCTTCTTCTTCTTCCTCTATATCTTCTTCATCATCTTCTTGAATAGTGAACTCAATATCTTCTTGTTCAGCAAAAGCTGCAAGCATATAAGTAATAGGTTCTGCAAGCATCATCATTAAGTCAGGATTAAATAGTCCTTCTTGAAATCCTTGATAAAGAACTATCTGAGTAATATTCATAAGTGGAGTACCACTAGCTATTAACTCAAGTATATTATCGTATGTACCTTCTTCTGTAAAAGTTGCAAAGTAATACTCAAGAGCAGTAGTTAAATCTGTGTACTCAGGAGCTTTTTCAAAGGGTAAAGGATTCTCAGGGTCATTAGTTAAAGACTCACCGGGAAGAGGTCTATCCATTTGACCTGCTTTTTCCATAAAAACATTTTCGATCTCTTCAGTATCATATTGTGTTTCAGCCATTAGGTCGTAGCTCCTCTCATTCTGTTAGCGTAGACATTACTGTAACCACCTTGACCACCACCATAAGCATCATAATCAAACAACTGTTGACTCCATAAAGGATCAGGGCCTTGTGTTAACCCTTGTGCAACTGCACCTGATATAGCATAAGAAGAATCAAAATCAGCGACACGGGTGTTACCAAAGTAAGGCTCTTGGTCGCCAGCACCCATTGCTTTATTTACAATAGCAGTAGTGACTACCGCTCCCGGAGCTTCTGTTACTCCTTTAAAAAGGTTATCTTTAGCAGAAGTATAGCCTCTACTTAAAAGACTTGGATTTTCAGTCAAAACTACTTCAGCAGCTATGTCTTTAAGACCGCCTGTACCTACAGATATTGTACCATCAGGAAGACTCATAGGCCCTTGGTCAACTTTTACTCCTAAGTAATCTGTCTGATCCACAACACGACTTTGATTAGGCACATAGTCTTTACCATATTTAACCTCTTCTAACATAGTGGGAGTTGAAGCTTTCTGATACTCTTCAACGGTCATCCCTAGCTTACCTGCTTCTAAAGAAGGTGAAGTAGTATTGAATAAATTTACCGCATCCCCTTTAAAAGTTTCAAACTGCTTAACAACTGCTTCAGAAGTATTCTGCCAGACACCACCTTCTCCTAAGAAACTAGTAGGTGCTCCTTGGATGTTCATGCCTAGCTTGTTTCCTACATACTGACCAGTTTGTTTGAAGAATTCAGTAACACCCTTAGTTAATGTCTGAAATCCACTTTTAACAGCAGTACCAAACTGGGCAGCTTTACCAATAGTCCAAGATGCACCTTTTAAAATACCCCCTAAAGGCCCACCCATACTAGCTCCAAGTTTGCCTAAGGTAGCTCCAAAGTTACCGAACATACTCCCTATACCTAGCCCTCCTGTAAGCATAGTTAAAGCAATGGTTCCTAAGATACCAATCTTTCCCATAAATTTACCAAAAGCTTTAAATCCTTTCTTGATACCTCTACCAATCTTTTTAAAACCTTTCTTTACACCCTTCCAAACTTTGCTAAAGAATCCCATTATTCTATACCCTCCAACATTCTAAATATCTTATCTCTATTACCTTTTAAATTATAATCTGTTAAAAATCTGTCATTACCCAAAGCAGCGTTGATAATATTAGCCCTGCGATCCAAATCAGTTTGTGATCCTTGGAAATCAAAAGTAGCTTGATCTCTAAGTTCTTGCCACAATTGAGTCTGAGCTTGTGTACTCATGTTAAAAGCGTACTGAGCATTCTGTTGATTAGTTGCATTTTGAGCAGCAGTATTAATTGTATTAGATTTTCTACGCCATTCTATATTAGATTGCTCTACAGCTTGAGCGTTAGCAGCATTCCAAGAATCAGTTTTAAACTTTAGCTCTTTATCAAAGGTAGCTATTTTAAGACCTATATCTGCATTAATCTTATCTGCTTCTAATTTGTTTTGAGCTTCTAGTGCTGCTGCCCTATTAAATTCTGATTTATTAAACTGTCTCATAGCATTAGTTTGACTAACATTGAATTGATTCATATTAGAAGCAAGACTAGCCTGAAACTGATTAGTTTGATTTTCAGACGTAGCATTAAACTGTTTAGCTGCATTAGCTGCTGATTGATCAGAAAGTATTCTTTGTTGCTTCATCTGCTGATCTAATATAATACCCTGTTGTCTAGCATTTAAGTTAGCCATATCCATCTGAAGAAATGACTGTGCATTAGATATAGCTACTTTAGTACGCTGATCAGCATTCTGAGCATCCATAGCTGCTAAGGCTGTAGCATTCTGCATTGCTGCTTGTTGTGCAGCATTAAAGTCTGCCATAGTCATAGATTGCATGAACTTACTATTAGTTAGTTCTACTTGTTGTTCGGCATTAAACTTAGTTAAATCTACTCTAGCAACCATAGCTGCATTTTGAACTGCTCTTTGTTGATCAACATTAAGCTGTGCTAGTCCCATGCTTTCAGAAATCTTTGCCTGTGTAAGATTAGTCTGCATTCTTGAGTTAAGGTTAGATAACTCAGTCTGTTGTGCAGCAGTAAGGTTTTCGGAGGCATTTTGATTTAAAGAAGATAAATTAGCCAACCGCATCTGTTGATCATTACTTAGATTAGCAAGCTCCATTTGCTGCTTAAATCCTGCGTTCTTTGCAAGGAAGTCAGCAGCTACCTGCATTTCTACAAGACGCTCTTGATTTTGAGCAGTCATGTTTTCACGCTCAGTAGCATCAGCTATTTGTAATTCAGCTAACTCTATTTGCTGATTATTACCTAAGTTTTGAGAATTAGTAGACTGTTGATTCTGAGCATTTAATACAGCAGCTTGTTGCTGATTCTGAAGATTTTGAGTACGTGTCTGCTGTTGCATCTGTGCAGAAGTCATTACAGCATCTTGAGTAAACTGACTCTGCATCATATTCATCTGCTGTGCCATCGTAGCAGTCTGAGATGCAGCTTGTTGTTGATTAGACAAGTTAGCCATACGTCTTTGCATATCT